>SDBU01003425.1_pt1 | contig 20161 bp, 7 predicted proteins | sample 2277071 | NCBI WGS metagenome assembly SDBU01 (sample SAMN10397929, study PRJNA504765) | marine sediment metagenome | isolation source: marine sediment core GS08_GC12, 126 cmbsf | place: Arctic Ocean: Gakkel Ridge, Loki's castle | collected 2008
CTTTTAAGCCATCTCACGTCTTCTTTGCTCTTGATGCCGCTCTCACTAACAATTATCTTTCCACTGCCAACTGAAGAAATCAACCGCTGCGTTACCTTTGTATCCGTTTCAAATGTCTTCAAGTCACGATTATTGATACCTATTACCCTAGCCTTCGTCTGCAGCATCTTTTCAATGTCTTCTTGGATGTGGACTTCAACTAAAGGCTCGATATTTAGCGACAAGCTGATGTCCACCAACTGCCTCAAGATCTCTTTCTCCAAAATTGTCGCTATCAACAAAATGGCATCTGCTCCCAAATATTTAGATTCGTATATTTGATACTCTTCAAATATAAAATCTTTCCTTAGAACAGGAATCCTCGTTGCTTCTTTTACAGTTTTTATGAATGAGGACTCTCCCTTGAAATAATCCTCTTCCGTAAGCACTGATATTGCTGAGGCTCCGCCTTCTTCATAAAAGACAGCAGTCTTAGCAATATCTAAATCAGGAGCGATATCTCCTAGGGACGGCGAGGCTTTTTTGATCTCAGCTACTACACTTATGTCTTCGCCGAGTAATGCTTGCCTGAAACTCCTTGCTGAGCGCATCAATCTACAGCGGTTTTTTAGAACATCGAGGGATAACTGAGTTTTCTGGCTTTCAAGTCTCTTTTTTTTGGCTTCTAATATTTCTTCAAGCATTCGAATGCTTTACTAGCTCTTCCAGCTTTTCAAGAGCTTTGCCGCTATCTATAATGTCTCTAGCCATCTCGACTCCTTCTTCAATCGAGCTAACTTTTTGGCTTACCTTTAAGGCACATGCGCTATTTAATATAACAATATCGGCCTTCGGCCCCTCGGAGCCGCCTAAAATATCTTTTGTAATTCGCGAGTTTTCTTCGACACTTTCGCTTGTTAGTTCATCCAATGAGCTCGTTTTAAGGCCAAATCCCTCCGGCATGATCTCGTAATCTTCAACAGTTCCGTCCGCTTTTAACTCACTTATCATCGTTCTTCCCGTAGTGCTCACTTCATCAAGCCCATCGCCGTGTACGACCATTGCCGCTTTTGAACCCAGTTTTTTCAAGACTCGTGAAAGACTTGTGCAGAGCTTTGGGTCATAAACACCTAATAATTGGTAGCCGGCACCCGCCGGATTTGTAAGAGGTCCCAATATGTTAAACACAGTCCTTATTGCGATTTCTTTTCTAGGACCAATCGCATATTTCATTGCCTTATGAAACCCCGGTGCAAACATAAAACCGATACCAATATCTTCGATGCATTTCTCTACCTGTTCCGGAGTCTGATCTATCTTTACGCCCAAGGCCTCGAGAACATCTGCGCTTCCGCAACAACTTGAAACACTGCGATTACCATGTTTCGCTACGCCGACACCGCCTGCCGCCAGGACAAAGGCAACCGTTGTAGAAATATTAAAAGTTGAGGATTTATCGCCACCCGTGCCGCAAGTGTCTAATAATGGTTCGACTTTGGGATTTATTGCGCTTGCCTTGTCTCTCATAATAGAAGCAAAGGCGCTTATCTCATCTATTGTCTCCACTTTTAGTCTCAAAGCTGTCAAGAAAGAGCCAATCTGCGCATCGGTAGCTTGACCTTCCATTATCTGCGCCATTGCGCTTTTTGCTTCATCTGTCGACAAATCATTACCTTCGACAACGGTGTTTATTGCTTCAGAAATCATACAAACTCCTTCTTCGAAACAAAATTTTCCAATATCTTTTTGCCCTCTATGGTCAATATGGATTCGGGGTGAAACTGAATGCCTTCGACCGGCAACTTCTTGTGCCTCACAGCCATGATCATATCATCATCCGTCCAAGCGCTTACTTCTAGCTCCTCAGGCAGATCGTCTTTCTTTGCTGCTAAAGAATGATACCTGGTAGCAGTAAACGGGTTTTCAATTTCTTCAAATATTGTTTTGCCGTCATGGTTGATCTGCGACGTCTTTCCGTGGACCGGCTCAGGTGCTCGCTCTATTGCTCCTCCGTATGCCTGCACAATAGCTTGATGGCCCAAACATACACCGAGGATCGGAATATCGTCTGAAAGATTTTTTATGAGATCAATACTTATGCCGGCCTGCTCCGGTGTGCCAGGCCCCGGCGAAATCACAATAGAGGAAGGCTTAAGGTCCTTGATCTTATCAACGGTTATTTTATCGTTACGATATACACTAAGCTCCTGACCCAATTCTCCAAGATACTGGACAAGGTTGTACGTAAACGAATCATAATTGTCTATCATTAAGATCATTTAATAACCCCTTTAAAAAATCTCAGCAAACAGCTTTGCTCTCTGCTGATATCATTATAGACGCCTTGAATGTCTCTTTAAAGCCTTATTTATCTAGGCTGAAGACTGAACGCTGTCATCTAATGGATAGTTCGAGCTTTACTTGACGAAGCAATATGTCGACAATTGTTATATGGAACATTGTTCAAATCATCCTCAAGCCGACGCGTTATATAAATGCAACCAGTGTGGCCTTTATTTTTGTACGCAGTGTCTGGAAGCTGAAAAAACACTTTGCAAGAAGTGCGCTAACATGCTTTCCGAAGGAACCGAAAACAAGATAAGCATACCGGTGATCATATTTATATCTGTGAGCTTTCTTCTAGTTCTCACAATAATTGCTGCAGTGTTTTTGCCGGCCAAAAACAGTGTTAACGGAACAAACCCCACTTCGAGCCGGACAAATTCGGCTCCGTCAAATAATGAAATTAATAACACTGACCATTTCACGGTCTATTCCGCAAATAATGAGCTGGCCATAAAAGACAAAAGCGAGGAATACTATCAAGCTATGCCCGCCCTCACCGGTCTGCCCTCCGGCGACTCTTTAGGCCTCGACAAAATCAAACTGCACGTTTTAAAAGACAAAAAAGAGTATGTCAAAGAGACCGGAAAACCAAGCTGGTCAGAAGGTTTTTCGGATTATAAAAAAAAGGAGATATTTATAGTCGATAGCGAAGGATTGCTTATATCCATACTGCCCCACGAGATAAGCCACCTGTTTTTTGATACTCACATAGGCTACGAAAACAACGATTTCAACTGGCTCGATGAAGGCCTCGCTGCATTAGTTCAGGTTGGCTACGACGATGAGCAAGCTCGCTCGTTTTCAGAAGCTATGGACTCGATTAGAAATGGTGCTCATATTCCTCTAGAGCAGGTGAGCGGATTCACGCTCGCTCAATCTACTCCGACAACAACAATAAATATCTATTATGCCCAGTCTTTATCGGTCGTCGATTATTTAAAAAAAGATCATCGGAAATGGCGATCTTTGTTAAAGAAATTAAAGTCAGGCTTGAAATTTAAAGTAGCCCTCAAGGCCTCCTATAATGAATCCTTGTCCTCACTGGAGAACAAATGGCTTGAATCAATTAAGAAAAGAAATCAGGCTTGGGAAACTGATTAGGGCCGTTTACACATTTCTTTCACTTATTATGTCTTCTAGTCCATTGTCGATGCCTGGTAGTAACAGTAGAATGTTCTGCGCGATATAAATTTGATTTAAATTATATTGTAGGCTAACGCGAATAATTTATTTTGTTATAAAAGCGTCTAGGGTCAGTTTTTGATCTTGAGCCGAAGTGCCCGCAAGATTTGCGTCAGTTCGATATCTTAACTCTATTTTAATTGTGTGCTTGCCAACATCTAAATTATTTTTGCTAAACACCATTTGCCAGCTGTCGATTATTGCTGCAGTATCAATTGTTGCCTCTAGCTTATCATCGACATAAACATCGGCAAGACCTCCGTCCGGCCCAAACTTGCCAAGCCAGCTCACCTCGGTACCATTAAATTCAAATGTTGCGCTCGCTTTATCGTTTGCCATCGAGTTTGCAGCTGATACATAGCCACTTCCGCTTGCTAATGAATCTTGGCCTGAGAGCCAACTGCCGAAATAGTTTATTTGACTGGTGCCTTCTTCGTAAGTCATTTCTGAGCCTAGACTGTCACCATCAACTCTAGGATAAGCAAGTGAATAATTAAATTCTGCTGCTGCCGGATTGCCGGGATTTGCATACCTGTGGCAACTTGACTTGCAAGAGCCACCGGTTTGGTTTCTTTGAAAATCGATGACTCCGACCTCATCATCGCCATATTCCCAGTCGGATGAGATCTTTCTTATTAAGGCATAGTCTTCACCGCTGCCGTGCGGCTGATGGCAAGCAAAACAGGAGGTTTTTCCGGCCATTTCGCTAACGTTTGTGTGTAGTGCATGCCCTGAATCATTGGGAGCCTTACTGTCGGCTTCATCAAAGGGATCCCCAGCAACATTTAATTGAAACCTGCTACCAGTCGCTCCGCCATAATAAACTTCCTTATTGTGACATTTAAAGCAAAGAGCATTACCGTCCGGATCAACATTGCCACTGGCGTCAACAGCCTGTAATCGGTGGCAGTTATCCATACAAGCTGTTTTGTCATCTACTTTATAGTTGAAAGGTTTTCTCAAGATCTTGCGGTTATTAGAACCGTGCGGTCCTTGGGCTCCGTTCTCATCATCGTTACCGTGACAATCAGAGCAGGTTATCTTGCCGTTATAGTTCGGATCGAGCTTTACTCCCGTATCGTCATAATCTGCAGTTAAGCCATAGTCGGGCTCATCTTTTATTGTCGGATTAAACTTAGTGCCCGGCGCAAAAGATTCATCTTTTATTCCTAAGTTTTTACCTAAAGCTTGAACAGGATGATAGCTTGGATTGTTTGGATTTAGCTCCTTGGCCTTGTCCTTTGGCTTATAGGTCAGATCTCCTATTGGTTTATCAACAAGATCTGTAAAGGAAGAGTGGCACTTAAAACAAAGTTGATATTCATAAACTATCGGTGTTATCACCGTAAAGAGGTTTGGAGTAATGCCCGGTATTCCATTAATGACGCTTACTCCTTTAAGACCGGCTTGAGGACCTCCCCTAAAGTTTGATTTATGTAGCCCAGCCTTGGCTTGGTGAGGATCATGACAATCAAAACATTCGGCGTGGCGATTATCTTTATTTATATCCTGAGCTCCTTCGGTGTCAGCATGCCTGTTCCTTCTGGCAATGGTAGGATGAGCATTTTGTTTTTCTAAGGCACTCTTTATATCTGGTGCCCCCAGACTCTTATCTTTGTTATGACAGTTAAAGCAAAGGTTTTCTTCATTGGCCGCGTCATTTACCTCATAACCTTTTACGGGGTCAAAGAAAGCATTTAAGCGCGGATTGTTTGATCCGTGCGGCATATGGCACTGATTACACTGAAGCCCTTTCTTGCCATGCTCACTTTGTCTAAAGCCTGTCTTGTCCCAACCTTGAAAGAAAGGCTTGTCATCGACTTCTGGAAAAAGAATCGTAAAGGGGACAAAAGTTTCTTTAGTAGCTGTCTTTATCGGTTTCTCTTCAGAATTGTGACATTTTAAACAAAACTCAACCAGAGTGCCTTCCCATTTGTTAAATGTATTAGTAGGGTCTATTAATCTCGAAACATCTGCAAAGCTTTCGCCCGGTTGGTCTTTTCCTCTTTGAGCAACGTGAGGGTTGTGGCAGCTAGTACACTCTACTTTTGCTCCGGGCAAACCGTCAGCTGTCGTGCCGGTTATTGCGTGACGCGTTTCTCTATTGAACTGCTCTTTAATATTAAATTGATTAACGGAAATCGGCTTGTCGTGACACTTGAGACAAAGGTTTTCTTCTACCTCTTTAGTCATCCTTTCTCCTCCGCCCCTTAGCATGTAATTATCGGCATTGTGCGGATGATGACAATTAGTACACTTGATTCCGGTGTCTTGAGGAACACTCCATCTTTCATCATGGGCAGCGCCTCCCTTAAAAGTTCTCATTATGTCAAAAGTAGAACCTGTTCCGTCATGGCAGGTAAAGCAAATATCTATGTTTGACATATCACCGGATATCTTGCTTCCTTTTCTAAATATCTTTTTACTTCCCTTGGCTCTGTGAACAGAGTGGCAGTTTTTACACGTCTCGTCAGTCGTGCTAAAGCCGGCGCCTTTGTGAGGACTTTCGTCGGGTTCTCCTTCGTTTTGGTTATTGGGAATAGTCACATTATCACTCTTTATGTGCGACGAAAGAGCAGATTCAGCTCCCCCGACATCAACTGCGCTAACTTGATAGAAATAAGTCTCACCGGGGTAGGTGTTTTTATCTACAAAGGTCTTGTCTGTTATTTGGTCGGCAATTTTATCCGCTTTGTCTTTGTTTGAACCAGTAATCTGCTCATCATATCGATAGACATTAAAGAATTTGTTAGACGGAGCCGTCCAGGTAATTTCAACGTCTTTGTTTTGAAGGTCTTTTAGCTGAGCATTTAGATTAGCAGGAGTCGTATATTGGATTTGAACACTTGCCCCCGGGCTTGCCGCACTTGTATTATCTGCGCTGTCTACTGCTGTTACATACAGATAATATGTGTTCTCGTTTAATAGCGGTGCAATGTATGAGTTTATAGTTATTAGCTCGCCGTTTACTATGTCGGTTGCTCCCGCGCTTGATCCTAGATAAACCCTATAACCTTTTATTGCGCTCAAGCCATCTGTTGGTATTTGCCAGCTAAATACAGGCGTTCTGTCATCAGTTGGGCTTTCTACGGCAATGGCTGAGACTGCATCCGGTGCAGTCCTGTCGATTATTAGGTCAGAATCGGCTTCTATTGCGTCAGAATTAGAACCAAATGATTTCCAAGCGCTTACGTTGTCCTGATCATCAAGCACTCTAACCCGCCAACGATATTTACCATCGGCAGGATTTAGAATTGTTTCACTTGTGCCGCCTGTTTTGGCAACGCTACCAAATATCGTGCCGTTCTCATCAAAATCCTGAGTAGTCGGTTTGAGCTCAAATTCAGCCTTTAAATCTTCAAACTCTTTTAAACCTTGGACATTTTCAGCTACCAGCTTTATCTGAGCGTCAGCCAAAGCTGAACCTACAGTTATTTTATCACCACTTACTTTTTGCTGGCTTATTTCTAGATCGACAGGTTCGTTTAAAGTGTCGTAATTAAGCGTCGTGCTTTTAAGTACCGGAGTGCTTGTGCCATCAGAGGAAAGCTTGACTAAGAGTTCTGCAAAGCGGCCCGTCTCAACACTTTCCGGTATCTGGTTATTGTCTTTATCAAACCAACTAGCAACACCCGAAGGTCCAAAAAAGGTCTTTGTATCAAGATCGGCTAGCGTACCAGCCACTCTTATTTTGAACTCAATGTTTTGAGAACCGATAAAAGGCTCGGCATCAAAATCAATCGAGGTAAATTTTGCCTCATTGCCTGCATCAAGAATAAGCCCTTTGTCTCCTGCGCTCTCTCCACCGACATAACCTTCGGTTTCAAAAGAGACATCGTTCATATAGTAAGCATAAGGTCCGATGATCTCTTCTCCGATAGGAGATGAATAACCACTAAGGCCTTCTTTAACAAGCTTACCGTTATATATTCCATATTTGATTGTGATTCTTCCTGCACCACCTCCGGCTGCTCCGCGTTGCGTTGATAAATATAAACTATGAAAATTCGGTGCCCCACTGCCCCCCGCCGAGTAACCACCAGGCGCTCCGCTTCCCACAGATAAACCCTGATACAAAACATCAGCTCCATCTCCCGGAGGCGATCCCGGAGATCCTCCTGAGCCTCCATGAGACCAAATATTATGAAAGCTATTTCTAGAATCATTATATCCACTATTAAAAGAATCACCGCCACTTCCACCAAAACCACTTGCTCCGGAGCTACCGACCGCTCTATCTAAAATCGTTTGATTGTTTTGCGAATCCTCTTCGATAATTGACCCGCCGCCGCCGCCAGCTGCACTAATTGTCCCATCTATGTTGACAAAAGGTGATTCAACGTATACGCCACCACCACTTGCACCACCTGTTGGTACAGATAATTCTGTTTGAAATCGCACCATACCGGCTTTGCCGCCCTCCCCGTTTGCCTCTATCTCTCCTTTGACGTCAACAGCAGCTGCTATTATTTTTACTCGTCCGCCGCCGGTAGAATCCCAGGCACCGCTTCCCATTTGCATACCATCAGATCCGTCATATTGACCGTAGGACTGACCAAAATGAGGACCCCACTGTCCATCAATATAACCATAGTCACCTATGCCTCCCTTGCCACCGTATCCTGCACCTGCTCTTACACCAGTTGGTTTTCCCTCCCCTGTCTGCGACCCATAACCTTGACCGGTTACTTCTATTTTGCTGGTCTCGTCTATTGTTAGCTTTTCTTGTACATAAAGCTCTAAACCTCCGGAAGCTGACGTATGAGTTAGTACTCCTCCGTTTTGAATAGTTAAGTTTTTGAAATTATGAGTGCCATCAAGAACATAGGGATTGTCTTTATCGTAAGTGCCTCCATCAATCGTGAGGTCTCCTTCGGTTCCGTCGCCAAAATTACCTACCGGTCTTAAGGTGATACTGCCAGGAAGACTTGCACTTTCTGTATTTATCCTAGTTGTGCTAACACCGACTGTTGAAGCATTACTTTCAAAATCAGACTGAGTGGTCCACGTAGCACTTTCATCAGAGGGTATCGCTATATTGTCTTTGACTACATTGAGGCTTACCATACTCTCTTCTTGATTTTCATCAACCGCTATTACTTGATAGTAATAAATCCTTCCTTTGGCAAGACCCAGGTCATTATAAGTAATATTTGATGTAGTAGTGATAAGAGCAGCTTTGTCCTTATTTAAGTTTGTTATGCGCTTATTGCTTCTGTATATTTTGTAGTAGCTTACAGGAGTAAGAGGCTCTCGGAAGTTAAGAGCTGCAGACTCTTCATTAATCAGACTTACATCTAAGTTAGTAGGTGCTTTAAGGGTGGTGTCGGCATTTACTATTTCCAGAGAACCGATCCCGCTTGGAGAACTTAAGTTTGAAGCATTATCTTCAGCTACGACTTGTGCATAATATAGCCCCGTCGATAAGCCGTTAACGTGAGTGTATGAATTTATTGCTACAAAATCAGAGTCGATTACGTCGTTTGCGCCCGGAGTCGTTCCTACATTTATGTAATATCCATTTATACCGCTACCGGCATCAGTTGCCGCCGTCCACTGCCACGCAGGCTTGTTGTTTGTCGTCGGGCTATCAGTGTAGGGTGTCCCTGGGATTCCCGGTTGCATTTGCTCTACAGTAAAAGCTGCATTTCTTTTGTCAAAATCTGTCCAGCCGCTTGCCCTGTCCTGACCATCAACCAGACGTGCTCTCCATTTATAGCTTTTACCATTTTCTAAGCTATTTATTTGAGCCTTGCTAGTCTCACCTGTTTGAATAATATTTCCGTCAATTAAGTTTTCTCCATTAAATGGCTCGTCCTTCTCTCTTAGCTCAAACTGAGCTTTGATGTTTGTTGAGCTTGCCAGTACCTTAACTTGATCAACAGATAATTCTAAAGAGGTATCTGCTATATAACCGCTTGGCAAAACTGCATTTCCAGCTAGGTCTTTTTGCTCAAGCTGATTTGCAAGAGGTGCGTTTATCTGTTGATAGCTAACACTAAAATCCTCAAGCCTGGGTGTTGCTGATCCGTCACTCTCTAAATTCAGCTCGATTTCTAAAAACCTCGAAGATGGTGTCTGTATAGCACTTCCACTTGTAATCATATAATCAGTCCAGGTACCTGAGCTAAGGCCATCTTTTGTATCTGCTCCTCTGTTTCTAAACTTTATTGCCGTTCCAGACGGAATCTCGCCATTAAATATCAATTTGTCCCAAAAAGCGTTAGAATCTGCACCTTGATCGATTATCAATTTGGATATAGTGCCCTGGTTGTTATAATCAGCCATTTGATATGCCCAAGTATCGCTCTGATAGCCACCAAATAATATAATGTCATTTACCGAACTGTCATAGCTAATACCGGGCAAACGTCTTGTAGGCGGAAGGTCGGTCGGATTATGTTTCGTCCATTTACTTTCAAAAATATCGTAAACATAAGCATCATTTAAATCAGGATCCCCTCCGCCAAACATAAACATCTTTTTTTGACCGATAGATTTCATAACAGGCCAACGTCTTTTAGTTGGAGGATTTAGGGCATTTGCCTCTTGCCAGCTATTCGAAGCAGAATCATATATCCAGGTATCATTTTTGTCATTCCCTCCAAAAAGCACGGCAACATTAAGATCTTTATCATAAGCAAAAGCGGTAGCGTACCTTCTCGCCGGCGGTGGATTTATGCTATTCATTAAACTCCACTCGTTAGCTGCTTCATCGTAAGACCAAAGCCTACTAACATTGTCTGCTCCATAACCGGCACCTTCATAAGCAAGCGGCTTGTTTTGATATGTATCAAATACAATCGTTGTCCTTGAAACATCGGTTGAAGGTCCCGCAGGCACACTTTCCCCGGAAAGTGTAGACATTGTTTGCCAGGTGTCAGTCAAGGGATCATATTCATCAACGTCGCTGCGACTGTCGCCAAGTACATAGAGCTTTGAATTAACCACTGTTGAAGTGTGAAAAGCTCTTCCTGTTAACATGTTTGCAGCAGAGGTCCAGCTGTCATTTGCAATATCGTATTTATATGTTGTATTTAGATTTGACAGACCACCTGTTATATAAATATAACCGTTAATGTGTGAGGCGGCAGCTAATCTTCTACCCGAAGGCATGCTTGCTAACGTCTGCCAACTATCAGTTGATGGATTGTAAGCTTGTACGACATTTGAGGGATAGCTGCCGTCAAGGCCACCGATTACATATATCTTTGCGCCATCAGAAGTAACTGAAAAATTTGCGTTTGAAGTCGGCATATTTTGTTTTGTTGCCCAATTATTTGTTTGAGGATCATATTCGGTGATGGTTTGAGACAAATTATCATTTCCAATAAAGTAGATCTTTCCGTTAGCAGTTGCAGCATGACCCCAACGATGATCATTTGAAGAGCTGGATAGAAACCGCCATAAGTTGCTTTGGGGATCATATTCATAAAGATTCTTCTTTATCATCGAATATATTTTGCCATCAAATACTGTAGATGCTGCTCCATACACATCATATTCGGGAATATCCGCTCTCTTATAGACTTCCCCAGTAGAAGGCGTATATTGCTCCACTAATGGCGTGCTGCCAAAGATATATATCTTATTATTAATGCTTGCAGCTTTAATATTTTGTCGTGCGCTAACTCCATCAAGCCGTGGCTCAAAAGTCGTTGACCAGCGATTTGCTTGATAGTCATAAGTCCACAACAAGCCATTATACATCAATATCTTTTTGTTTAAGGGATCATAAGCCATTGTGTAGCCAGCTCTTGACGGATTATAGCTTGGAGCAAGCTCTTGCCAGTTGCTACTTGTGCCGTCAAAAGCCCAAGTTGATAAACCTTTGCTTCCAGTCATCATGCCGTCAGGTCTTTTCTCGACTACGCTAAAAAGGATGCTTTTGCCATAATCAGGATAATAGGCCATAGCCCGATTAGCCTGAGATTCCGGATTAGCGGCAGAGATTTGCTCAACCCAATTTCCTGCACCTCCTTGGCTTAATGTCAGTGTCGAATCTGATGAGTTTTGAGCGCCGGAAACCTCGACACTGGTTATCTGCGTTGGCTTTTTAATCGTCACATCGTTGTTCTCAAAATCACCTTTTGTAGTCCATGTAATTGCGTTAATAGGCACGATTGCGTAGTCTCTTATCGGCAAGATAGATACGGCACTTTCTTCTCCCGAAGCACTCACTGCTGTTACTTGATAGTAATATTTATTTCCTGCTAAGCCTGTCGGGTCTGTGTAGGTAGTAACAGTTGAAGAACCGATCACCTCAGCATATTGACGACTTAAATTCGTTATTCTTTCATTGCTTCTATAGATATTATAGTGATCTACCGTACCTGTAGCCGGAACCAGCCAGCTTAGATTAATATTTGTACTTGGGATATCTTCTGCCCAAGCAGCTATGTTTGAAGGGGACGGCGATATAAATGTGGTACCGTCATCAACTATGTTTAGAGTTGTGATTTCAGAGGGGTCACTTAAGTTGTTAGCCTTATCAATAGCCCTTACAAATCCGTAGTAAGTACCGGTATTGAGAGCTTGAGAAGGAATAATGCTGTTTGTTGAACTAAATTCCCCATTGAAAATGTCTATTGTTCCCGGGGTTGTGCCCAGATAGAAATTATATCCACTTAAGCCACTTTCATTGTCTATTGAACCATCCCAATTCCATCTAGGCCTTTGGATGCTTGTAGGTGAAACAACGCTTGGCTTGCCCGGGATTGTCGGCCCGGTCATATCAAAAATAAAATCGGTCGCTGCACGGTCTTCGTTGTCATGATTTTGACCGAAGTTTTTCCATAATGATTTTCTTCCTTCGTCATCAATTAAACGAATTCTCCAGTGATACTCTTCACCATTTGTCAGAGCGGCCGTATCAACTTCTAATCTGCTAATTCCATTTGCATCAGCAACTATTCCTTCCCGGGTATTGCTTTCATCAAAAGGAGTATCGGTTAACTTTATTTCATATTCGGCCCTTGTATTACTTGAAGAAGAAGTACCTTTAGCAATCGTTTCAAAAATTATCTTATCTTCATTAGTTCCTGCGCCAATATCTATTTTTGTCGCGTCTTTTCTGAGTTGCTTTATGCTAGATACTTCGGCAACATTTATAGTCGTATATCCTAAAGATACATCATGAAGTATCGGGCTAGCACCAACGGATGGTTGCATATCAACAAGGATCTCCGCATGACGGCTTATTTGTAAGAAGCTTAAGTCGGTATGAGAGCTATCAAAAAAGGTATTCTTGCTGCCATCCCAGCCTACATACTGAGCCTCATCCAAATCTTCTTGTGTATCTGCAACTCGTATTTGCAAGCGAACGTTTTCAGGATTTGTAGCGTCGAACGATAAGTTCTTCCACTCAACTGCTTGTTTTGCATCAGACCTTAAGCCTACATCGCCACTAACATCGCTTCCAATTTGTCCGCTACCTAGTTTTTTGTAATACGCGTACGGCCCAACAACACCTGTTGGAGAAGCCGAGTAACCTGAGCGGCCACCGCTTACATCTATTCCATTAATAGAACCGTAATGGAGAGCTATTCGCCCGGCACCTCCGCCGGCACTTCCCGTTAATGTGTCTTGAACACCGGCACCACCGGCCGAATTTCCGCCATTTTCCGGTAATCCACCGTTTCCAAATCTGCTTCCACCATCACTGGCTATTCCGGGAACACCACCTGCCCCGGGAGAAATAAAGATCGTTGTGCTGGCTCCGCCATCACCGCCTTTACCGTTTTTTCCGTCTTCACCACGATTTGCACCAGCCCCGCCGCCGGCGGCTGCAGATAACACACCGTTCATATTTATTGCATTGGCAGCCAGATTAATAGAACCACCACTGCCTCCGGCTCCGCCGGGATAAGTATCAGTTCCGCTCGATCCTCCAAAGCCGTTAGCCTGAATCGAACCGTTAATATCAGCATTAGAAGCGACTATTTTAATCCGTCCTCCGCCGCTGCCGCCTGTGGGAGCATTAATACTTGAGCCCATCCTTCCTCCGGCACTTCCTAAAAATGACGGTTCTACAGCATTACCATAAATCGCTCCGGGCACAGGTGGTAGTAAAATAAACGAGCCCGTAAAACCAGTACTCCTGGTGAGAGGCAATCCTTTTCCGCCTGCACTGGCATGACTTGCTCCTGCGGCTCCGCCACTGCCTTCGTAAACATAGCTACTCATCCCGGCACCGGGACCGCTATCAAAAGAGGTCTGGCGACGGAAATCTCTCGTAACATCACTGAAATACCCTTTACCGCCTACATCAAGCTCGCTACTTGCATCAATAGTAAGCGTGCCTTTTACATAAAGCTCCAGACCTTCAGTACTGGTTCCGGCTCCCGCTTCTACAGAATGAGTGAGAACACCACCGTTTTGGATCGTAATATTGTTAAAATAATGTTTTCCATCCAAGACATATGGATTATTCTTATCATGAACTTGCCCATTAGTAGAATTAGAACCGTTAGCTCCGTCAATTACCAGATCACCCTCTGTGCCATCACCGACATTAAAATCATTTGCTAATAATACATCTCCAGGCTGAGAGGTGGTATCAGTGTCAAACCTACTTGATTTATCTCCTGTTGTTATAGCGTTTGTTTCAAAATCTCTTTGAACAGTCCAAACTATTTGATTGCCCGTGCTTGCATTATCCTTAATAAGCCCAACAACCAATGGTCCTTCAACACCACCGCTAACAGCCGAGACTCCATAATAGTAAGTCTTTCCATCGGATGCCGACGTATCAGTAAAGCTTGTAGCTGCAGTTTGGGCGATATTTAAAACGTCGACATCCTTCTTGTTGTCATCGGTAATTCTCTTTGGAGCTCTATAGACTTTGTAATAATCAACAGTTCCGATCATGGGCGGAAGCCAAATCAATTTAATATCACTTGCATCAGCCCAAACAATTAGATTAGTTGGAGCGCCAATAGATTCGGCACTTGAATCAATTATTACTTCGCCATTCTGACTTGGGCTGCTTTCATTATCTGCTTCGTCAACAGCCTTAACAAACGCATAATAAGTTCCGTCTGACAGCGATACTGTCGTCGTGAAGTTACTATTTACTGTAAAATCTCCGTTGATAACATCGGTTCCTCGCGGAGTCGTCCCAAGATAGAATTTATAACCTTTTAAGCCCGATACATTATCTTTTGAAGGTTGCCATATCCAGGTAGGAGTAGAATCATTTGTTGGACTAAGGGTCGTTGGAGCTCCGGGGTCAGTTGGAGCTGAAATATCAACAGCCAGATCTTTTTCGTTTTCACTATTTGCCCCATAGCTGGTCCAGGAAGAATAACGTCCCTTATCATCAATTGACCGGGTGCGCCAATGATAGTTTCCTTGCGCTAAAGTAACCGTTATGCTGCTTGTCCCGCCGACACTTACGCTATTACCGTCTGTTAAACCTGTTCCGTCAAAGCTATTATTTGTCAGCTTTATTTCATACTGGGCTATAACGTTACTGGAATCCGCTAATCCACCCACATTACTGGCTTCTAAAAGTATATCTTGGGTATTTACCGTTTCTCCAACACTTATCTGTGCCGAAGTATCAGCGCGTTTTTGAGTTATATCCACTTCGTTTAATGGAACAATCTCTTTGTAGCTAAGTTCAACCGTATTAAGGGTCGGCGATGAGGCCCCATTATGCTCCAAACGAGCTTGAATCTGAGCATATTTCCCCGGCAAAATCACACTTAAATCCGTCATCGGAAGTTCACCGTAAGCCTGTCCAAAGAAGTTACTCGACCAATCAGCAGCATCACCAACTATCCCGTTAGGTCCATACCAGCTAGCTGATGATAAACCAGCTAGGCTATTAGTAGTCCTTGCTCTAAACTTTATAGCCTCGCCTTGATTTAGAGGCAAAGAGGTGAAGTTAAAACTATCCCACTTAACACCCGAATCAGCCCTTGCAGTCATTGTATAATTTGGCAAACACTGCCAGCCTGAACGAACATAAGTAAATTTATCCAGCAACGATTGATGAAGCAGACTAACGCTTATATTAGGGTAATTCAGGGGCATCGTCGTGTTTGCCTTAGTGGAAGCTTGGCCCAAAATACTATTCTTAACTGGATGTATGTGGATTGAGTAACTGTTATCCGGGTCTAAGCCAGACTGTTGCCACTCATAAAAATCTTGTCCGTTTCTCGACGCACCACCGCCAACCTGGGCTAATAAAGGTGAGGAGCATATGCCTGCAGGATCGCCCCCATTATGAGCTCCGTCATAGATCTTAAATCCAACATTTGTGTCCGTATCCAGATTTTGTTGCCATTTCCATAAAATACTTGAGGTATCCGGATGAGCGTGTTTTATATTATAAGGCTTATCCGATGCAGTGAGCTTAATCGTCCCATCTGCTCCATTCTGATAGCCACTTCCAGCGCTGGCTGTAATCTGGCCCGTTAACCAATTTTCATTAAAAGATATTGCAATACGACCGCCGCCGCCGCCGCCGCCAACCCAATCACTTTTCGAGCCGCCATTCGCACGTATATTTCCAGAGCCTTTCAAAACATTTGTATATATGTTTATACTTCCGCCACTGCCTCCGCCTCCAGTTCCAGTACTGGCAACATTAGCGCCATTTGCTAGAATATCACCATTATTATCAATCGTATCGGTATTAAAGATAATCGCTCCGCCACCGGCACCTCCTGCAATCGGGGGAGGATTACTGTCACTTGGAAAGCGGTAACCTTGGCCACCGCCGCTACCCAGGTCAATGGGATCAGTCTCAGACCCATAAGTACCACCGCTGCCACCATTCGTACCATTTCCTCCTTGGCCGCCATAACCGGCGCCGGCGCCACCCCAGGCACTGCTTGCACCGTTGCCGCCCTTTCCTGGCCCGGAAGCCGAACCATACCCTCGAGCACTGACATCGATCTTTGATCCTGAATCTATCTGTACATCTTTTGCGTTAACAACAACGCCTTTTCCATCAGGGGAAGATCCATAGCCAATTGGAACAATCGAAGAGTTTCCGGTTACCAAAACTTTGTTTATACCGCCCGAATAATTTACATCAATTACCGCACCATCAGTTGTATCATCGGCTTGGATATTGAGAATGCCGCCATTTCTCACTGTTATTGATTTATAGGCATTAGCACCTTGGTGATCGCCTGTAATAGTATATTCGTAATCATCAACCACTAAATCACCGCCCGGCTCATCACCGACAACTGGCGTATAGTAATCGAGTGTTATCGAATAAAGATAAGGAGTAAGGTTATTTTCTGGCGTAGAAAAATAAGCTTTGTATTTTGAATATCGACCTTTAATGTCTGCTGTAGCAGCATGACCAATCGCATTCGTGAAATAAGAGGCTTCACTGCCATCAGGGCCGACAAAAACCGACCAGTCTGTGCCATTGTCAGAAGTCGCTACTTGAAACTTTAACTCTGTACCAGATGGCTGAGAATTATCTCCAGCGCCCTGGGTCTCCCAGGATAAAGAGTTTACTTTGGCTTTAGTATTTAACATATCAATAGGCGTTGACTCAAACGCAGCATAGGGATAATAGAAGGTAAATGCACCTCCCGTGCCTTCTCCTAATAAAGTTGAAGTCGGTGCTGGAGTTACATCTTGCTTAATGCTGACATCATCGATAGACAGGCTAGCGCACCATCCGCCGTTATGAGATCGAGCAAGAACTTGTAATGTTTTTCCGGCATAAGGGCTAAGATCATATGTAATATTTACTGTACTGCTTGGGTTATTACAACTAGAGGCTGTAGAAATGCCGCCAGCCGAATATCCGGAATCCCACTGCTTGATTAATGTATTTCCGTCCGTAACATTATATAGAGCAATCCTATTATGATCATAAGAATTGCTCCCTATCCTGGATCTCGCCTTTATTGAAAAACTAGCTACCGGCGGTACTACGAAATTTTTGAATATTCTACCGTCGTAGTTGTGCTCGGAATGACCTAATACTCCCGGATATGACCCGCTCATATATGCCGAGTAGTTGCCATTAATTAAATAATTTGCGTTAGTTGTAACTGCCGGGGTGTTATTTCCTGCTTTGTTCCAATCAGCTAGATTTCCGGTTTCAAAATCCTCAAAAGCACTCACGCCATTTATGCTAGCCGGCGGATTCGCAGCAGAAGCATTGCCGTATGCTAAGTAATAGTTATTATCCGTAGTGTTAGCTGCTATCATGTTTTGAATTTCAAACCATATCTTCGTGTCGTTTTGATCCCAAGCTGAATCCGGATCAACGATTCTATCCAATTCAATCAAAGTTCCAGCAGTATCATAAAATATTCTGAGGTCATCTCCGTTAGACAAACTCTTGCCACTATTTACATGTGAAATGTGATTAATGTTGGTCGAAACCTGAAAACCAGAAAGCAAAGCCTCGTTTGATGAATTATTTGTTATTTGTACTCTTCTTAAATAAGAATAGCCGCTAGGTAGAGCAGGATAGGTTGCGATTACTTCATCAATGCTTGCCGGACTAGTCGTAGTATCAATGTTTCTTGCAGTTCCCGCTTGAAAATCAGGAAGAGTATGAAAAATTGAGGGGTCAACAGTTATGGGATAACTGAGACCTTTAAGAGAAGGTAGAGATAATGTTAGCTTGTCCCGTAAGAGAGCATAACTAAACTCTACTACTTTCCCTTTGGCATCAGTCAGATGTGGCTTAGGTGATGTGGCGATCACCTTTGTGGCTCTAACTGCCGACCCCTCGTAATATATAAGTGACCCGTCAGCTTTAAGCTTGACGGATAGATTGCTATTTATTTTTTCTGTAAAGGTAGTTGGATGACCAGGACCTGTTAAAACATAGTTTTGTTTTAAACCCTGGGGTGTGATTATTCTTTCAAGATTTGTGTTTTTGTAAACTTCTGTGTAAGTGGCTTTGTTTTTATCAATTGTAGCCTTGCTTGAACTTGCGCCTTGAGGAACAAAAGAGACTGAATCTGAGCCTATGCTGAATCTTAATGGCTTCTTAGCGTCTTTAGAGAAAGATGCTTTATAAGGAAGGGCGCCCGTTGTTATAGCGTCTCCCTTTGTCTTTAGAGACGTATCGATACTTGCCCATTTACCTTTACTATCTTTGTATCTCTTGGCCTGAGGGAAAAGCTTTGCAGAATAGCTCTTATCACCCGTTTTGTAAACCTCTGATACCGGAGTCTTGCTTTGAAGGACAGACTGCCTGGTAGGCACGTTTTTGTATAAATAGAAGGCGGTACCAAGAAAGAGGGCCAGTACGAAAAAAACGGCAACGCTTACGTTCACCGTCTTTAAAGCATTAAAGCCATTGTATTTACTATTATTCTTTTCAAAATACCACTTAGTTAGCTTTGCCACATTTTTCCCTTGAGCCCAAATGTATGACTAACTGCGAATTATTTTGTTTCTCTATTAGTAGTATCGGCATAATCAAGCGAAAACTTGAGTTAAAAGCGCTATAAATTTTATTTTTTATTTTAGCTAAATCTAAACGGTGAAATACTTTTTTAGTGAAGTGTTTCTTAAAAGAAGAGAGGTACTTTAAGAGAAAAAGAAATTGGTTGCTTCTTAAGCCTTTTCTTAAACTTAAAAAAGGCTTATTTGTCCTAATATCCCTATTGTCAAATCTAGCCTTGCAGGCATTACCTGCTAAGCCTCCTATTGCTTTAGCCACACACATTCCCCTGCCACACATGTTATTTTAGACTTCGCCCTAAGTGTTTCTTTTCGAAGCCTGCCTAACTATCAATAGGCATTCGTCCACCAATCAAGACATACTATGCTTGCAAATATTGTACTACTAACTGCTATGTAATACTATTAGTGTGTATTACGCTACTTTTTGATTTTGGCCTCGCATAATTTATTAGTTAAAGCTCGTAAATGCTAGTTATCTTTTGCTTTAAATCGGGAAATATTCCCTATAGTAAACTCAGCGTCCAAGAAAACCAACGCGAATGAACAATCTAATATGACAATCAATTGATGTGCATTTTTGGTGCGAAATGTGAAGGGTGAACTGCTCTTACCACTAACTGTAAATTACTGCTTAACTTTTTCTTTAGCAATCTTGGCGAGTTCTGCAAATCCACTCTGATCGTTTACCGCCATATCAGCTAACGCTTTTCGATTGATATCGATGTTTGCTTCTTTGAGCCCATTTACGAATTGATTATAAGAAATATCGTTTTTCCTGGCAGCAGCATTTATTCTTATGATCCATAAACGCCTAAAAGTCCTTTTCTTGACCCTTCTATCCCTGTAAGCATAGTTAAGGGACTTCGTAACTTGTTCTTTAGCCGCCTTGAACGTACGGCTACGTGCGCCATAATAACCCTTGGCGCTCTTCATAATCTTTTTATGCTTTTTATTTTGTCCTGTTGATTTTACTCTTGGCATCTTTTCCTAAGTTATAAGCTTCTTTATAGATTTAGCGTCGGCGCTACTTGCAAGCCCCTTCTTCCTTAGATTTCTTTTTCGCTTTTGGCTCTTTTTCTCAAGCAAGTGCGACGAACCCATTTTTTTGTGTCTAATCTTACCGTTTTTTGTTATTTTAAAGCGCTTTGCCGCGCCTTTATGCGTCTTCTTTTTTGGCATCTTCTTTCCTTAAGTCTTTTGACTTATCTTCCTGACTGTCTTTAGGCTTACTTTCTTCTTTTTTATCTTC
>SDBU01003426.1_pt1 | contig 20158 bp, 17 predicted proteins | sample 2277071 | NCBI WGS metagenome assembly SDBU01 (sample SAMN10397929, study PRJNA504765) | marine sediment metagenome | isolation source: marine sediment core GS08_GC12, 126 cmbsf | place: Arctic Ocean: Gakkel Ridge, Loki's castle | collected 2008
TCGGAAAATAATTATTCGAGACAAAAGCCACTGTTGGCTTGAGCCTCAACAGTATTTCAGACAAGCCGCCTAATGGCGGGTTTTTAGAGTGGACTCATAATTAAATAACAGCAGGCAAGGCTTCACATCTCTGTACAGCGTAATGAATTACACAGGTTCGGCAGCTCTCTGGGAACTGAAGCCTCATTCTTCACCTTGCGAATCCTCTATAAGTTGTTTAGTTCGATCGATAAACTCCGGACTCAGGTTATATGGGATACTGCTCGTAAGTGGAATTACCTTGAGGGAAGCCCGCAGGCAATACAATTGCAAGTTTGTTGGCTCACCTATAATTATGTCCATCCACTGCTTTTGTAGGGGCATTAGCATAAGAACAGATGTATTGATGCCAAATTTCGTAAGCAGAAAATTAATCCATAGAGGCACACTTTCTATGACAGGAGGTGGAGAAATGGGGACACGCAGCAACGTTGGTCGGAAGGGCTTACCCTTAGAAGTATCAAGATGATCTTTTGCAATTTCGCGCTCGATATGATACAGGATACGGAGAAGACCTTGATGATTTGGGCCTCCCATTTCCGGGTACTCGGTAAGCTTCGCCATTACGTCCGTGCGAACAGCCGGCAAAATGGGCGAAGGCTCACATTGTTGAGTTAATTGGCGAAGCTCCTTTTGGGCGTTTTCGATGGTCAATCGGACGTCAGCCGCAGAAGTCGTTGCAGTACAAGTTTTTTCGACTTTTTCCAAAAGCGGCAAGATATTTTTTAGCACCCACTCCAGTGACAATTGACAACACTGAACGCAAACCACCATTGGATAACTTGTACGTCCCTTACCGTCCCGAGAAGACCACAAGCGCCCAACAATTAAGTTACCATCCATACACCACACAAGCGTATGTTTGAATTCTTCGATTGGCTGATTTTCCTGGAGCTTATCCCAGCTTCCGGAGTCAATGTTGCCGCCAACACCCTGAACATAAAGTATGCGTTTTACAGCGATAATAATGTCAGTTTCGAGACCAATATCATCAATGTGGTCATCCCAGCCAGGGTGTTTGCCGAATGCAGCAACAAACACTCTTTCGGATGAGACATCCTTTCCCTTCGGAATGAAACGCCTTGCGAATCTTTTAAGAGGAGAGCTCAATACCTTCGTCTCGCAAAATCAATACCTGCTGCTTCGATTATTATCCATGTTACGGTTTCAGGAACCAGTTATTGCCTCTATAAAATTCGGATCGACCGGCTGTTTGCAATCGCTGTCATAGAAGAATTCAAGGTGCAAATATAATACCCCCCCCAAATTATCTTTGTCGTCAACATTAAGTCTGATATATCCTTTTTTCTGATTGTCAAAACCCTGGCGCAACATTCTAAGACATGCCCATGGTTCCGGGAATTTTAAAATCTTATCCTTAAGCGGTTCGGGATCAGATGGATACTGGTAAAATTCGACATTAAGCTGTGGTCCGGGATATTTAACCGTACATATGTTCAAATCCTCCCTCGAACGCGTGTTAAACCGCTCGCTCTCCCGAGTCCCTTGGACAAACCTTAATTCTGTGAGGTAGTCAGACAAAGGAACTTCGTCCTTCTGCAGAAGACTACGTTGTGTCTTCTCACTCAGAAGTTTTATCCTGCAGTAGCATGGACTTCCACTTTTAGGAAGTCCCCCGAAGACTTGTTCGATTTTCTTCAAGTTGATCCCTGGATAATGTATTGATGTTTCCTGTTCCTTTAGCTGCTTAAGTTCGACATCTACCTCATCAATGTTTGTCTTCATACCCGACCCGATTGTCCCATCGGGGAAACTTCTCTGCGAATAAGTTCTATCAAACAACAAGCGCAACCTGGTAAAATCATCTTCCATCAAATCATCCTTGCTGTCCGGCTCCAAGGGAAATTTGCTGCTATGCTTTCTTAGCTCATTAAGTGCTTCTGTTTTATCGCTTTGCACCTGTGATGTTAGTTGACGTAATAGGCTGCAGGTCAGTTTGACCAGGTACATATCCACAAATTGTGCTGGTGACTTATAAGAAAAAGGCGCGTAACTATCGCGGAAAGCGGCCGGCCGCAAGCTCAATACGGTTCTACGTTTTGTCTCGGCATTACCCCTCAATTCTGTCCAATTGTCAAGCACCCGCCGGAATATATTTGTAGTATCATACTTTTCTCGTTTGACTTTATTCAAATTCCTTCTGAATAGTTGGATGTCATTAGTGTCAGGCGGGACAAACTTATACTTATCAAGCTCGTTAAGAACCGCTTCGAGCGGCTCACCAAGACCAACTCGCAGCTCTTCTAATACTGCAGTAGCTACCACATTCTCGTATCGCTCCGAATCACGTTTGGCCTTGTCCTCAATCACACGATTAGGCACTATTTCGAACCAGTAACGCAGGTGTTGTTCTGCATATTTTGTGTAAGTTTCGTTTGCAGCGGTGTACTCCTTTTGTAAGCTCGTTTCCTGGCTCAACTGTTTTTCTAATATATCTCTAAAAGATTTCCAGGCACCGAGCATAGCTGCGGCGGCGTTCGGATCATATCTCCTGTCGATAATTGTTGTTGAAATGTTTGCCCAATCCCATTTACTTTCTTTTTCTATTAACTTCTCGAGATCTTCGATGTTCTTAGGAGCTACATCTAAGCTGCTTTTCATGATCTGATAGAGTTGTCTTTGCTGAGCTAAGGTAAGGGCCAGGTTAGAAATAGCAGATGCTTCTTGGAAACGAGAAACAGCGGGGTTGGGATCATAGTCTCGTAACTTGCCTATATTACGACTTGCTTCTGTGAAAGCTTCCTCTGCATCTACAATGGCCCCAGCCACCTCATCTACGATATTGGAGATGGACATTGTCACACTAAGTTGTTCATTTGCCTCCGAATATATTTCGTAGCGGATTGCATATAAACGTCCTCTCCTTGGGTCGCGCGGAACCTCGGCGTAAAATTCTTTATCAAACCGAGCAAGCTCTTGTTCAAACTCGCTCTCGCTTAGTCTATTTCTCATTCTCTCAAGAGCATTCTCAAGCTCGCCCCGCATATTACTAAGGAATACTTGCTCGGCCTCATTGACGTCTTTAAAGTCGCTAAGAAGGAACTCGTAATTTTCGCTGACATCTTGTAGGGCACGCTTTGTCTGCTCGGTCCACAGAGGTACAAGTGATTGCGGATTTTTGAGGGTACCAATATAATTGTCAATACTTTCCTTGGCTCTTTTGAGATTCTCGAAGCTATCGTTCCAGTTAATGGTGAATTTACTCGATTGTTCAGTTGTATAGTGATTGTCTAATTTGGGACCAAGGTCATCACCAAGAGCTAAAATACGGGCTTCAGCAGTATTGAATTTTTCAAGAGCATCTTTGAGGTCCCTTATAGTCTGGACCTGGGCGTAGTCTTGATTTTGTGCTCCCAAGCGGTTCGGATCGTTCCAATATTCATTGAAAAGTTTTATACCATGTTCTATTGCGATTTCGAGGTATTGAGAATTAGGATCTGTTGTCCGAAATAAAGGAGGCCAAGCTCTAAGCTTACTCTCACCGTTATCGTCAATCCGAGCATAGATCATCCCCAGCGGCCGATGTAGTTCGGCCTTGTCATCCTTGTACTTTTGAATTTGGTTGGGGTCGTGTTTAAACACATATTCAAAAAGGGGATCCAAGAAAGTTTGAGCAGAATACTCACCTTCTTCATTCATGGATTTAGCCGTTTTGACCCGAATTAATTGACGCAAGGCCCTGGTCTCAACATTTTGAAGTGTCCAGCTACCATTTTCTTGTGTCTCCATGATGTCTCCGGCCGCGTCCAGGAACGGGCGCAGAACACCTTCCTCATAAACAATACCCTGGGCCTTGCTCAGGCTTTCTGCTTCAATACCCTTTAGAATCTTAGCTGCCGGAGCAAAAATCCAAGGTATTTTCCATCGGGCTACTGAGTCGGCAAGCTGTGCGGAAAAGTTGAGTCTTGTAACGTCACCTCCAGGTACCCCCGCTTTGCCAATATATCTATAACTATCTTCCCCATCACTCTTTAGCACTTGTAGTTCATTTGGGTTTCCTTGAGAGATTTTAGAGATTAAGTTCGCTGAGGTTGCCAAATAATCTTTCATCTCTCCGATGTCCCTGCGAAACGAAATAGCTGTGTAGATAGTGAAGAAGAGAAGTAGAATCACGCTGGCAGCGGCGAAAAATAAAACGGTGGCTTTTCGTCGCGAATGTAACTTTTTCGCATTCGTTGCATTTGTAACCAGCCCCTTCTCGCGGAAAACCTTTTTCATAAAAAGGTCCCTGAGAAAAAACGCCCTGTCGCGTTCCCATACACGTCCATCTGGAAGAGAATCAACCGGCACTCCAATTGATTCGGCGAGGTCTTCGTCCAAAGCTGAGCCTTCTCGCATTGAAGAGGTGAAGTAGATACCGCGGAAGAAAAGCGGCTTGCAAGACCACTGACTGCCGACACTGAAGACCAATTCGAGGTATCGAGCCATTCGCGGAGCGATTTTAGTAAGACTTTGAGGGAATGCATACAACGTGTCTATCTGGCTCATCTTTCCGGCTCCAGGTTCATCGGATCCGGATATTATATCCTGAAGTAATGCAAGTCTGCGCCGGTAAAGACGGCCCTGAATTGTTTTCAAGTGCTGGTCAACAAAACCAGGATTATATGGTTCATCGAGCGGTGCAGGGTTGGACCAGCCCAATATCTGGTGCTGAAGTTGTGGGTCTTCCAGGTTATCAAAGAAATCACGGAATCCATTAATCAGGTCGCTTTTAGTAACGACCACAAAAACGGGAAACCGGACATCCAGAGATCGCTGGATAATATCAAACTGCTTGGCAATTTTGGAGGCTTTTTGCTCAATTTCATCAGCAGTATCTTTAATAAGACTATCAGAAGGAATTACTAAAAATACGCCGTTGATCGGGCAACGCGGGCGAGACTTTTTCAGCAGCGTTAGGAACTCTTTCCATTCACTTGAGCCCCCTGTTTCTACCTCTTCGAACATCAAGCGGCCCGCCGTATCAAGAATGACAGCGTGATCTGTGAACCACCAGTTCATGTTAAGTGTACCACCAGCACCTTGAAACTGGTCCTGTAGGCCTGGGGGGAAACCGATATTACAATGACGTATAGCTTCAGTCTTTCCTGAACCTGGCTCACCTACAATCATATACCATGGAAAGTCGTATAGATTCTTGCCGGCAGCGCGGAACTTCTCGATACCATCTTCGAATTTTTTCCGCAAATCATCCAGGCGGGCCATGTGTGCAGCTTCGCTAATTCCCTGCGGTGCTGTTGCCGCACTATCAACAATGCCGCGTTCCATCGGGGCTCCCTTGCGTTTCTTCTGCCATTTTAGCAGGTACCGGTATAGCAAAAGAAGCAAGACTATAATGGCAATTCCGATAAGCACGATCCAGAGTATCTGGGGGGGAAGAATATACCATATTGCTGCCATAATACCGCCGCCGGATACTACCAATAGTCCGACCTTGATGGGCGTCGGAAGGTTCATAAAGCTTGAAATTCTTGGGTTCATATTAGTAATCACACAAATTATGGTCTACTTGATATTGTTATATGTCACTTGGTGACATAGGCCGACTTTTCATGTTCAATGATCGTGTCAAGCGAATTGGTCACATCATCCAACGTCCATTTGAGCAAGCAACAATACGCTATGCTCCAAACGACAATGAGACCTATTAAGGCGATTCCGATACCTACTAACTTTGTGCTTGGTGGCTCAACGAAATCTCTATCGTCCACATTTTCATAGGCCTCCGGGCAAATGTAAGACTTTTCATCGGCATCCATCATGCCGGAAATGCGAGCGGAAATTTTCGACATTAACCTCTGGATACTTTCCGGCTGTCCGGTATAAACGCCCGTAAAACCCAAACCGATACAAGTGTAAAATATCACTAACCTCTCAGTTGCAGCGTCACTCGAATCCACAAGGTTTTCATCCAGCAGGTCAAAAAATTTCTCGTCTCCAGCTAATTCGTTTCTTTCACGACCCAGCTCGTACCAATCGTAGGCAAAAGTCAGTTTGCTCTCTTTAATCACGAAATCAACAAAGAAAATTAGAGGTAATTCAATCTTTTCGTACTGACCGGTTAATTCTGCATTATTTAAAGACTCCGCTCTAATCACCTCGAGTATTCTCTTAATTTCGTTGCGTACCTGGTCCATTTCCAGAGTGCAACTCGAGCGTGCTAACCGATTGAGCCGACATACATATTGGAAAAGCGGCTCACATAATTCAAGCAGTGTCATTTGTTATGCCTCCGTATCCGGAACAGTCATATATAGTGTTACCTCGAAGTCAGAAGATTCAATTCCAGGCCATCGCACAGCGCACGCCTTTTCTTGCGTTATTCTCTCCCAGAGCCGCGTACTTTCACTCCGCATCACCCGAAAATAATGAAGTCCTACCTGGGCTGGAAGTTCAACGGGTGGATACAATTCTTGGGCAAGCTTCACACCGAAAACCCGCTGATTTGCAAGACTCTGCGGCATAAGTTTGAATTTATCACGATCCAGGACCAATTTCGCCAGTTCCGAAGGGTCTTGCTTTGTTTTGATAGCAAGAAAATACTCATTTGGCAAGGATAATGTTTCGTCACTGAGAGTTGCTATCAAGATTTTTTGCTCTTGATCCATCGTAAAGGGAACTTTAAGAAATCTGGCCTGAACTACGCCCTTGAGCAGCGCCCGAATCCTGGTAGTAACCTCGTTGAAGGCAATTGCCGGGCTGTCGTGATCGTATTCGGGAATCTCGAACTGGTCCCGGTCGGGACGCAAGGCAGCAAGCTCAGCAAGTAGCTGTCTAAGCTCTATATACATTACGAATGGTGTAACACCGCTGGGGGCATGGATAAGAGAGCCAAGGCTGGCGCTGAACCGATTGAGCGTTCTGAGACGGAGCATTTGCTCGAATTGAATACCACGTATGTTTTCAATGCTAAAACCGCCGCGGTTAATTTGGACTACCAATTCATTCCTGCTGGCCATAACTTGGTTAGTTATATCTCGGAGCAGCTCGCTCAATACGGGTGAGCCACTAATGACAAGACATGCGGGAATATATGCCGGGTCTCTACGAGGCAGTCCGATATCCTCGCCCGCAGCGTGGACAATGCGCAGCAACGGTAATACTTCGAGATCTGAGTGGTCATCAGTGTCAAGCAAAAGCCTGGCGTTTATCTGGCGAATAAGGATTGGCTGTGGATTTTCACCCGTGTTTTCATCGGGTCTTTCGACCTCAACTACCCGATAGGTATGCTTAGTACGCCAGTCCTCACTACCTTTTTCAATAACATTGCCTCGAGAAGGATACCATACCGGCACACCAAGACTGATACTTAATGGACCGCTGCTCGATGCAAATGCTTCTTTTATGTCAAGCGACGGAAGATGGGCATTATCAGGGACGTCCACTTCAAGCCCGCTGGGCATTATAGCCCGGAGCCGGTCGAATGAAACTCGCATATTTTCCAGTTGATCGTCAGAAACTTTTGCCTCTATCACACCATAGGGATAGCTCCAGCACAGACGGCGTTCCCTTGTGAAATTTTCGAGGATATACCTTTGCATGGTTTGGAGATGGTGAGGCTGAAGGAAGAGACCTTCGCACCAATGAATTTGGCCTTTTATCGTCATAACGTACTACCCCATACTTAGGTCACCGACTCGTTCTTTTCACTAAAGATTCCACGTAGTCAACGATGGCTTTTCTAATCTCCGTCTCGATGGTGTCTTCGGTCAATGTATCCGCCAGTTCGACATATTTTCGCCAGCATTTTACTTCGTGACTAACAAGAACACTTTTATGCTCCATTCTGACCAGGGCTGAAATCTCGGAGTGTGAAAACTTGGCGAGATGACTTTTGGCGAACTGGCCGCCAACTCGGCCAACTGCTGTGGTAATAGCTGCAACAAGTCGTTGCAATTCTTTAAGTCCACTATTAACTTGTTCCTGCGATACCTTGGAGTCGTTGTACATGAACTGTCCTATGGCATCTTTCAGATCGCCGGGCGGACGAATGTTTGACCGAGGTGACAATTTACGCCATGTGTTCCAAACTAAAGGCTCAAGCCTGTACACGAAATCAACAAGTAAGATAATCAGTTCAGTAAGCCTGTTGGTATCAAAAGACGTCCCATCATCAAGCTGAAGCTTATCCTTCAGTTTTTGAACTGATTCATCGGAATAATCCTGTCGAATTTGCGGCCCTAATTCTCCCTCTTGCAGGTTTTTGATGACAATATTTTTCTGGTCGTTAGAAAGTGTCGGGGCGATTTCGAGAAGGCTGCGGATAAGAAAATCGGGATCCCTAAGCTTACCAACCTCCATTGTGGGACTATCTTTAGCGTCCCGTTCTTCCAATATCGGCTGAGTACTGACCTTCAAGGTGGGAAATCTTGCCATCAATCTTTCCAGGAATTCATTCCGCTCATCGGGCAGGACCATTTTCAAGGCCCGTTCAATCTCCTCGCAGAGGTATTCGGTTTTGGTTTGGTCGCTCTCATCTGCGAAATCCACCTGGATCAAACGAAGACGATTTGTCGTCTCGAGAATGCGACTGTCTAACTTTTTATTATTCTTCGCAGGCACAGTTTTTCAGTCCTCTCGGAACAGAATATTGGTATCGAAATAAAAACTATTATCTCCAGTTTTTTCGCATTGTCAACAATAATTGTAAGTGCAAATTTAGTTCTTAGTGGAAAACCGCATTTATGGAAATATGTTAGGCAACCAAATTTCTCAGTACAAGATCGCCCGCATCCTTTTCAGACTTCTTACTCCTAAGCCACGTCGACCATCCCAATCGGCCCATTTCCCCCAAACAAATACTTGGAACCTCTATAGCACTTAATATCAACTGAAGCTCCCAGCTCAATTCATCTCCGACGTAATTCTTGATCCATGCGATAAGCCGCCGAATACTATCGCCTCCCGGTAACATACGCTGGTATTGGGAAAGATGCATCGGCCCAAACCTAATCCTGAATTTTTGCTGACATTCCCAAAAACGAGACCCTATAATTAATGTGGATCCCATTTTTCCGTTATCGATAGATTCTCCTAATCGGCAACAATGCTCTTGTGGAATATCGATCCACTGTCCAACAAACTGTTCAATATATACTGTTATTCCAAAATAGTCCTGAAGAATCTCTCGTAAGCCTTCGGCATTCTTGGTCTCGCAAACAAGACGCCCGGAATAGTGAAGTTTACCGACGTCAGGGACAGCATCTCTGTTACGGAATGAATCTTCTCCTATTCCAAATAGACTCCCGATGTAAACTGCGAACGGGTCTTTTTCTGTGCGATCATGGCTCACACTTTGCTGGTTACATGCCCATGCGCGATAGAAAAGAGATACCATTCGATGATTAAAAACATTAAGGAAGGTTGCAAGTGTTTTGTCTTTATGGTTGTGTAATCGGTCATGGACATATTCAGTTATAGGCAAAGGCATAGGTCCGTTGGTACCGAGCAGTCCGAAAAAATTAACGACCATCCGGCTGGGATATTCGTCTGTAGCTTCGGAATAGGCCTCGATGGCTGAAGGCGCAAACGCTAAAGACACATTTTGGCAGAATCTGACGGGATCATACTGAGGTCGCTGTGAATGTCCGACCCGCGGCAGTTCCGGGTGGGCGCATTCGAGCCGTCGCACCGCTTGGAAAAAGTCGAAACTATAGGGTTTGTCCCGTAATGCTTGCGTTAAAGAATGGGACGCAGCCCGTCTCTTTTGGTCCATCGCATAATCTCTCCACGTTCAAGTGTGTTCACTACGGTTTCGGTAAAAGAATTAATCGAAACATATTTGGCGAAAAATTGTTCAAGAACAGCACCAAGCAGGAACACCCCGCTTCCCTCGAATGCTGCTTCTTCGAGAGTTACTCTTACCTCCAATCCGCGTGCAAACGCCATTGCTCCCGATGTTGTGATTCTACGAGTGATCGGCTTGCAACCTATCGATTTGATGCCATCAATTTGCTTGTGAGTTTGCAGATCACTGGTGTCACTATATAGTCGCAAAAGGTCGCGGAGTGCTGAGGCACCTTCACGCTCATCGGTATCGGTAAGCGAAAGATAGTTTAGTGACAGGTGATTGATAATGCGCCACGCAATTTCCCCCTCAGCGTGAGATGGCTTGGGCAAGGTTGGGGCTCCAAGGCAGCGAATTGAGGTGCAAGGCGCTGTCTTGTCCATAGTGAAGTCGGAGCTTCCAAGTCCAATTGGCATATGGAGGGGCAGATCACGGTTTGTACACAGGGCCTCCACGCCTAACTGCTTTAGATCAGTACTATACGGTGCGGCGGTTGAATCAACAAGAGATATGTAAACTTCGCTGCCTGTATAGCTTCTCGATCTTCGGCCTTGCGGCCTTGCATCCTGTGACTGGGGCCTTGGAACTCGGTTCGTGACATAATAGCCGCCTGTACTGCTGTCTCCCAGATCTTTCGCTAAATAAAAAGGAAGAAACTCTTGTAGCTGGTCTGACAGGGCCCCATAACCCATTACCTTGGAAAGCTTGTAAACCTCGAAGTCCCGTGCTCTGGTTCGGTCCGGAACGACATGAAACTCAAAGACTTTGTCTGATATGGGTATGCGGTCCAGCCGTTTTTTAAACAGGTTTATTGCCGGCGAACAGAATAACCCGAAATTATCAGCATTGACCGCACCCTCAAGCTCAATATTCGACTCGCGGAACAAGATAATGATATCCAATTGATTTTGTTCACAGCTTTGGATTGCGGTGCTCAAACCTGTAAGCTCAACGAACATAAATCGTTGAGGAAATGCAAAGTACTCGTGCAAAAGACGATATCCCTGAAAAGAGCGTGCATCGTAAGGTAGTAGTTTTTGTTTATTTTCGAAACCCACACGCCGAATACAAGAAGCGTCAATGACCTTTTGCCACTTCATGGGCTTAGTCGTTGGTTGGGCCACAACCGCCACGGCGTTTGCAAAAAACTGTTCGTACAAATGCATTGGGATCTCGCCGGCCCCCATAAGATAAAAGGTCAAAGAATCCAGTTTTAACTCGCTAAGGCTAAGCCCCGCGGCGGATTGAATCCGGATCTTAATTCCAGCTTTGACATTGGATAGGTTAGGGACTTCAAGCGAGGCCAGCTCGCGTGTATAATAATTTGCCTCGCTCACCTGAATGGGCCAGAGGGTCACGTCATGTGCAGTACGGTATTCGCATCTGGTTTGCTCCATTTTGCCCAAAGTGCTGTAAAGCGAAGAGTCACGGGGAATTAAAAAGCCGTCAGCTAATCCACTCTCATCCAGGTCTGGCTTGAACTGGACAATACACATAGATGGTGTGGGTGCCAAATAGTGGGGATAGATGGTTTCGAGCAAAGACTGTGTAAACCTCGGAAACTCTGCATTGAGTTTGAGCTGCACTCGGGCAGCAAGAAAAGCAAATCCCTCAAGCAATCGTTCAACAAAAGGGTCCTGGCACGGCTGGAACTCATCCAGTCCGCCAAGGCGGCCTGCTATTTTGGGGAACTCCTTTGCAAACTCCGCTCCCATTACACGAAGATGTGCAAGCTCGCGATTGTACAAGTCCAGCAGACGTCTATCCACTTGGCTCACCCTTTAATTTGTGGTGACCGGTTTCCAAATCGACTTCTGTCTTAACGAAAAGGTGGTCCGGCAACGGTTGTGCCCACAGCTCACCCTCTATTTCGAACGAAATGGTACGAATGATTGCCGAATCCAGTGGAGTGACAATACGAACAGATAGTTGTTTACGCGAAATTCGCGGCTCAAAACATAGAAAGGCTTGCTTCACTTGTGATTCAAACTCAGCCGGATTGATTACTGAGATAGTTGCACCGCATACATCGGGTATGCCGTAGTTTAGTACTGACCGTGCTGCTTCGCTAAACTCATATATGTTGTCGTGCAATGGGTGTCTCTTCGTATTTAATATCATCTCCAAGTCGCGAAGTACTGCCCTTTTGTATCTTCGTAGTGATACTACGCGTTGGTCACGGCTTTCCTTACTCACCTCTGGCTCATCGTCGGTGAGGCGATCAAGCAGGCATGGTTGCAGACGATCCATTGGTGTAAGTTCAGCCATTATTCGTCTCACCACCTTGTCGGTCTGTTTCTGGGTGATCCAAATCTATTTGTCGTATCTGGAGCAGCGGGAATTCATCCTTGTCGGTGGCAAATATGCGCTGTCCCAAACCAAGGTACAGCTCGCCTGGTTGTTCGACCCAATCGGTCTTGCGAGCGAGGAGAATGGCACTATCTTCGCTGGATTCCGAGTTTGGGTACCGTGTTGGTATCAGGCCGGTTGTTTCACCACCGTTGACCCAGGTGAAGTGGGCGGGAAGCCAGACTACATCGCGCAAGTCTGCCGGCGGTTCAATCTGGATTTGTTTTATAGCTGTGAAAGGCACCCAGTAGTATTTGCCGTCAAAAATAGCCTCGAGTATTGGGCCAAGCCTGGAATCAGCGTCTGAAATCCACTCGAAAGGCTGGCTATCGATAGAACCGGCAATGGCGGTTGCCGTGTCAAATGCTTGCTCTCGGAGTTTCTGTGACGCCTGGTATTTTCCTTCCGCAATCATTTGGTTGGCCTGTACCAACCAGCTAATCCACTCATCCGGCTCTCCGAAAATGAGCGGTGAGCGTTTGCCGGCAAATATCTCAGCCCTCAATGCCTCACAATTAAGCGCCGCACGGCATACCTGGGCCATGAGCAAATTTATGGGGTCGAGTTCCGCCGCCACGTTTAGCTGAGTCAGGGCCCGTTCCCAATCTCCCTGGACAGATAACAACTGGAAAAGGAAAACCCGGAGCTTGGCATTGGCAGGATCAGAGCGTATCTGATCCTCAAGAACAGCAAGCGCCTCGGTAAGCTGGCCAGCTTGCAGTAATTCTTCTGCTTGCATGGTAATAAACCTCCGTCGCTGGACCGAACTCACCCTCCCTCTTGGTTCTACCCAAGAGAACGAGCCAGTGACCGATTGTCAGCCTTTAACGCGGCGGTATTAACCACCCTTGTTGGCAGTCAAGTCCCAATTAGTTGCAACGTCGCCTTTCGGCTTGCCGGTCTTGTGATCCGTTTCAGTATAGGTCCATTCTATCTTGCCGTAGTTAAAGCTTACCTCTTCGAGGGGTAAAGCATCACCGCCTTGGGCGGAGCCACCAGGACGAGCCGACGTAACAATGACGTCGCTCATTTTGTATTCCATGTACTTCTGCTTATCACCTGCAGCACGGCACAGTTCCACCGTTACTTCCTTTATATGTGTGCCGTTGCAGCAATACAGTGCCAGCTTCGGTGAGGCTTTGTCGAGCGTCTTCACGACCGAAAAGTCCTGGTGATCGCACCGTTCGGCGCTGCGTCCGCCGCCGCTGCTGGCCGCCCCTGATGATATTTGTGAAACACCAGTACTGAACGACAGCAGTTCAATCCAGTCTGAGTGCTTATCGTCGGTGCTCTCACCTGGCACTCCGTCAATCTTCAAAAAACAATCAAAAGCCATTTTATCAACTCCTTACAAAACAAAGTAATCCTCTCGGTTCCGATTCTTAACTTAGCAACCTAAAACATCTTAGGAGCTTCACATTTAGATTAGATTAACCCCTTAACCTCCGCCCTTGGCCGAAGGCAGCTTGGATACCAATCGTAGCGAAACAGACAGTCCCTCGAGCTGGTAGTGCGGCCTCAGATAGAATTTGGCTGAGTAATAACCGGGGTCTCCTTCTATTTCGTCAACCACAACTTCCGCCGCTGCCAGAGGATACCTGGCCTTGACTTCTTCGGAGGCGTGGGGGTCGCTGGTAACGTACTGCGTGATCCATTTGTTAAGCCAGGTTGCCATGTCCTCGCGCTCCTTGAAAGACCCGATTTTATCCCGCACGATGCACTTGAGGTAATGCGCGAATCGGCAGGTTGAGAACAGATACGGCAATCTCGCTGCAAGATTTGCATTTGCGGTTGCGTCGGGGTCGTCATATTCGGCTGGCTTTTGCAGCGACTGGGCCCCAATAAATGCCGCATAATCTTCGTTCTTCCAGTGTGATAACGGCATCAGCCCGTTCTTCGCTAACTCCGCTTCCCGTCTGTCGGTGATACCAATCTCCGTTGGGCATTTCATATCCACCCCACCATCATCGGTGGGGAAAGTATGGCAGGGAAGCCCTTCGACCATTCCGCCGCTCTCGACTCCTCGGATACTTGCACACCATCCAAACTCCTTAAAGGAGCGGTTAATATTCACACCCATTGCGTAAGCTGAGTTTGTCCAAAGATATTTTGAATGCTCGCCTCCGGCTGTCTCCTCTTCAAAATCAAAGTCTTCGAGAGGATTCGTTTTGGCACCGTAAGGTATCCTGCCGAGAAATCGCGGCATTGTTAAACCGATGTACCTGGAATCTTCAGACTCGCGCAGGGACCGCCATGGGGCATAGTCCGCCGTTTGGAAAATTTTTGTCAGATCGCGTGGGTTGCTAAGTTCGTTCCAGGAATCCATATTCATCAGGGTAGGAGCGGCCGCGCTTATAAAAGGTGCGTGGGCCGCAGCGGCAATCTGGGCCACCCCGTTAAGTATTTCAACGTCCGGTGGACTGTTATCAAAATAATAGTCACCGATGAGACAACCGTAAGGCTCGCCGCCCGGTGAACCGAACTCTTCTTCGTATAGCTTCTTGAAAAGCGGGCTTTGGTCCCAGGCTGTACCTTTGTACTTCTTGAGGGTCTTCGCCAAATCTTTCTTGGGGAGGTTCAGCACACGAATCTTCAGTGTTTCGTCCGTTTCCGTGTTATTTACGAGATGATGCAAGCCTCGCCAGCTACCCTCGAGTGCTTGAAAGTCCTCGTGATGCATGATTAAATTAATCTGCTCAGACAGCTTCATGTCTATCTCAGCAATAATCGCCTCGATTGAGCTGACCGCATCTTCGGAAATGAGCGTTGTTTCTGCCAGGGCTTGTTCAGCTAAGGTTCGCACTGCCGAATTGATGGCCTCTTTTGCGTGGTCGGATTTCGGTTTAAACTCTTTCTTAAGGAGCAAGTCGAACTCACTTGGTTCTATTGCCACAGCCTCAGCGGCCTGTACTTCTTCTTTTTCTTTCTCTTTAGCCATCGGACTGTTCCTCCTTAGAAGTGTCGGTAGATTCATCTTCCTGTTTTGGTGCAGAAGTCAGGGCACTTAGCAGGGCCTTGTCTTTAAGGACCTTCGCCATCAACTCTTCGGCACCACTTTTACCATCCATGTACGACAAGAGGTTTGACAATTCCGTCCGGGCCTTCAACAGCTTGTTTAAAGCGTCAACCTTACGCGCCACAGCCGCTGGGGAGAAATCATCCATACTCTCAAAGCTGATATCGACGCTCAGATTGCCTTCGCCCGTAAGTGAGTTAGGTACTTGAAAGGCAACTCGGGGTTTCGTTGCTTTAAGCCGTTCGTCAAAATTATCTACATCAATCTCAAGGAACTTGCGATCTGCAACGCCAGGCAAACTCTCTGCCGGCTTGCCGGATAAATCAGCCATCACACCCATTACGAAAGGTAGGTTGATTTTTTTCTCTGCACCGTACAGCTCCAAATCATACTCTATCTGCACACGAGGGGCTCGGTTACGAGCTATGAATTTTTGACTACTCTTCTTTGATTTTGCCATGCTTACTCCTTTCTCAACAAGAAATACTTAGCGCCGAAAACATCGGCAATCTTAAACCTGCAGAATAGCAGAATATTGGTTACTGACCCGGCTGATCAGTACCGGAATCACTACTGCTAACTCCACCAATCATTTCAACTTGGTTCATGCCATCCGGACAAAAATCCTTAACGACTTCTAAAAAGCTTTTCGAGACTAATCTTTGTGCTCTGCGTAGAAGCAGGGGGACCGGGCTGGAGGGTTCGTGACGGTCGAAATACTGGCAGACTTTATCGAGAGCCAAAAGGGCTTCTTGGGCGGATTGGATATCACCCGAAAGTGATATTCCGCCTTTCTCTTTTACTCCACCGGCTGCTGCAGCACCCTCATCGACAGCTTCACCGTGCCCCCGCTTTTCAAGGTATTCCTGAACACGTTTGTGGATATTTCCCAGAACTCCTCGGAAACCACTAACGTCCGGAGTCTGGCCTTGAGAAGCGCGTTCAGAGAACACGCTCATTATAGCGGCGATATGCTCAATAGATTCTTGAGTTGCTTGGGATGTTATCAAGAGCTCATCTGTTGCGGTATCCTGAAATGCCGCATCAATTACCGACATATCAGGAGCTTTTGCTTTCTGGTCATCTGAAACCGAAATCTCTCCTTTTGCGATCTGGATGTCTCTAAGGCTAAACTTGCCCATCTGAACTGAATTACACAAAGGCACTTCTGCCAGCCGCTGCTTGAATTTCACCGGGTCCTGTGCACTGACCGAAGTCGGTGACAACGATTCTAAAATATTGATTCGCTCAAGAGGGTCGTCATTATCGTCCGGGTCAAGTTGAGGGTAAAGATTATCCCAGAAACGCTCCAGCAGTCCGCGGAGCAAAGATAAGCCATCGCGCAGGCCGTGGATCCCCTCCAGCTTTAGAAGGGAAATAGTAAGGTACATTGCAACCCTAAGGTCTTTCGAGCGTTTTAGCAGCTCGGAACTTTTTTCGCGAACCTCCCGCCAGTTTGGCTCTTCCGCGGCTTCCTCCACACCCGCCACGATCCCGCCGGCGTCCTTGGTTCGCAGCATGTCTTCAAGGGCCAGGAAAGAGGCGTCATAGGAAAGGTCTTCGCCGCAAGGGGCCTCGGCGCTCACCTCGGAAAGCAGGCTTTGGATGTCAGATTCGTTCATGGCACACTCACTAACTATTAGAATAACTGCGGGGCACTGGCTTTACAGCCAACCCAACTACATCGGACTAAAAAACCAAGAACATTAAATAATCAAGGTCAAAATCGCCCATAAACATCAAGTACGACGAGTGTTCTTTACGTGCTTCTCTGGAAGCTTCAAATACTATCCAACTAATCGGTTCGGTGCTTATTTTCAGACTACTCACAGGAGGACTTGAATCTTCCAGAGTAGAGCACATCGCTCCGGCATTCGGGAGAGTTTCTATATAGCTAATTAGGAATTTTACTACGATTGGGATAGAGTGTCAAACTTTTTTCCTTTTTTTCAAAAAAATATATAACTTTTTGCTAAATAATGCTTTATGGCCTCATTAGAGAGATATAAGTTAGTCGTAATACCTCTGTTTGATTCGCCGCAAGTTATCCGTGTTTTCCAAAATAAAACAGAATTTCCAGCTTCGTTTCGGTATGATTTGATGTTTTACTAACAGAAGACTTCGGCCTTTGTACGCCGGGATAAGTGGAGATTACAAAGATGTTGTGCCAAAAAGGTGGTGTGCGGCTAGCACAGACTATAGTAACCAGTTGCAATGGTCGTGAGTGTTATGAACTCTACCTTTGCCTTCAGTGCCGAAATGGCGTCGATGCATTTCCCACTCCCGATGAACAACAGAAAGTAGTGGCATCAGCCATGGAATCCGCCAGACAAACAGGTTTGGATGAGGAAGGTGTTTCTGACGCTCTCGGCATCGAAGCCGAGGAAATTCGACGGGTTTTAAGGGGAGAGGGTGTTTTCAGAGTCCACCGTCTGGCAAATCATCAAATCGCACTTGAGGATGGAGTAGAGAAATAAAAAATGCTAGCGTAAAAACCACCAGGTCATTTGTTCTACCAAAAACTAAACATTGTGGTATTTCAACGATTTGTGCTTAATTTATTTGACATTTTGAACTGCCATAGGTAATATACCCATACCTTTACGAGTTAGATTATTTGTTGATCTGACTTAGTACCAGGGACTGGATGTGGAGAAAGGCTCCTGCGGTTTCGCCTTTATCAAACAAACAGGAGAGATAGGAACAATTAAGCTGAAAGGGGATAAGTACCGCATGTATGCTCATGAGCATATTGGCCTGTATCGTTTTATTCGGGACCGCTTAAAGCTGAATCTGAATAGTACCGAATTTTTATATCACTTTCTGCTGGGTAATCACGAATTTCACAGAGCACTTACCGATAATCTTCGTAGCAGTCTTGGTGTGCAAGGAATGCTTAACAACCTTCAAAGCCCGAATTGGCTCACTAAATTGCTGATAAGCGAGAAACTAAGCCAGATTATGAGATATGTGGGTATTGCGGCCGATTCGATGAATGCTCTGCAGATTGTCTACGAACTGACTGAAGCGTACTCCTGTGTCTCGAACGAGAGAACTAACGCCTCATTCGCGATCCCTGATCAAGAACAGTCACCTTGCTAAACTTTTTCTCAAAATGGATGAATTTGAATAATAAAGATAAAAGCAATGTATTGGAAATAGGCCCATCCAAACAATGATCAAATATTATTCCTGTGATAGTTATATATAATTATGTCAATATAGCAATCTGGTAATATCAAAAATTGGAAGGAACAAGCTCATGTCAAACGGTACAATAAGACCCGTGCTCGTCAGAGTAACAAATATCCGCACAGGTACAGGGCTCGTAGTTCCATTTAGTCGTTCAGGTGGCCGTGACAACACTGTGCAATACCGCGTTCCCTTGTATCGCATGACGGTTTCCGGAACCGACAACTCCAATAGGCCCGTAACGGAAAACTTTGACGTTATCCGATTCGGAGTCCTCGACAGCCAACGTGGTCACATCGTTGTAGGCTTAGCCGAAGCACAAAGGCACACTCTAAGGCGGGCGAACTATATGAGAGGCTCATGGCAGATCACTGGCAATCATGTCATTCATGATGGCGCCGACAATCCAATCAGAGATGCATATGGCGCTATCGGTTGTATCGAAGTAACCGGCACAAACGGGTGGCAGCGATTTGAAGCAACGATCCGAAGGTTGTCGGGCACAAACGATCCAAACGCGATTAGCCGAGCTAGGACGTTGAGTATTCAGATTGATGCAACCACAAGACCACCGTTGATCAGAAACTAAAGTTCTTTATGAACCATAGCTTAGGTAGATGAGGCAGTTTTAGTAGCACGCAAGTTAACCCCGGCTATGGCCGAGACCCTGGGCATATCGTGTGCACATGAACGGGCAGATAAATTCCCCAAGAAAGACCCCGGACGAGTCCACCATAGAGCAGGTAATACTAAAGAACACACAGATTGCATCGGCACCGCTGGTACCCGAGATTCAGGTCCGCTTGCTGCGGGACGACTCACCGCTGTGGCACTCATTCTCAGATGAGCCGGATGCACGGAGCCTTCCCCGCCCGTACTGGGCTTTTGCTTGGAGCGGCGGCCAGGCGCTGGCTCGATACATTCTTGACCACCCGAAAGTGGTCGAAGGCAAGAGCGTCCTGGATTTTGGCGCTGGTTGCGGGCTGGCATCGATCGCCTCAGCCAAAGCAGGCGCGACAAGGGTCATGGCTTCGGATATCGACCCGATCTCTATCAGAGTAATCGGTTACAATGCCACACAGAATAACGTTAAGGTAGAAACCGTTTGCTCGGATCTTATCTATAGCGAAAATCAAGGATGGGACGTGATTTTGGCCGGCGACATATGGTACGACTCGCGGCTGGCCCGCCACGGACTAAGTTGGCTTAGAAGTCTCGCCGCCGAGGGCATTGTCGTTCTAAGTGGCGACCCCGGACGAGCATACTCGGCCTCACAAGGTATGGAGGCCCTGGCTGATTACTCTTGTCGAAGCGTGCCTGACCTGGAACATCCGAACCTTCAGAGGGTCTTTGTTAATCGCGTGCTCCCGAAGGCTTGAAAAACACCGATTTAATGCCTTTTACCCACAAGAAAGAGTAATTTGGACAAAAATATAGGCAGGTCCGTTTGCATTAACCAGATAAATCAGGTTTAATAGAAGATTGGTTCAGCAACGTAGCTGGGCAGATTTAATACGGGAAATATCAGATGGAATTGACACAAGGAAATCATTGTGACAGAAATAAGCAAACCAACAGCATTCTATTTAGACCGATCCCTGGACGGGGAAACCTTCAAAAAGGTCCTGGCTGATGCGGGGTATTCGCAGACGGCACTGGCCGAGACCTTGGGCATATCGTGCGCACATGAACGGCAGGATGTCGAGGTTGTCTATCGACGAGTCAGAACGGACAGCCCATATAATATCCTGGTT
>SDBU01003427.1_pt1 | contig 20156 bp, 22 predicted proteins | sample 2277071 | NCBI WGS metagenome assembly SDBU01 (sample SAMN10397929, study PRJNA504765) | marine sediment metagenome | isolation source: marine sediment core GS08_GC12, 126 cmbsf | place: Arctic Ocean: Gakkel Ridge, Loki's castle | collected 2008
ATTCTGTAAAGCTTCAAAACCTTTCTCAAATAATGCCTGCACCTGATGGTATGATGCAAAAGTTGACGGTATAACTGAAAATAGTCCAATAAAAACTAGGGATAATATTAACGAGACAACCACGAATCTTTTCTTCAACATTACATTATCGAAGTAATTTTAGATAAATCAGTTTTTAATCCTGAAAATTCTTAAGTCTTAGCATTCCTTAAAAAATTCATGGGATTAAAAGATAAAATTCAAAGCTCAGATTGGGGTTTAGTTTCTGGACTTCGATTATCCTCATTAGAATAATCTACTATATCTCCTTCAGGAGTTAAAACCCCAACGAATATTTTTTCATGTTTTTTCAGTGCCTTTCTATGATCAGACACGGACATGTCTAATTTCATTTCATTCATAACCATAATTCTATACTCTTTCCATTCTACCCAACATTTGTTGCAACAAGGATATTTTTCTGCCTGAGGTTCGAGTTGTACATCTTCAGGAATTGAATTTTTACATTTTGTGCAAGTTCTACTCAATGATATTCAACTCTGAAAACCCTTTTTATCCTTTTCATTCTAAACCAATAATAGTAAACCGACTCATGAGTATCAATAAATATTGGCATCAGTTAGTTTTTGCATGCCGAGTATGAAATGCGTATCGTGTGGAATTGGATTCTTTTCCCCTACGGGTTCAGACAAATGTTCAAAGTGTGCAGGTAAAGAATCACAGCAAACCGAAGCAGGTCATGATTCTTGTGGTTGCGGTCATAGCCACTAAAGCCCATATTTTCATTTACATTTGATACGAACTGAGAATCCTGAAAATTCTTAGTTATTTCCATAAAAAAGTTAGTTAGCTTATACTACTAACGTACATAAACTCAAATAGCTTTTAATATGATAAATCGAGAAAAAAATTAGGTGACTTGAAATTCCAGAAACTAAAATAAACTTAGATTGCACTGGATTGTTTTGCCCTGAACCAGTATTCAGAACAAAAGTTGCAGTAGAAAAAATGCAAACAGGAGATGTATTGATAGTGCTAGCAGATGATCCAGCAGCTGAAGATGACATTTCAAAATGGGTGTCACGAAGTGGTCATGAACTAGTTGAAAAGAAGAAAAACGACAACGTTATTGAATTTACTATTAAAAAGGTGAAATAATTGTGGCTTCAAAAGCCCTCACTGATATAAAAATTTTGTAAATCAGCTTTCAGAAAAATATTTATCTACATCTATTGCAGCCATACATCCATAACCTGCAGCTGTTACGGCTTGACGATATCTATGATCATGTACATCTCCAGCGGCAAATACTCCTGGCACACTTGTTTCTGTGCGATTTTTCAAAACAATGTATCCTTGATCGTCTAACTCTACTTGTCCTGCAAACAACTTTGTATTTGGTTCATGTCCAATTGCTACAAAAACACCACCCACCTCAAGTGTAGATTTTTCATTTGATTGCGTGTTTTTCAAAACAACCTTTTGCACCTTTTCGTTCCCACCTATCTCTTCAATCAATGATTCGAAATGAAATTCTATTTTTGGATTGTCAAATGCACGTTCTTGCATAACCTTACTTGCACGTAGTTCCTTTCTTCTATGAACAAGATGAACCTTGGATGCAAATTTTGTTAGAAATGTTGCTTCCTCCATTGCAGAATCTCCTCCACCAGCAACGACAAGTTCAAGATTTCTAAAAAATGGTCCATCACAAGTAGCGCAATACGAAACACCCTTACCTGCAAAAGTTTGTTCACCCTCCAATCCAAGTTTTCTAGGATTGGCACCAGTACCAATGATCACTGCATTTGCTTGATACTCGGTTGATGCTGTTGAAACCTTGAAAGGCTTACTTTGAAAATCAACCTTCGTGACTTCAGCATCAATAATTTTAGCTCCCATTCTTTCGGTTTGCTTTCTCATGACAATCATTAGATCAGGTCCTAGAATGCCATCATCAAAACCAGGATAGTTCTCAACATCTGTGGTGTTGACTAGCTGTCCCCCTGGAAGGATTCCAGAAAGAATCAATGTATCGTGTCTTGCTCTGGCAGAATAAATGCCAGCGGTATATCCAGCAGGACCTGCACCAATAATTATTACATCATATTTTATTTTATCATCTGACACGTAATTCAATTTTTTTTGAATAATTTAAGTCATTCACCAATTGTTTAGAATCTCTTGATGTTTGTCACACAACTTTGCTATCTCTAACTGAGAATACAACAAATCCTTTTGCCAGTGTGCATTGAAAAGTCTACACTCTCGCTTGTCACAAAAAGGATCACCAGTAAGATAATAAAATATCGCTTGCAAAAGATATCCTTCCACTACTTGAGAAAGTTTTGCATCATGATATTCTAGATACATTCCCTGGTATTTCTTCTTGATCGATTCAAGATTCAGCCCTTGGGTCATGTTTGAAATCAACTCAAAATAGTATGCCTTTGGTTTTGCTGGTGCCTCTATTATTCCAGTTGTGGAGATAATAGATGGGTTTGAAGCAATTAGTGCTCTACCATGATATCGAAAGTCGGTTTGGTCATATGTACAAGTAAATTTGTTTGTGAAAATTATATGAAATTGATCTGACGTCATCTCATTTTCTGGTATCAATTTTGTTACCACCTTGTGAAATTCAAAACCGTCATACATCACTATGTTTTCAGTTTTTGTTGAATCAAGAAAACTAGCTTTCTCAAAAGATACTTCCTCAGTTGTTGGTTCATGTTTTTCGAAAGGTTGTCTTGTCTTGAAAATTCTAGATGCAGCAATCTCAATTGCTATGGAATCATTTGCAGATTGGAAAATGTTTTTTCGTTGTTCTACTTGAACGTCAAAGGTTTGTTTCAGAAAATCTATTAGCCTTGAAAATCCAATTTCAGGAATTGCTCGTTCGTCATAAAGAAAAATTTTTGATATTTTCAATAAAAAATATTAAAAAACATTAGTTATTTGCCTAACTCTTTAATTTTGGCAGCAACAATTTCTGCTGCTTTCTTGCCAGAGAATAACATCGAACCAAATGTTGGGCCCATTCGTGGCAAGCCGTGAGTTTCTGTTACTGACATTCCTGCCGCAACCAATCCAGGATAGACCTCTCCTGTTTTATGCACAACTTGGTCTTCACCTTCTTCAACGTTCATAGGATTCATTCCCTTCCATTCCACTAATCCACGATCTACAAGTCGCTTTACCGCAACAGAGTCGTGTCCCGATGCATCTATGACAATTTTAGATTCTAATGCAATCGGATCAACACAAGTAATGTTTCTAGGTAGAGCCGAAACTGGCATCCAGTTTACAACAACTCCAGAAACTCTTCCATTTTTCAAAACCAAATCATCAAACTTTGTTAAATTCAAAAACTTTACACCCGCATCGCATGCACTTGCGATTAGTTTAGAAACTGCGTGTGGACCAGGCGTTAAGAACAATCCATCTGAAACTTCTTTGTATGGTATTCCAAGTTCATCCCAAATTTTTTGAGCTGGTCCACGAACTGTTACCGGATTCATCATGTATCCGCCAAGCCAGTAACCCCCTCCAAGGTAATTGTTTTGTTCAATTGTTAGAACTTTGAATCCCATGGATGCTAATTCTCTACTAGCAGTTAATCCTGCAGGGCCAGCACCAATTACTATAACATCGGATTCTGCTCTGTCAATTAAAACTGAATGAAACTCATTTACAATTGCTCTAGTAATATCAACTTCTCTTACATCAGCAAAAATTTTTGTTGATTCAGCATTAACAGATTCTTGCACGAACGCAATCTTACTTTGAACACATTAATAGTTTCCCACAAATTTGCTTTTCATATTATTAGGTAGTACTAACTTTATTCTAAAAATTTAGAATGTGGTATGACGGCAAGTTATGACACAAAATTCAAGCGTATCGGTTAAAATTCCTTGGTTCAAAAATTTATATCTAAACTTGAAGGAATTTGTTTAGTATTGACTGCACCCAATCTAAAACAAACAAGTCCTGATTCTAAAATATCTAGTGTTAACTGGTCAAGAATAGAAGAAGCAGAAAACTTTGCAAAAACGGTCAAGCTATTTCGTCAAGGAAAGTATGATAAAGACAGCTTTAGACGATTCAGATTACAACATGGTGCATACGGTACAAGAATGACAGGAGATTATGCCATGGTTAGAATTAAAATTCCAGCGGGAAAAATTTATCCAAACCAACTTGAACAAATCGCACAGTTAAGCGAAGCATTTTCAATTGGAAGTGCGCATGTATCAACAAGAGAAAACATCCAACTCCATTGGATAGTTTTAGAAGATGTTTCAGAAGTCATGCGTGGCTTAGCTGAAGTTGGTTTAACTACACGAGAGGCATGTGGAAACACCGTCAGAAATGTAATGTGTAGTCCTCTTTCAGGAGTTTGTGCTGAAGAAAAATTTGACGCAACACCATATGCCATTGCAACCGCTCAATTCCTACTAAGAAATCCGTTGAACCAAAACCTTCCACGTAAATTCAAGTTCAATTTCACATGCTGTGAAAAACACGGAATGGTAAGGATGTGTGACGTTGGCGTTTTGCCACAAACAAGAGAGGTTGATGGAAAGGAACAACGAGGCTTCAAAATTTTCCTTGGAGGAGGCTTGGGTAACAAGTCCTTTGTAGGATATCAATTAGAGGAGTTTACCCCCGAGGAGGATCTATTATACACCTCAATTGCTGTCTTGAGAATTTTTGATAGAATGGGAGATCGAAAAAATATGGCAAGGAACAGAATGCGATATTTGGTAAATGAAATGGGATGGGAAAAATTCCAAAACTTGGTGCTAAAGGAACGAGCTATCGTGAGAGCTACTCAATCAGTAATAGTAAAGCTACACATCGATCACACTCCTGAAGAAATCAAAAAACCAATTACAATTTCTGAAAGTGGAGGAAACTCTAACCCAGATGGCTATTCTAGATGGTACAAAACGAACACTTTCAAACAAAAGCAAGATGGATATCGTTCTGTTTTCATCACTTTGGAGGCAGGTGATATCACTGCTAATCAACTCAGGGAAACTGCCAATATTTGTAAGGAATTTTCAGGTGAAGGACTTGCAAGAAACGGTTTTTCACAAGATATGGCATTGCGATGGGTTCATGAGGATGATTTACCAAGAATGTATTCAAGACTACTGGAAGTTGGTTTAGCTAAATCTGGTGCATTAACAATGGTTACACCAATTGGCTGTTCAGGAACAACATCTTGTAATTTGGCATTAACAAATTCGCATAGACTCGCAAAAGAAATCCAAAGAAAATTCCTTGAACTAAAACTAGACGAGGATGATGAGTTAAGAGACTCTTCAATCAAAATCAGCGGATGTCCAAACGCTTGTGGACAACATGCAATTGCAACTGTTGGATTTTATGGTGGTGGAAGTAGGGTCGGAAATGACATGTACCCAACTTACCAGATGTCCCTAGGCGGAAGGTCAGACGGAGACACTATGCTTGGAATAAACTGTTTACGAGTTCCTGCAAAAAGAGTAATTCCAACTATTCTAAAAATAATTGAACTATTCAAACAAAATAAGAAAGAAGGCGACACCTTATCATCTTGGATTCACAGGGTGGTTAATGGAAATGAGGATTCTGAAATCAAATCAATCGATGATTTTAAACAAGTTTTATCCCCTCTTATTGCTCCACCAACCAAAGACGAAGACCCAGACTTTTACTCTGATTATGGAAGTGGTGGTCACTATCATACAAAGACCGGGCGTGGTGAGTGTGCTGCTTGAGCAAAGAAAAAACAGTACGATCAACCATAGATGTTGATTCCTTAAGATCCGAGATTAGAGATAACAGCATACGAGTAATTGATGTACGAAAAGAGGATGAATACAAACAAAACCACATTCCTAATGCAGTTAACCTCCCTTTAGCGAACTTACTATCAGATGATAGCCCAGAAAGAGCCGTAAAGCTTTTTCAATCACTCGGCATCGATGATGAGACTTTGGTAGCCGTATATGATGATACTTTTGGCGCATTATCTTCTAGAGTTGCATGGACTCTACAATATTTGGGTCACAACGATGTTTCATTACTAGACGTAACATATGGACAATGGAAATCTCTAGGTTTAGAAAATGACAACAAAACTCCCTCAGTTGATTCCAAGACTCACTCAGTAAATCTCCAACCACAAATCATAGCTTCAGCTGATTATTTGGAGGAGGCCAAAGAAAAGGACGGAGTCATTCTTTTAGATAATAGGGAGAGGCTAAATTACTTAGAGCAACACATTCCTGGGGCAATGAATATTCCATATAGAACACTGGCCTCTCCTGAAAAAATTCTTAGACCAAAAAATGAGATGAAAAGACTTTTCGAAAACCGAGGTATTGGTCCAGACTCTGAAATTATTACCTACTGTGGGAGTGTTGGTACACTATCAGGATTAGCATTTTATGCATTAAAGTCAATTGATATGCCAAATGTGAAATTGTACGTTAGGTCATTTAAGGAATGGAAAAACCTAGAGAAACCTACATCAAAACAAGAAGACGCTGATTATTGGGACCTATCTGCAGAATAATCTAACTTTGTGTAATTTCGGTTCGCAACTGTTTTGTTACAGTTACTTCGATATTATCAAACACATTCAACATTTTTTGCTTATTGTCCTGTAAATAATCAAGACCCCTATCTTTTAGTCTAATCTTCCACAATCTAATCTCTCTATGGCCTTCGAAAAATTGTTCAATCATTTGTTTTCCACATTTACTGGAATCAATAAATGGTTCAAAATTTTCAATTGTTTTTTCTAATTCTTCATTTTCAATAGAAGATCTTACATCCTGAATCGCCTGGCTTAATTCTTTAAGATCCATAACAGCGGGAGGTAATTTTTTCTTTGTAATTCCAAATAGACTTTTCTTTTCGACTTCAACTTTTTTCGCTAATTCTGGCGCAAGATCATATACTGGTATCATATGGAACAAATCTCTTTTTTCATGTTTTACAATTAGTCCTTTCTCCAACAATTTTCTTAGAGAATCTTCGGCATCGGCTTTGTCAAGAAATGTGGTCCAAACTATAGCACCAATTGTGTGATATCCTTGCCTTACTGATTCAAGAACAACAACTTCAACGATTCTTCGAAATCCTTCTTCAACTCTGAGATTAACAAAGTCTTTATCTTTAACCGCCCTCCTTGCATTTTTCACATCAATTTCAATAGAGCGTATTAGAGCTTCGATAGATTCTGGTATCTGGTTTACCAACGAAAGAAAACAGGCCTTGTTGTACCATGCCATTCCATATGTAGGATCAGAATCAATAGCTTTTTCTGTACAATCAAGAGCTTTTGAATAATTTTTTTGCTCATAATGAACCAAAGATTTCAAATTCCATGTTTCAGCATTTGTGACATCAATATCTAAAATTCTATCATAAACTCTCAGAGCCTCACGATGATCATCCAGATGAAATCTCGCATAGCCTAATTTCAAAAGGGTTTCAACGTTTTTGGGGTCAATTCTCAGGGCCTGTTCGAATACAGTTACAGCATCATCTAGCTTATCATCGGCCATCAAGTTGATGCCCCTTTTGAAAAGTTTTCTTCTGTTGTAATCCGCATCCGTAAGACTAGTTTCTCTCTTTATCTTAGGTCGCTTTTCGGTTTTTTCTACTTTAACCTTCCTTTGAAAGGGCTTTTTCATAGCTCTGATTGGAAATTTTTTCTAGATAAATACTCTTCTTAATTTTCTCATTAATTTTAGCCACTACATCTGACCATTTAGGTTTGAAAATACAGAAATACCTCCTGACCACATCATCGATATGCCCAATCCTAAGCCAAAATTAGAAGTTCAAGGCTCTGCCCCTTTTAACCAAACAGGAACTTATGAAGTGCAGATTGCTATCTGCGAACAAAAACCAGCCGAGGCAACAATTAATTCAAAAAGTTTTCAATCGATATGGAAAGATGATTTTCATTTAAGAGTAAAAGCTGGACAATTCACTGAAACTCTTGGTTCTGATAAAAACCCAATACCTGATGTAGTTTTTGATTTGGAAAAAATTTGGATTGTAGTAATAGATCGATTTTCAACTTTACATTCTGTTTTTGATGTCCAAATTTCTACCAAACCTTCACCTAAAAAAACTGATAAATTTACAACAAAGATGGCAGACACAGAAACTACAAAAACACCCCGAAGTGTTCGTGGAGGATATGGTGATCGAGGTGAAAGAGGTCCACCTGGCCCACAAGGGGAAAGAGGTTCACCTGGCCCACATGGTGACAAAGGTACACAGGGTCCACCAGGTGACAAAGGTACATTTGGTGATAAAGGACTAACAGGTGACAAAGGTGACAAAGGTGACAAAGGTACACAAGGTGAAAAAGGTGACAACGGTGACAAAGGTGACAAAGGCTCACTAGGTGAAAGAGGAGAAAAAGGATTAACTGGAGAAAAAGGCCCAGTTGGCGGAAAAGGTGAAACTGGTTCACAAGGCCCCCTAGGCGATAAAGGAATCCAAGGTCCGCTCGGTGAAAAAGGTTCTAAAGGTCTACAAGGTACAGTTGGTGACAAAGGTCCACTAGGTCCACCAGGTAAACAGGGGGAGAAGGGTCCAGAAGGTCCACAAGGATTAGAAGGTGACAAAGGTACACAAGGTCCACAAGGCATTCCCGGTGAAAAAGGACTTACAGGAATTCCTGGTCCAGAAGGTGAAAAAGGAGAGAAGGGTCCACCGGGTCAACAGGGGGACAAGGGTCCCCATGGTCCACCAGGTTTAACTGGTGACAAAGGTCCAAGTGGTCCACAAGGTCCTCAGGGTGAAAGAGGTACACAAGGCCCCCCCGGTGAGAAAGGTCCACAAGGTCCACAGGGCATACAAGGTCCACAAGGTGAAAGAGGACCTCTAGGAGAGAAAGGGCTTACCGGTGAAGGTGGTCCAAAAGGTCTACAAGGTATAGTTGGTGACAAGGGTCCAAGAGGTCCACCAGGTGCACCAGGTGATAAGGGAGTAGCAGGAGCATTATCTGAAGAACAAAAGAAAATGTTCAAAGAATTACTAGAATTGTTAGTAAACAAGAATGTAATCACCACAGAAGACCAAATCAAATTGATGAGTTTTCTCTACTAATGACAAATTCATATACAATCAAAGCCGATGTGATTTTATGAGTCAAAATCGAGAAAAAATTGAATTTAAAATATTAGATTACAAAAGACTTGAAAATGATTTTGTTTCGTTTGAACTTGATGATGGTACAATCGTTAAAGTTAAAGTGGATTTAGACAGAGTGGGGAAAGCAGTGAATTTTACAAATCCAGATGGAACACCAAGATATGCTATCAATACATCGGTAAAGGTTTCTGTAACTCCATCTGACAGAAAATTTTCCATCGAAAAAAATTCATTGAATCCAAAGAAATCCTCTCCTCCAGATCAAATGTTCAGTTAATGAAAAAACAAATTTTGTAATATAATTACAAAAAGGAATCCAATCGCAAACTAATTTGACGATTGCAAATTTTTTAGAAGAACTTATCGTCTTCCACCACGCTTTTTTCCGCCAGATCGACGTTTAGCAGCTTTTCGCTTTACAGCCATTAAAAAATCGACATTCTCACTGCTTTTCTATGGTTAAACTGAACAAAATTACCCAAAGTGATAACAATTTCTCAACGATTTTTTTTGAAAAATTTTTTTGATCGGAATTTTTTTCAATAAACACTTTCTGCTGATGGTCTTCTACCCTGTAACCAAGTTTCATTTCCACAAACAGTGCATTTGTACTGTCTTCTACGCTTGTAAGTAGGGATTTTTGGCATAAAAATAATTTTTTGTTTTGTTTTTACCAAACAATACTTGCACCATCTGTATTCAAAATCTTGATCCATATTATTTCTAAAAGTTCACAAACAAAAAAATTTTTTGTTAAACCACCCGAGATTTTATTATAGTTAACACATCTTCATCTTGCAACACATGATTAATCCCAACTCTTTGTCCTCCAAATTTTACACTCTTTCCCCAAACTAGGGCATATCGAAATTGTTTTCTCATTCGGCGATGTAATTGATCACATATACTGCCAATAGTTGAATCCTTTCTTGCAATAAGCGGTTCTTTGAAATCAGTTTCTCCTCCTTTCGGTCTCATGTAAATTCTAATGAATTTCAGCTTATTGTAAATTTGGTCTTTTAGTGAGTCAATGTTAACTCCAGAATCTGCTGAAACTTGAATAAACTCTGATTTTATTTTCTTTTTTAATTGATTGAGGAATTTTTTGTCAACCAAATCAATTTTGTTAATTATTGTAATTGCATCTGCATAACTCTTGTTTTCAGATACATAATCAATTAATTGGTCTGATGTCAGGTCTTCCCGAATTACTATTCTAGCATTGTTTATGCCATAAACTCGAAGAATATCTTTTAGTAACTTTTCGGTTATTTTCGTTAATTTTACCTGCTGGGCAACTGCTAATCCTCCAGTGGTAGTTTTCTCAATCACAATATTGGGTGGTTTCTGGTTGAGTCTGATTCCTATGTTGCCGAGTTCATTCACTAGAACATCTTCGTGGTAGGGCTGAAACACATCTAACATTAACAATACCAAATCTGCATTTCTTGCAACTGCAAGAATTCTTTTCCCTAAACCTTTTCCAGTTGATGCACCTTTGATAATCCCCGGTAAATCTAAAAGTTGAATTTTAGCTCCTCTGTACTCCATCATTCCTGGTACAACCGTAAGTGTAGTGAATCGATAAGCAGCTACAGCTGATCTTGCATCAGTTAATTTGTTAAGTAGAGTAGATTTCCCAACACTTGGTAGACCAATAAACACAACTGTCGCATCTCCACTTCTTTTTACATCAAAACCATCGGACTTTTGTCCTTTTTTTGATTTTCTTTCTTCTTGCTCTCTTTTCAGCTTTGCAATCTTTGCTTTAAGTAAACCCAAATGATGTTCAGTAGATTTATTGACTTTGGTTTTCGCCATTTCATCTTGAATTGCTTTTATTTTTTCAGGTATTCCCAACTAGTCTCACCTCATGGTTTTGATTTTTTAAATAAAATGTTATCACCTTTTTTAATCAACTCTATTCTAGTAACAGGTATTGTTTCAAAATTATTAGATTCAACAATAAAATCTGGTAGCGTTAATTCTCTCAAAATTTCAAAATCTCTAAAAACTATCTTGTATAGACTTGCTTTATCAGCAAAGCGTGCCATACTAAAAATTTCTTCAATCTTTCCCTTTTTTGCCATAGAAATGTTGTAATTAAATACCCTAATCTATCTTCGTTTAATTTTAATTTGACAAATATTATCATGTTTTTAATAGAAAAACCATGAAACAAAAAACATTCGCAGTTGACATTGATGGTACTATTACAGAAAACGGTGGAGGTAGAATTCATCTTGGTGCATTATCAGCTCTTAGACATTTGAAAAACATTGGCCATAACGTAATTTTTGTTTCTGGTAGATCCTCTGTTGAAGGTTATCTGCTTTCAATTTTTGGTGGAACTACAAACATCGCAGTAGGAGAAAATGGTGGTTGCATTACTAGTGGTGCTAACAACCACAAATTATTGGGAAACAAGACTGAGTGCGTCAAGGCATTTGAATTTCTAAAGTCAAAAATTGACAATGTTAAGGAAAAACCCGTTTTTCCAAGGCTAACCGAAGTGGTTTTACAGCGCACATTTGATATTGAATCTGCAAAAAAAATCATACTAGAAAATAATCTCAACGTGGGTCTATCAGACAGTCAATACGCATTTCATATTAATTCCAACGGGATAAACAAAGGTCGTGGATTTGAGGAAGTTATGAAAATGTTGTCAATTACAAAAAATGATGTGATTGCAATTGGTGATAGTGAAACAGATGTTCCATTGTTTAAGATCGCACAAATCAGTGTAGCCTTAGGTAATTCTTCAGAAGATGTTAAATCACAAGCTACGATGAATGTTTCAGCAAAGTCTGGTGATGGAGTTATTGAGGCATTAGACAAACTTGCTCCAACATTCTCAGAGGTTTAACAATGTCAATTCAAATTTTACTAGATGAAATAAAAACAAACCTAACCAAGATTCTGAATGATCTTAATTTTCCTCCTGTAACATTCTCTGTGGAACCAGCAAAGAAAGGGTTTGGTGATGTTACATGCAATGTTTGTTTTTTACTTGCAAAAAATTTAAACCAAAAATCAAATGAGATTGCACAAAAAATTTCCGAGAATTATAACAAACGTCTTGGTGATCTTGTGGCTAAAGTTGAAGCCCATCCATCTGGCTACCTTAATTTTTTTGCCAACATGGACAAACTAAATAAAATTATAATAAAAAATTCCGTCAAAGATGATTATGGTTCTGTTGACATTGGAAATAAAACAAAGATTGTTGTAGAACATACAAGTGTTAATCCAAACAAAGCTCTGCATATTGGACATGTAAGAAATATTGTAATTGGTGACACACTTGCTCGATTGCTAGAAAAAACAAATTATGACGTTAAGGTCTTGAATTATGTTGATGACTCTGGACTTCAAGTAGCTGATATTATTGTTGGTTTCAAACATCTGAACTTTTCAGAAATTCCTCCATCTGGTCAGAAATTTGATCATTATTGTGGTGATGTGGTATATGTCAAAACATCTGAAAAATATGAAAATGAGCCTAATCTACAGGACCCTAGAAAGAAAATTCTTGTAGATATTGAAGATCCGAAATCAGAAGTTTCTAAATTTGCAAACTCAATTACGAAAAAAGTTCTTGCCTGCCAACTTGAAACCTGTTGGAATCTAGATGTTTTTTATGACTGTCTAAACTTTGAATCTGAAATTGTTCATTCTGGGTTATGGCAACAGATCTTTGAAAAACTCAAAGAAATGAAAATCATTGAACTGGAAAAAGAAGGAAAAAACATTGATTGTTGGGTTATTCGAGGAAAAGGAAAAGATGATGACAAGATCTTAGTTAGAAGCAATGGTACTACTACATACATTGCCAAAGACATTCCATATGCAGCTTGGAAGTTAGGTGTACTTGAAGATCCTTTCAACTATAAAAAATACGAACAGAACCAACCCAACAGAACCTTGTGGCAAACAACCTTAGAACAAAGTTCTGAACCAAAACAAAATTTTACTGCTGATAGAGTGATCACTGTAATCGATTCCAGACAATCAAGATTACAAAAAATTGTCACAGAATTAATGTCAAAATTTACCTCAAACCCTGATTCCTATGTACATTTAGCTTACGAGTCGGTCACACTTAGCTCCGAAACTGCCAAGCAACTTGGAATGGATACAGTTGGAAAACAAGCACAAATGTCTGGCAGAAAAGGATTGTATGTAAATGCGGATTCGGTGCTAGACTTGTTAATGAAAAAGACTATGGAAGAAACAAAGAAGAGAAATCCTGACATTGATTCAGACAAACTTTCTAAAATTGCAAATGATATTTCAGTAGGTACTATACGATATGAAATGATAAAGCAGGATTTAGATAAAATAATTACTTTTGATCTTACAAAATCATTAAGTCTTGTAGGTAATACTGCGCAATACATTCAGTATTCATTTGCACGTGCAGCTAGAATACTTGAGAAAGCTGGAACTCCCCCAAACTTTGACGCTTCATTTGATTTATTGAAAAATGATAATGAAATCTCATTAATCAAAACTGTAGGATTGTTTGAAATTCAGGTTCGGGACGCGGCAAAAAACCTGTCCCCAAAGGTGATTGCTAAATATTGCTACAACTTAGCTGTATCATTTAACGCGTTTTACGAGCATGTCCAGGTATTAGATTCTGGTGAAGATTCTCTAGTTAATGCTAGATTGTGTTTAGTATCTTCATTCAAATCTACTCTTGAAAAAGCATTGAATTTACTTGGAATCCCATCCCCAGAACGAATGTAATTTCATAAAGTAGACTTTTATCTAAAATAATTCATGCATCATCCGTGAGAAAAATAAAACAAGATTGCTATGTTCTATTCTTCTATAACCATACAAAAAAATGGCTTCAAAAAATTTCAAAAAATGAAACACTTCATACACATATTGGCGTTCTCCATCATTCTGATGCCATAGGAAAAGAATATGGTTCCAGGATCATTACAAATAAAGACAAGTACGTATATCTGCTAGAACCAACAACATTTGATTTCATTTCAAAAATTCAACATGGAACACAAATTGTTTATCCAAAGGACTTGGGTTACATTGTAGCTAGAACTGGAATTCAAAGTGGGCAAAAGATTGTTGAAATTGGGACCGGGAGTGCCTCACTAACCACATTTGTTGCAAGTATTGTAAAACCTCGTGGCCATGTGTATACCTTTGACGTTGACTCGAAATTCATGAAGATTGCTGAAAAAAACATCAAGAAAATTGGAATGGAAAAATACATCACTATGAAGAAGCAAGATCTAAAAACTGCAAAAAAAATTCCAGTAAAGGATGTAGATATTGTAATTATTGATCTTGGTGATCCGTGGACCGTTGTACCCACAGCCAGAAAAATGCTCAAGGGAAGTGGTGGTATTGTATCAATCTGTCCAACGATGAATCAATTGGAAAAACTTGTTTCTACTCTGGTACAAAACGAGTTTACAGACATTGAATGTGCAGAAAATATTTTGAGAACAATTGATGCACGAGAAGGAAAAACTAGACATTCCTTCCAAGGAATTGGTCATACCACTTACCTATGCTTTGCAAGGAAAGCTTACTTTGGTAAAAAATCTGCAAAGAGAAAGAAATCAAAAACCTAAAGACGCGAATAGTAAAACAAGACTTATAGCTAACAATTGTTGAGTAAATACCAAAGCTCACCACTAAATTTACCTATTCAATACGCCTCAATAGCTAACTTTTCGCGATACAAGTCCTAACGAATTCATCGATAAAGAGTAAAAAGAGAACCCCCTTATTGTCGCCTAAAAATGCGATATAACTAGCGTTATGACGTGAGGGTGAGTTGTTGGAGAAGCACAAATACTTAAAAACCATTTCTAAATGTCGAATAAGATATGAGAGAACATTTTGATGAAGAAGGCCTACTTATAGACATAAAAGCTTCTAAATTAGCTGGAAAAATTACAAAACTTACTTGGAATTGGAATAATTATTCAGAACCTATTAAAGAAGCACACGAATTTATGAATGAGGTTCGAAAACTTTTTCTAGAAATTTCTGAGTATCAGCAAAGAATGGACTCTAAACTTAGTGCGTACGAGAAAAATAAAATTGAATATGCGGTTGACGATTTATTAAAACTAATTCCTTATATGGAAAACAAAATCAAACCCTATGAAGGTTTAGAAAAATTAGTAGATTAAACTGATAGTTCAATAACATTTTTCTAATTTTATCCCAGTTTAGAATAACATCATTCATTGAGAAAAACAACCTTAAAGCAGACATCTTTCCAGAAATCAAACTAGCAGATTTATTTTTGGATTTATAATACATGACATAATCTTCAATCACCTCTTGAAGTTCTTTGGGTTCGATTTGAGCTAATTTATCATGATTTTTGATTATGAAATAACTCCTAAAATTTTCAAGATATTCATTATACTTTTGTTTTGCCTTCTCTGACTTTATTGCAGAATAGAATAACAACAATGATCTTTGTTGATTCAACAAACTAGGATTTGATTTGGAATTATTAACTAACGGTATTTTTATTGATACCGATCTTGCCATGGTATACTTAGTATATCAGAATTTAATCAACGAATTTGTTTAAAGAAACAAGATTTATTCAGCCATGTTTGGAGCATAATTTGTGGCAATGAAAACACTTCAGGCACCAATTGTACGAAAATTCATTCCTGCCAGGAAAGCGAACTCTCGAAAGGGAGATAACGGTACTGTTTTGGTAGTGGGAGGCAGTTACATCTATCATGGAGCGCCAATTCTTTCTTCAATAGCTGCTTTAAGGTCTGGAGTCGATTTGGTGTATACATCGGTTCCAAAAATCAATACTCAATCAACAAGAGCCATTTCACCTAATCTTATTGTTATTCCGCTAGTAGATCAAAAACTAACTCGTGGTGCTGTTAAAAAATTACTTGGAGTTATTCCAAGAAACTTGAACTCGGCAACAATTGGAATGGGATTAGCAATCGCTGAAAAATCTTCATTAAACATTCTAATTCAAGAATTACTGAACAGAGATGTTAGACTATCATTAGATGCTAGTGCCTTAGTATCTGATATTTTGCCTCTTTTAGCAAACAAAAATGTAGTAGTGACTCCGCATTCTGGAGAATTCAAAAGATTATTTGGTCAAACTCCTCCTGACAACCAAAAACAAAGAATTTCATTAGTTGAAAAATTTGCCAAAGAAAATGGCATAACCATTTTACTAAAAGGGCAGACTGATGTTGTATCTGATGGTAAAACAACTTTTCTTAATCCAAAAAAAACTCCTGCAATGACTGTGGGGGGAACAGGAGATGTACTTTCTGGATTAGTTGCTGGGATCCTCGCAAAAAACCGTAATGCATTGGAATCTGCAGCTGCTGCCACATTCATTAATGGAATGGCAGGAAAATTAGTTCAGAAAAAATTTGGTTTACACATTACAGCCATGGATCTAATTGATGTCATTCCTCAAGTAATGAAACCGTTTGATAAAATCAAATGAAAACGAAAAAGATTCTGAAATATGCAGATTCTAACATGAACAGTCTAGTGTCTGAACTTCAGACACTAATTCAACAACCTAGCGTTTCTGCAAAAAATGAAGGCATTGAGGAGTGTGCTAAATTGGTAAAGAAAACTCTTGAAAAGTCTGGCATAAAATCTCAAATTCTTCGTTTAGGGAAAAACATTCCCCCACTTGTCTATGGTGAATTACTCTCCAAAAAGAATCCCAAAAAAACACTATTGTTTTACAATCATTATGATGTACAGCCTGCTGAGCCATTCAATTTGTGGGATTATCCACCTTTCAGTGCTAAAGTGAAGGGAAACAAGGTTTTCGGAAGGGGTTCTGCTGATGATAAAGGAGAACTAATTACAAGAATTAAGGCCGTTCAAGCACATCTCAAAGTAAATGGAGACATTCCATGTAACATCAAATTTGTAATTGAGGGTGAGGAAGAAGTTGGAAGCCCCAACATTGGCAAATATCTAAGAAAATACAAGAAAAAGTTCTCCTGTGATGGCGTGATTTGGGAATTTGGATATGTTGATTCTAAAAATCGACCAATTGTAGGACTTGGAATGAAGGGTTTGTTGTTTGTGGAACTAATTGCCAAGGAATCCGAAATTGATGTACATTCAAGTCTTGCAGTCTTAATAAAAAATCCTGCATGGAGATTGGTGGAGGCGGTAAAAACACTTCGAAACTCGCAAGGTAGAATTTTGATTAAAGATTGGTATAAAGAGGTAACATCACTAACAAAAACTGATTTGAAAATAATTAAACAAGAACCGTTTGACGAATCGGTATTCAAAAAAGAATTTAAGATAAAAAATTTTGTTGGAAACAAAAAAGGACTTGAAGCAAAAAAAGCATTAGTTGCTGGCGCTACATGTAATATCGCAGGTTTTGTTTCTGGTTATACTGGTAAAGGAGCAAAGACTGTTTTGCCAGGAAAAGCTTTAGTTAAAATTGATTTTAGACTTGTCCCAGAAATGGATCCTAAGAAACAGGTACAGAGACTGAAAAAACATTTGAAGGTTAACGGTTTTGGCGATCTCCAGATTAAGATATACCCCGGAGAAGCCGCCGCAAGAACTGATCCTTCAGAACCATTTGTTTCTCAAGTCAGACAAGCAGCAAATGAATCCTATGGCAAATCAATTCTTAATGTCTCTAATGCTGGAACTGGCCCAATGCACTCATTCGTACAGATTCTAAAGGCTCCTTGCATCTCTATAGGGAGCACGTACATGTTTTCAAGAATTCATTCTCCAAACGAATTTGCTAGGATCGATCTTCTCAAAAAAACTACAAAATGTATTTGTCTGATTCTAGATAAATTTGGTAAAACCTAGCCTTTCTTTTTGGAGAAAGGCCTTTATTGTGCACTGAAATCATTTGAATCATGTCATACATGTACATGCCCGGAGCAACCGCCGTAGGCATAACATTTGATAATGGAGTAGTTATTGCAAGCGAAAAAAGGATTGCATATGGAAACTTTCTTGTGAGTAAAACCACAAAAAAGACCTTTCAACTAACCCCTAATGTTGGTGCAGCGTGTGCTGGTTTGGTAGCAGACATGCAGATTCTAGCACTGCAAATTTCTGCCCTAGCAAAAATTAGGAAAATGGAAATAAAACGTGAGATTCCACCAAACTCTATAGCTAAGATGATGTCAAACATGATGTATGAAAGAAGATTTTTCCCGTTGCTAACACAAGTGGTTGTAGGTGGGTTTATTGACAAGCCAACCATCTATACACTGGATCCATTAGGTTCAGTTCTCCCCGATGAATATGCAGCAGTAGGAACTGGAGCTGAAATGGCATTAGGAGTTCTTGATCCTCAATTCAAAGAAAAAATGACAGAAGAAGAAGCTGTTGAACTTGCAAAAAAGGCAGTAAAATCTGCAACTCTGAGAGACACTTTTAGCGGAGATGGTATTGACTTTCTTGTGATAAACAAGGAAGGATGTAGAGAGTTTTCAGAAAAATTAAACTAGTTTGTAATGGCTTTTCCAATCTCCCAATACTTGTCAGAAATGTAATGCATGTTTTTTATAACCTCACCCTTTTCCATTGTTTCCAATTCTGAACTTGGTACTAGAGATTTTCCTACAGCAAGAAACTTGTGCTGTGATTCTTCAATAACACAAACAACTTGTTCCCTATCAAATTCAGAATGACTTTTAATTCCGGGACGCATTACATTTGCACCATTGCACATGAATTTGACTGCACCCATATCTACCAACACATGAGGAAATTTCTCAAGAAGTGAGGTTTGTGACAGAAAAGGAAGATACGTTTCCTCAATTTTTAAAATCATAATATCATTTGCGGTAAAAATTTGTACATTATTCATGATGCGGTGCATCTTCAAATTTTTTGTCTTTGGAATTTCGATTTTCCATTGAGCAGAAACCTGTTTCAAAAGATCTTCTGTTTCACTTTTTGAAATCAAATTTGATTTCAAGATCGAGAAATCACTTTTCTAATGTCTAGTAAATCTCTTAAAATCGAGCTTGCAGTTTCCATTCCTCCAGCACCACTACCAATTATTGTTTGAGTGCCGGAGTGTTCAGAGGTGAAGGCTATTGCATTTAGGGTTCCATTTACGCACAATGGATCATCTAATGATATCTCTCTAGGACTCACAATCAAGTCCTTATTACAGGAAGCAACTAGTTTTACGGCACAATTTTTTTTGGCAGCCTTTTTGATATCTCCCAAATCCACCTTTCTAATTCCAGTACATTGGATATCTGGTAACGTGACCTTCATGCCCATAACCCAATTTGCAAGGATTACGAGTTTTGCAGCGGCATCTAATCCATCCAGATCTAATGATTCATCTGCCTCAACATATCCCTTGGACTTGGCATCTTTTAGTGCAACATCGAAGGACATTCCATTTGCCATATTTGTTAGGATGTAGTTGGTTGTACCATTTAGAATGCCAGCAAATGAAGTAATCCTTTCTCCCTGTAAGCTGTTTTTAGCATAATTCAAAATTGGCGTTCCCCCTCCAACCGTTCCACTAAATCTCAACAAAACATGATTGTATGTTGCCAATTCCATAAGTGAAGGAAATGCAAGTGCCAATGGACCTTTATTTACTGAAATAACATGCATGCCTCTTTTCATTGCGTTTATTATGTGAGACATACCAGGTTCGGCATCTTTGTAATTGCTAGCAGTCGTTTCAATTAGAACATCTGCATCTACATTTTGTATAATTTCTAAACCAGAAGCCTTGTTTTTGGATTTACTGTAATCCTTTACACTCTTTGTTTTTTTCTTGACTTGGATTAATCTCCCCTTGTCTAATCCTGAAGGATCTGTTACACCCCCTCCACTATCAAAGACACCAACAATTCTAGGCTTTATTCCATACTTTGCATAGAGATCCTCAGCTCTTGAATCAAGTAATTTTGCAAGACTTTGGCCCACAACGCCAAAGCCACATAGTATTATTCGCA
>SDBU01003428.1_pt1 | contig 20155 bp, 18 predicted proteins | sample 2277071 | NCBI WGS metagenome assembly SDBU01 (sample SAMN10397929, study PRJNA504765) | marine sediment metagenome | isolation source: marine sediment core GS08_GC12, 126 cmbsf | place: Arctic Ocean: Gakkel Ridge, Loki's castle | collected 2008
CTTCACGAGAATCGGGCATCTCCACTAGTTCCAAACCGGGGATACTCTCCAGAACCTCTCGAGGTTCGTCGTATATAGCGTTATGACGGCCCAGATAACAGGGATCGTGGTAGGTAACTATCTTGTTTAATTCTTTGGTGAGCTTCAACCTTCCTTCTTTAATAAGTCCTGCCAGGTATTGAGAATAATGAATTACCTCAAAATTGCCTCCAAGCTCAGGATATTCATTCTTAAAAGTATTGTAGCAGTGGGGGGAGGCAACAACGATTTTCTTGACTCCAGTTTCAGTGAAGGTGCTGATATTGTTCTGGGCCAGAGTCTGGAAAAGATTCTCATTGCCTGCCTTGCGCACACTCTCACCACAGCAGACCTCCCTGGTGCCCAATATGCCAAAATCGACCTCAGCCGTTCTCAGGATATTAACCATAGCTCGAGCAGTCCCTTTGGCCCTTGGGTCATAGGCCGGGATGCAGCATGAGAAGTATAGCAACTCAGTATCAGGGGTATAGGTCTTCACCTCCAGGTCTTTTGCCCAATCAGATCGCTTTTCCTTTTCCTCTCCCAGGGGATTACCCACACCAGAAATGTTTTTCAGGCTTATCCGCAGTGAATCGGGGAAATATCCTGCACCCAGCCCTACGATGATTCTGCGTAGAGCTCTCATGACGTCTATGATTTCTACACCTCGGGGACACCGATCTACACAAGCACGGCAGGTAGCACACAGCCATATCTCCTCTGCTTCGAAATCAACGAGACCCAGTTGTGCCTGATGGAGGATTCGGCGGACGATGAAGCTTCTCACCAAGTTCCAAGGGCAAGTAGCACTACACACACCACATTGATAGCATAACTTCAGTGCTTCTCCACCCGACTCCACCACGAATTCCACCACTTCTTTAGAGGGGGTGACCGCTTGCACCATAAACTATCTCTCTTTCCTTCGCCTTGTAGCTGACTGGATATGCTTACGCGCCCTATAGAATAGAGGGAGAGGGGCCTATTCCCCTACTCCGCAACAGTATAACCAATAGAGCCTGTTTGGTCAAAAGCCCCTCATATCTAGCCGAGAGAGAACTATCTCTTAAATGTGTATCTCTATGATGTCTCCGTCTTCGGGGATATATTGCCTGCTAACCCTCTGCCCGCTGAACTTCCCCGAGCCCCAGATTTAGAAGTGCCACCTTCCGTAAAAACCGGTTCTCCCTGCCTCCGCCCTTTTGCGCAACCCTGCTCGCAGCCAGTTTCTCACCACCCTCCTGGTTATTGGAACCAAGAGGCCAAGACCTATCGCATCAGTGATCAAGCCAGGCGTCAAAAGCAAGAGCCCGCCAATGAGAACTAGCGCCCCATCGAAAAGCTCCCTGGTGGGAACAATTCCCAGCCCTAAATCGCTACGGATTCTTGAAAGGACGGCTAGCCCTTGCCACCTCACCAGAAGGGCGCCCAAAATACCTGTGACAAGGACCACCAATATGGCATTGAGGGCCCCTATCCGAACTCCTAACCTTATCAGGAGCATGAGCTCAATGATGGGAACAAAGGTAAATAACAAAATCAATCTTATGGCCATTGCCCTCCTATTGTGTTTTGCCTTCTTCAGAATCGCGTCCCATTGCCTGCGCTTGTATAATTCATGATAGTCCGACGATTCGCCCTCCTCTGAATTATAGCTCACACGCAGCAGAAGTGCTGAAAGCACAATGAGCAGCACCACCCGGACAGCCATGTGACGAGTCGAGTCTTGGGCCGACCCCGGGCGTGTCCCCCTTGAGATTCTCTCCGCGAATGGGACTACCAACATGTAGCCGACAAGCAGCACATGGGCAGAAAGCATGATGACCGAAGAAGAGCTGCTTGCAACATAGACGTTGAGGGGATACGTGAATGCATTCGAAAGAGGAATCAAGAGAAGCCAGCGATACGCGGCCAAAGGCAGGCACACGGCCAATACGGCATAGAGTAGCTTGAAGGTAAGATTGGATGACCGTGGCCTGGCAAGCCACTCCGAAGCGGTTACCCAGACAACAAAGAACCAGAAGCAGCCACCCGCAATAAGATACAGAGCGGGAATGGCGGTCAAAGCGTACACTTGCCTGACCACTCTCCTGCGGAGCGACAGGTAGCCCAGAAAGGCAGCAGACATCGTGAGAAGCTCGAGTGTGATGGGTATCACGTTGTGCCGCAGGACGGTCAGGAGCAATATGCACGGCAAGAGCGTATGCAAAACCCATACAGTACGCCTGAGCCTTCTCAGAACAAGATGGAACAACACAGCGAAGCAAGTGATTAACAAGCAGTTGGTCAGCGCCCCAAGCCATTCGTAATGGTAGAACTGTGTGAGAAAGCGGCCGGCATATCGCAGCAGACCGCCGGGGCGGTCGAGGAATTCCAGGAAGAACTCACTGCCGAACATGAAGAAAGAGTAGGAAGTGTCGCGCAGATATACTATGGTATAGTCAAATATCCAATTGTATGTGACAATGGATAAAATGGGGAGCAGGAGCAGGCCGACATAATGCAAGCGTCTTACTCCGGCCGGGCTGACGACAGGCCCTCCGGCTGGCGGGCCTTGATTGCCGACGCCAGCTGGAGCCGAATCAAGACCGTGAGACCCTGCACTTGACTGGTGCACAACAATCCCCCGAAGGCTTCCGAGTACACCCCGGGCTCCGCCCAGGCAGACCCTCATGTACAGTTACAGCATAGCACCTGGGCCAAGTGCCGTCAACGCAGGGCCTGCGACCTTTTGCGAAAGCGTATGGGCTGTGGGGGCTTGCCGTCAACTTCAACGTCATTCTGTATACTACGCCTCGCTCTTTGATTCTGCGCGCGGCTACACCTAGTATGCGGGCGACCAGAGAGGAGCACTTTGCACGAATACGTTGAATAGGTTAAAGCGTTAGTTGCCCCGGAACTGCAGGTCGCCCTGTCGCCGCCTATTTCAGCTCAATTTGACCCGCGCCGTAATCCGTTACCGTGGAACCCAGGCTATCCACCATGGCTTTGGGCGTTGCGCCCGTAAACGCGTCCATCTCGGGAGGGTCGGGAAAGACGGCTTCCGTAGGCGGGCGCTGCATTTCGCGTGCCAGCTTCCACGGGCTGATATCGACCTTCGATTTCACGAGTTCAACGACGTTGTACGTCTGGATGGACGTGTCATAGTGTGCAGGATCTTTCTGGGGGAGAACAAACGCCTTGCGGGCCTGGCCTCGGTCGTCGAAATACGCGAAATACGGAAGTGCGGTCATCCCGTCACGACGGTTCCTGAGAAAGCTGAACCAACGCCCGTTGGAAGACCAGCGCGGATAGCTTTCCGACAAATCGCTGCAAGCGCCATCGAGTTTCCTGGTTTGGTTTGATTCAACATCCAGCACGTAGACGTCGGAACTCTTCTGGCGCATGGGATAATTGGTCCTGTCAGCCACAATGTGCAGTATATACCTTCCGTCCGGCGAGGCATTGGGAAATGCGCAGGACACGCCCAGGTCTGAATAGGCCATGACTGTCTCGGGTGAGCCCCAGGTATCAGTGGCAGTATCGTACGCTATGCGCATCAGATCATATCTGAACTTAGACACGTCGTCCGGCACGACCAGCGGTTTGTCGCTGGTTCTCACGAAATAGATGTGCTTGCCATCGGCCGACCAGCAGGGGTGGGTTTCGATGTACTCGTTTTCGAAGACATCCTTGCTGGTGCTGATGGTGTTGCTTTCAACATTGTACACTACCAGATCGCCTCGTTTGTCTAAGGCCTGAAAATAGTACTGTCTGTCGGCGGAAGGAGTGTAGCCGATGAATTGGTTCAATGTGGCCGCTATGTGGAGAACGTCGGGATGCCAGGATCCAAAGGCCATCGGCCTGTACATGGGGGACTGCTTTGTGTTGATCATGCGCGTTTTGCCGTCCATGACGAGCAATGTGCCAGGATGCTTCATGCGCACATCCAGGAAGACTTTGTCCGGATTATGCTGGTGGAATGTGTGACAATTGACGCATTTGAATGTTCCCTGCCGCAATGTGATCAGCGTCGAGCGTTCAGATGTCTCCAGGTTTGTTTGGAAAATGCCCTTGATCTCGGAGATGACCCAATTGGGGAGAAGCAGGCGGTAGACGATGTATGAATCGATGGGTTCCCCGGCAATCGTGTTGGTCAGCTGACGGAACCGTACCCATCTGCCGTCTTGCCTCTTTGCGTAGATGTCGTAGTACAGCCGCTTCCCCTTGTTCTTGCCAAAGATTTCTCGCCACTTGTCTAGCCCTATCCGGACCGTTCCGTCGGGACAATGGATTACGAACGGCGGCGCGCCATCAGATGAAATCCTGACGACGTAGTCCCGGCCCTCCTCCTTGATGCGGAAATTCATTGGCGCAATGTTTGGCGGAATCACAAGAGACGTGTAGTCCGGATCAATGCGCGGTGGGGTGTCAACGAGAGTGGCGGCCGTGACATCAGGCGCGCGTCTGCACGACAGGATCAGCAGCCCTGTCGCTATGAGAAGCAGATTTCGCAGCAACCGGGACATGAGGGCTATCCTCCGTGACCGGTTTGGCGCCCACTCATTCGATCCAGACTCTCGCGCGCTTGGCTCGAGTCCGGTTTGATCCGCAGCGCCTCACGATAATGGTCCGCCGCCTCATCCCGCCTGCCGAGCGACATGAGGGCGTCGGCAAGCTTGACGTGTGCTTCGACAAACGCAGGGTCGTGTCGGAGCGCATGGCGATAATGCGTAATCGCGAGGTCGGCCTTGCCTTGAGAGTAGAACGTGGTCGCCACGTAGTAATGAGCGGAGACATGGCTCGAGTCGGAAGGTATTGGTTCAAATGCATACTAGTACATATACGTGTCTCTGAACGCACCTTGAAGCTTGCGTTGGGCGCTTCGTTCGTCCGGATAGCTCAATATTAGTTGTCCAAACTGCCTGATGCGCGACGCCGTATCCGCGTCGCGCTTGAACCCGGGCGTGTCCACACTGGTGCCTGAGAACCTCTGCATCATAATAATCGCTTCCTGAAGGTGGGTGGGTATGGAAGTGTAGCCCACGTCCTTCAAGAGATGCATGCTGTCAGCGATCATTGGCATCGAACGCTTATCGAGCAGACACCACGCAATTAGATAATCAAATGCCATGCGATTGCGGGCGTTGCTGTTCACAAGGGTGAGGAGCGGTATGAAGTTGTGACGATGCATGTCAATCTCAATCGTGGGCAGTCGGCTTCTCAGCTCCGCAAAATGAGTGTCTGCGATATGGGTATCCGCAATAAGTTCCTTGCACTGCCGTGCAAACTCCCTGTGAAAGAGGGTCCTCTCGAGCAGGCTGAAATACTTGTGAGCAAGCGCGTAGTTGCCATTCACCATGCTGCACTCCGCGAGGCGCCTCAGATTCTCGTACGTTCTCCCCATCTGGGACATATGATTGTAGGCGCGCCTGAACGCGGCGTTAATATGCGCCATTTCGAAAACAAGGTCGCTGTTTAACATCGCTCTGGGGACATCGGTTTGGGTCACATCGCGGGTCGCTGCTCTTGCGAAGTCGAGCACCAAACCGCGTGGGCCCCACACTTGGGGATAGTTGAACATCTCTTCCAGCAGCTTCCCTTTGTGGAAAAGGGCGGAGTTTGTGATAAATTGCGACATGAGGTCGGGGGATGAATTATGCTTTGCCTTCTTGAGAATTGCGTCCCACTGCCTGCGCTTGTACAATTCGCGATAGTCCGCGGATTCGTCCGCCGCGGAATCATAGCTCATACCGAGCAGAAGCCCTGCGAGCACGATGAGCAGCACCGCCCGGACAGCCATGTGACGAGTCGAGTCGCTGATCGAAACTGCACGTGTATTCCTTGAGATTCTTTCCGCGAATGGGATTAGCAACATATAGACAGCAAGGACCACATAGCCAGAAAGCATGATGAGCGAGGAAGAGCTCTTTGCAACATAGATGTTGAGAGGATACGTGAATGCATTCGAAAGAGGAATCAAGAAAAGCCAGCGATACGCTGCGAAAGGCACGCATACAGCCAATACGGCATAGAGTAGCTTGAAAGTTAGATTGGATGACCGCGGCCTGTCAAGCCACTCCGAGGCGGTTACCCAGACAACAAAGAACCAGAAGTAGCCACCCGTAATAAGATACAGAGCGGGAGCGATGGATCATTGGCAGTCGCCCAGCTTCAGCTTCCTGAACTTCTAACAGGCCGTTGAAGAAATGCACAGTGGGCGGAAATCAGAAGTTCCCGCCGATCCTAAGTCGTTGTGGCGCCCCCCGCGGCGGCCCCCGGTTGCGGTTCCTCCGCCGAGGCCGGCGGAGCCACTTCTTCAACGGCCTGCTAGAGTTCCTCGACGCCCAAAGGCACACTCGCGCCGGTCATCGTCCTTGCCATATGACGATGCCCCTTTTCTTATGGAGCGCCATCAGAGATCAAAAGTCTGAGGAGATGGCCTGAGATTTCCGATCCGGCTTTCTGCCTCCGCCACCGTGAACCGTCTCTCGTCATTCTACTGCGTGGGCGAGTTTTTGCAAGGCGCAATTCATCTCGGCTCTGCATCGGTTCCTGTTATATTCACGGGAACGTGATGCTGAAGCCCGATGGGATCGTCCGCCGTCTGGCGGAACTTCGGCAAAGCGTCCCCGAGGCCCATCAACGGGAACTCCCGACAGAGCCTCTGTGCCGCTGCCCTTGACTGAGCCCCATCCGCCGTGCAATAAGATCACCGGGGCTTTCTTGTGGGCTTCCGCAACTGCTCCCCGTGGCTCCCGGGAAACAGAGAATGGCCTTGCCGGCCAACCGGGGTCCGGGAGTGCCCCGCGATTTCAGTCATGAGGAATTCGAGCGCGTGATGGGCCGACTCAGCGACAAGTCTCGAGTGGGTCCGGATCTCGCGCAGTGTGAAGGGACATGGTGCGCCTGAAACACGAGCATACGCTCCGCTTCTGTCTGGCGGCGTTCTACATGGATTTTGGCGTCGGGATGTTCATCGTTGCGCTGCCGTACATGGCGCTCTCCATGAAAGCGCGACCGCTTGACCTGGGAATCCTCGGCGGCGTGCGCGCGCTGGCCTATATCATCGCCGCTGTGCTGGCGGCCATGTTGTCGGACCGGTGCAATCGAAAGGCCCTAATAGCGTTGAGCACGGTCGGCGTCATCGCCACGATCTCGGCGACCGCGGCGACGACCGCAATCTGGCAGCTTTACGTCATCTCGATTCTATGGGCCGCGAGCCTCGCCCTGTACTGGCCCGCCTTATTCGCTTGGCTCGGCGACAGCCATTCCGCAGACAAGCTCGCTACGGCCGCAGGTGCCGTTAACGTGTCCTGGAGCGTCGGAGCCATGGTCAGCGGCGTCACGGCAGGCTGGCTCTTTCAAGTGGCCAGGCCTCTTCCTTTCCTCCTGGCCGGCCTACCCGTTGCGCTGGGCTGTGCGGCGATGTTGTTTGCTCCGCGGGGAGAGGGCCGTCCCAGGCGCGCCCCGTCGCCGGAGCGGGCGCCGGGCACGCGCCGTGAACTGGTCGGCGCGTGGCTGGGAGGCTTTTCAGCGTGCTCTCTGCTGGGGTTGGTGCTGTCCGTCTTTCCTGCGCTCGGCAAGAAGATCGGCGTTGACGCCGGTCTCTTCGGCCTGTTCATGGCCGGCTTAGGTCTGGGCCGCACCGTGATATTCCTTCTCGGTCTCAAGTGGGGCCGGAGGTTGCACGACTGGCGCCTCAGTGTGGCCATGCAACTCACCACCGCAACGGTCGTGGCTACCCTCTTCGTGGCCAGTTCACACTGGTGGCTCGCCATCGTTTTCCTGACTATTGGGATCAATGTTGGAGTCAACTATTACCGGGGCCTGTACAAGAGCCTGGAAGGCGAAGGCTCGCGCGGCCTGAAAGCCGGGATTCACGAGGCGATTCTGGTCGGCGGAATGCTGTGCGGCTCGTTTGGCGGCGGCGTCCTGGCCCATGTCTTCGGGCTGCGAATCCCCTATGCGGTGATTCCGCTCCTCGCGCTCCTGCTGGCCTTCGCGCAGATGGCGCTCATCATCTCTGTCCGTCGCGCTCGCACCAACGCGGCCGGCACGGCTGCCTAGCCTCAATACGGTTCAGTGAGGCCACAAAGACCACCGAGAGCTCAGCGCGGCCCTCCTCCTTCGGCCGCTTCCGCGGCCTGCGGCGAACAAGCCGGCCGTATCCGAACTGGCCCGCCCGGCCAGGCGGGCTAATGAACGCAAATCGTAAGCTCTTTATCACCGTGTATTCGCGCCATTCGCGGGCTCACTCTTCAGAGCATCCTCTTCTTTTCCAAAATGCTGTAGGCTTGTAACACAGAGAACCAACGCCCATTCAACTCGGCGTGCTCCGTGACCTCGGTGGCTTTTTCCGTTAAATGAACAGCATTGCGCCCAGCAGCCCGTTGAAGAAGTGTGGCTCCCCCGCCGGCTCTTCTATCGGGGCCGCCTCAGCGCCTCTGCCCCGGAGACCACGTCGAGGAGTTCTTCGGTAATATCGTTCTGTCGTTGGATACGCGCTCTAAGCTGGAGATCTTCAAGGGTTTCGTCGATGTTGCTCTTCGCGGCTGACATGGATTGGAGACGCATGCCGTTCTCGCTGGCCAAGCTCTCAGTCATTGCGCGGAACAGGGAAACGAAGGCATACTCATCCACCAATTCGCTGAGCAGTCGCAACCGCGGCAAGGCGAGTCGCGGGGGCGTTGTGCGCGGGGTCTTCGGATCGCGCCACTGATCCAGGTCCAGCGGAAGGATGCGTTCGAATTGCGGCTCGATCTTGCCGGGCGAGAGGTAGCGTGCATACAACAGGTAGAGCTGACCAAAGGCAGCGCGTCCGATAAGCTCCAGGACGGTCTTGGCGATTCGGTGGATGACCGCATCCTGGCCGTCAGGCGACGTCGTAGAGGGCAGCTCGGCCATGATGTCCAATTGTTCTCTTCGCAAGAGCGCGGGGCCGCGGCGGCCTACCACGATCAGATGCGGCGAGGGCACGCCGCGCGCATATTCGGCCGCCGCCTCCGCCATGATCTCATTGAACCGCCCGCAGAGACCCTGTTCTGAGAAGAAGGCGAGAATCGCACTTCCCTTGTCCTCGCTCTCAGGCAGTGCGATCTCGCGACCGAAAAGACAGTCCTCCATCGCCCGCCCCACGGTGTCGGCGTAGGCGCGTATGCCGTCCAGGCGCTCCTCGGTCCGGCTGAGGTAAATGGCCGCAAGGGAGCGCATGGAGGAGATGATATCGCGCAGACCCTCAATCGTCTGAATCTGTTTTTCGATTTGAGTCCGGCTAGGCATGGCCTTTTTCGTCCGCATCGGAAGGGGTGGTGACGTCCGTCTGCGCTTCGTCAGCTTCTTCTTTGCCGGTCTTTTCCGCATCCGCGAATTCACCAGCCAGGGCTTCGACGGATTGAGCCAGGGCATTCCACTGGCTTTCATCCAGATCGCCGCCCTCTTCGATTTTCGTCATCAGCTCGTCATGCTCCGGGCTGATTCGTTCTCGCAGGGCCTGCGCAAAAGCTGTGACTTTGTCGAGGGGGACGCTGTCTATAGAGCCGCGTTCTATGGAGAGCAGCATCAGTACCTGTTCCCCGCCTCGGACAGGGTCGAGACGCGGCTGTTTGAGGATTTCGCGTATGCGGCGCCCGCGTTCGATCTTCTTCTGCGTCTCCTTTTCCACTGTGGCGCCGAAACGCGTGAACAGTTCGAGCTCGGCAAACTGAGCATACTCGAGACGCAGTTGCTTTGCGGCAACTCGGATAGCGGGCAACTGCGTCTTCCCACCGACGCGGGAGACCGACTTGCCCGCGTGAACGGGCGGTCTAACGCCTTTGTAAAACAGGTCCGGGTCGAGGAAGATCTGGCCGTCAGTGATGGAGATCATATTCGTCGGAATATAGGCGGAAAGATTCTTCGCCTGCGTTTCCACAATAGGGATGGCGGTCAGGCTGCCGCCCCCTGCTTCTTCATTGAGACGCGTTGATCGTTCGAGCAGACGGGAATGGATGAAGAAAATGTCACCGGGATAGGCTTCACGGCCCGGCGGCCGCCGGAGGAGGAGTGAAATCTCACGATAGGCCCGCGCGTGACGGGTGAGGTCGTCGTAAATGATCAGAACGTCACGCCCCTGCTCCATGAAATACTCGCCCATGGTCGTGGCAGCGTAAGGGGCGATGTACAGGAGGCCGGGGGCGTCGTCCGCGTCGGCCGACATCACGATCATCTGATCCATGGCGTCGTTTCTGCGGAGCGATTCGGTCACTCGTTTAACCGTTGACACCTTTTGGCCGATGGCGACGTAGATGCAGATGACGCCGGTGGTGCGCTGGCTGAGGATGGTATCCACGGCTATGGCGGTCTTGCCCGTGGCGCGGTCGCCGACGATGAGTTCCCGCTGGCCCCGGCCGATGGGTACGAGCGCATCAATGGCCTTGATGCCGGTGATGAGCTGCTGCGTCACGGGCGCCCGGCTCAGGATGGGGGGCGCGTCTTTCTCAATCGGGTCGTGCCGCTCGGCTTCAATAGCGCCTTCGCCATCCAATGGGCGGCCCAGGGCGTCAACGACGCGCCCAAGGAGGGCTTCGCCGACGGGCACGGCTACGACCCGGCCGGTCAGGCGAACAGGGTCGCCGGCGGCAAGTTTTGTGCCGTCGCCCAGCAGGACACAGCCGATTTCTTCGACATCGAGATTGAAGCTGAGGCCGTAGATATCGCCCGGAAAATGGAGAAGTTCGTTGATCCGTGCCTCTGGCAATCCGCTGATCGAGGCGACGCTGTCCGCCACACGATTGATGCGACCTACGTGCTCCATCCGGCCCGGCAGTTTGCCCTTCCCTATCGATTGCCGCAGCCGCCGGAGCCACGAGGTGACGGAACCGGCCAAACGGGGTTCCAGATTCAACTGGGATTCCACCGCTTCGGCGATACGTTCCTTATTGGCTGTGGTCAAGGCTCTATGTACCTATGATGGGGCTTTTGACGGCGCTGATCCTTCCTTTTGCGCAACGTCTTCCTTGCTGCTCATGGCCTCGTCAATGATGCTCCGCCAGTGGGCCGTCAGGTTGATATGACCGAGCGTGACCTCAAGCCCGGCGAGCAGCGAAGGATCTTCCTCCACTGCAAGCTCGATTTGTTTCAGGCCGAGCTTTTTCGCGAGGATCTTCTTCAGGTTGTTCTGCTGGTCTTCGTCGAGGGGTGCGGCCGACCGCACCTGCGCAGGGTCATCCTGTCCGTCCAGCGCCTTGCGCGCCCTTGCGAGGTCCTCGTCCGACATCTCTTCCAGAAGGGCCTCGACGCGCTCGATGGCACGGTCAGCAAGGCGGCTGGAATCGTCGCCGATTGCCGCGCGGGCAACGTGCAGAATGGTGTCACGCAGTTCATCCGTGATTTTGTCGAGCAGATCGTCGCGCTCCTGCTTAAGAACGCGGCGAAAGCGGTCAACCCTCGCTCGGGCCTGGTCCTCTGTTGCCTTGAGCACTTCCTTGCGGTGCTTTTCGGCCTGCTCCTTAGCTTCCTTCAGGATAGCATCACGCTTTTCTTCGAGCTCCTTTTCACGCTTCTGGGTTTCGGCTCGGGCTTGCTCGGCCTCCTCGTGCAGTTTTTCGGCTTTACGCAGGTCCGCCTCCATTGCATCCTTCCGCTCTTTCAGTATCCGTCCGACCGGCCGGTAGAGCAGGTAATACAGGATGACGACGAAGATAATAAAGTTGACAATCTGGCCGATATAGGTCCAAACGGTCATGACGCATAGTCTCCTGTTGACGCCGGCGTTACATTACGGCGTGCTGACTGCTGCCTGCTGGAACAGCGGTCCTACCTTGAACAGAAGGAGCATGGATACAAGCAGACAATAAATGGCCGTAGACTCGATCATCGCCAGGCTGACGAACAGCGTCCGCGTGATCGTTCCCGCGAGATCCGGCTGGCGGGCCATTGCCTCAAGGGCCGACGCAGCGACCCGGGCCTCGCCCAAGGACGGCCCGATTGAGCCAATGGCAATGGTTCCGCCTGCCACTATGATTGCTATCACCTCCATGGTCATTGCGCAGTCTCCTTCCCTTCCTGTTTTTCAACGACTTTTACCGCACCGCCGATGTAGACGATGGCCAGCACAGCGAAGATATAAGCTTGAATGGTCCCCGTGATCAGGCTGAGGAACATGAGCGGCAGAGGCAGCAAGAAAGGTACGAGTGAAAGAAGGACGCTGAAGAGAATCTCGCCGCTTACGATGTTGCCGAAGAGACGCACGGCCAATGCCAGGGTCCGCGAAACATCGGAAATGATGTTAAAAGGCAGCATGATCCATATCGGCTTGATGTACGTCTTCAGATAGTTGATGCCGCCAGTCATAGCCACGCCATAGAAGGGCACGGCTAGAAAGACAATCGTCGCCAGTGCTGCGGTCGTGGCGATGTCGGCCGTGGGCGGTTTGAATCCGGGCGCGAAGGAGGACACCAGAGCGAGGAGGTTGGAGGCCAGGATGAAAATAAACAGGCTCCCCACGACAGGAATGAACGGCCACGGGTCACGGTTGACCATGGCGCGGATTTCATCACCAAGCCAGTTCAGCATGGCCTCGACGACCTGCTGCACCTTGCCAGGATCACGTGCACGCAGCTTTCGGCACAGAAGCGCCGAAAAGAGAATAATAGCAGCCATAAGGCCCCACGTCACGACAAGGACATTGGAGATTGGTATCGGGCCGATTCTGAACACCTCTACCTGTTCCACGGGATTGAAGCCCATCCTGCCGTCCTTATCCGTTCACTTTCTGATCTTTTGCGAGGTGGTCAGCATCCGACCTTCGATCCGGGGCCGACGTCGCCGCGGCAATCGCTCCGGCGCCCGCTCGACCCACCATAATGGTCCTGACAATGAAAAACCCTGCGAGGTGCCCAATAAGGGGCCACGCGCCGAAATAGGCAGCTCCGGCAAACCCGCAACCGAGGAGCGCAAAACGGACCAACATAAACGTCACAAACGTTGCAGTCTGTGTCTTCCCCTTGCCCAGATAGGCTACTGAACGGCGCACGAGCAGTAAATAAACCCACCCGACAAGCCCCCCTGCCAGTGCGAACACTATTGTCAATGCGATGTCGCGGCCGTCCACTGTTTACCTATCCCCGATCGAGGATCAAGTCGGACCCGATCATCTCTCTTTTGTTATTATCCGCCATCCATTGTAGCAGCCGACAGCCAGCCCCAAAAGGAGTAAACTCAACGTCCATTGATAGCTCATCCCGGACTTTCGATCGATAAAATGGCCCAAGAGTACGCCCAGCACCATCGGCGCGACCACGCTCCAGCCCACAGTGCCTATCAAACCCACATAAGCCCAGAAACTCATGCCCTTCTCGCGACGACCCTGTTCCATCAGCGCGCGCCGGCGGCGGATATGTGTTTCAAATTCATCCTCGAGTTCATCGTCGTCAGCGCGCGGGCACATGCTCAAACTCCATCAACCGACGCCACGCAGCAATTTGCATCCGGTACATAGACCGCGCCGACCGATACGAACGGACAGACGCTGTTTTCCGCTTCTTTCCTATCTCCTGCTGCAGGCCGGCAAGGTCGTCGCTCAGGTGCACATCCCGCGCCGCCACCTGGACCTCCTCCTTCGTCACACGCAAGACCCCGTTGCGCACGGCGACATACGTCTCACGTTCCTGGCCGTGCTCCTGGTAGCGATATATCAATATGGAGGGCACGAGCGCGGTCAGGTACGGCTCGTGGCGCGGCAGGATGCCGAAGCGTCCGCTCAGGTCCTCGGCCTGCACGTACGTCACGTCGCGATCCACGGCGACTCGGGTCGGCGTGGTCACCCTCAACCTCATCACGTATCTCCGTGTTAATCCATTTCGAGTGTCGAATGTCAGTCGGCAATCTGAGACGCGCAATCAGCAATCGTCAGCTTGGCGTACCGATCATTCGATTGGTCCGATCATATAAAAGTCAGATTCCGACTTATCGTCATGTTTGCCGTCGAGGATCTCCCGGCAGCCCTCGAGCGTCTTCTCCAGCGGCACGGTCGTGCCCTTCTTACCGGTGAAGTGTCCCGTGGTATTGAAGGGTTGCGTCAGAAACCTGATGAGCTTTCGTGCGCGTTCCACGGCCCGCCGATCTTCATCGCTGAGTTCCTCGATGCCAAGCATCGAGATGATATCCTTCAGGTCCTGATACTGTGCGATAACGCGGCGCACCTCGTCTGCGACCTGCACGTGTTCCGCACCGACAATCAGAGGGTCCAGCATCTTGGAAGTGGAGGTCAGCGGATCCACGGCGGGGTAAAGTCCCTGGGCGGCCATGTCGCGCGAGAGCACGATGCTCGAATCGAGATGAAGGAAGATGTGGGCGACGGCCGGGTCCGTGAGATCGTCCGCCGGCACGTAGACGGCCTGCACCGACGTAATCGTGCCGTGATCGGTCGAGGCGATTCGTTCCTGCAGGGCGCCGATGTCGCTGGCAAGTGTCGGCTGATATCCGACCCGTGAAGGCATACGTCCCAACAAACCGGAGACCTCCATGCCCGCTTGGACGAAGCGGTAAACGTTATCCATATAGAGCAGCACGTCGCGCTGCAGTTCGTCGCGGAAATATTCGGCAATCGTCAGCGCCGCCTGACCCACGCGGAATCGCGCGCCGGGCGGCTCGTTCATCTGGCCGAACACAAGCGCGGTACTCTGAAGGACACCGCTCTCCTTGAGCTCGTTCCACAATTCCAGGCCCTCGCGCGACCGTTCGCCGATGCCTGCGAAGACGCTGATGCCTTCGTGCACGGAAAGGGTGTTATGGATTAATTCCATGATCAGGACGGTCTTGCCCACGCCGGCGCCGCCGAACAGGCCCGCCTTGCCGCCCACGCTGAGCGGGGCCAGCAGGTCGATGATCTTGATGCCTGTCTCGAAGACCTCTTCCGAGGCCCCCTGCGCATTGAACGATGGCGCGGGACGATGGATCGGCTGGCGCTCAGTCCCCTCGGGCAGGGAGTCCACGTCCATGGGCTCGCCAAGGACGTTAAGCATATGGCCGAGGACCGCCTCACCGACGGGAACCGTGAACGGGCCTCCGGTTCGTTCCACCTTCATGCCGCGCCGCATGCCCTCGGTGAAAGCGATGGCAATGGCACGCACCGTATGTCTGTCAAGGTGTTGTTGCACCTCGAGAGGGAGTCTCTTTTCTTCGGACATGTGAACGTAGAGCGCTTCAAGCAAGTCCGGCAATTCAGCGTCAAAGCGCACGTCGACAACGGAACCGCGCACGCTGATCACCACGCCGTGCTCATGCCCGGCGACCTCACGGGCAACGTCGATCGTCTCTTGTTTCGATCTCATGATCCATCGATCCGAGTTCTCTCGCCGCAGGCGCAATCGGGACATCCCCCACTGCCTCAGTAGTGCGGCTTCCATATTATTGAAGAATTCAACGGCATTGTAAAGCGCGCCGCCGTGGTCACTCGTGCACGTGACGCTGACCTTGTGTGCGAATCATGCCCCGAGCTTTCCCGATCAAAGGCACCTTCTGGTATAATCCGTCCGTGTTCTGAGTAGTCGGTGTGGGCTCTTTGGCGCGTCGAGAATGCAATCTCAGGAGGATTCGATGGGTGACACACGCCAGGATGGCGAGAAGAACTCCGCTTCCTCCCTTCCGCGCGGCTGGCCGCAGGAAACGCGCCGCGTCAACGTCGTTACGCCGGATGGCGAGCAGCCGAAGGAGATCACCTACTACAAGAACAGCCTGGGCATGGAATTTGTGTTGATACCGGCGGGAGAGTTTATGATGGGCAGGGGGCAGTCCGTTCAGGAAGTGGTGCAGCTGGGCGGAGCAGAGCCGGGATCGTACGGCGACGAGCAGCCACAGCACAGGGTACTGATAACGAAGCCGTATCACTTGGGCGCGTATGAGGTGACTCAGGCAGAATATGAGCAGGTGACGGGTGAGAACCCGGCCAGATTCAGAGGTCCAGGCAATCCGGTCGAACGTGTGTCCTGGGATAATGCAGTTGCCTTCTGCAAGCGTCTTTCACAAAGAGACGATGTGGCATATCGCCTTCCGACGGAGGCGGAGTGGGAGTGTGCATGTCGGGCGGGGAGCCGGACACCGTTTTATACGGGGCAGACGATCTCCACCGACCAGGCGAACTATGATGGCGACCATACGTTTGGGAACGGCCAGAGAGGAGTTGACCGGAAGACGACGATGCCGGCAGGCAGTTTCGCGCCGAACGCCTTTGGATTGTACGGCATGCATGGAAACGTGTGGGAGTGGTGCCAGAGTCTGTACAAGGCGTACCCGTATCGCAGTGACGATGGACGAGAGGATATTGGCGCGACCGGGAATCGGGTGCTGCGCGGCGGTTCCTGGTTCAACAGGCCGACCTACGTGCGATCCGCGAACCGCGACGATGAGGATCCGTCGAAGACGCAGCGCATCAGCGGGTTCCGGGTATGTGCGAATCTCAAGGAGTCGTTTTAGCAGGCCGTTGAAGAAATGTGGCTCCGCCGCCCCGTTCGATTCGCCTAGGCGAACTCACGGCCTCTTCGAGCCTGCGCCTCAGAGCCGAAGGCCTGAGCCTGTCGAAGGGCTCGGCGGAGGAACCGCAATCCGCCGCGGCGGACGCCACAGCGAGTAGGGGCGCACGCTTGCGCGCCGCAGTCCGCCAGTCGGCGGACGCAGGTGGGGCCGTGCGCCCCTATGATCGGCGGCAACTTTAGATTTCCGCCCACTATGCACTTCTTCAACGGGCCTAGCGTCACACGGATCAGCGGTCCGCCGAAGGCGGATCGGCTGAGTGGGCTGGTTCGATGCTGGAAATGTGTTGTTGAATGTCAACTTGCCGGCTGTGGGAAATGACGGCGCTGTTCAGAAAAGAGAACATCCCACCATGAAATGGGATCGACCTCGCCACATTTCGGACACGCGTACTCACGCTTGATTCGTTTGCATTCCTCGAGGACCTCTTCGACCATTCGCTTCACTTCCTCATTCGTCTTGCCTTGGCGATCCTTGGACGAAAGTCTGGGGTACAAGTATCCCGGATGAGGGATCTTCCCGCCGCAGGCCCCGCACATCCCCACGGGAACCATGGTATACTTGCGGGCATTCGGGTTCCTGAACCTAGGCCCCTTGTGTCCGAGCTTCCGCCACTCCTCTGTGTGCAGCCGTATGACTTCCAGGGTCTCGATATCAATTTTTATAACGGGCCCGACGTGATCGTAGTCGTAATCGTACTGGAAGTCTGAACGCCATGGATCCAGAACATCCACAAGGAGCAGGACTCCAACTCCGATAACGATCGCCAACAGTACGATGACTATTATGGGTGAGTCAGCGAGAATTACCAAAATAGTCTTCTTGCGCTCCATGGGCAGCACCCTCAGTTGGCTGTAATTCTCGCCAAGAGCGAACGTTACACATGAGATGCTTCGGAATCCGCGCTTGGGGTGAATTCCGAAGTCGATCGTCCATGCGTTTGTTCGGCATCCTGTTCTCTACAGATTTGAGTGAAGGACAAGACGTCCTTCACTTCTTCCTTTTCCTTCTCTCCCAATTCGACGCGGACCTGATCTCGCGATGCCCATAGCTCGCAGACTCCGACAATGCGATCCCGGTGTGGGCCAGCCGAAATACGGACAAGATCGCCTTCATGAAAGGGTGCACCATTCTTGAGGCCCCGGTCATAGTAGATCGGGCCGAGGATTGGCCAGCCGACAAGGATGGCTGAGAAGAAAGCGAGCAACAGTGACAGGAGAACGAGACCAACAAACTGAAGCAGGCATCGCCAGTTAAGCAGCAGCGCAGGGGTAGGCTCGCAAGCTCGCACTGCCGCAAGAACAAGAAGCAATGGGATTACCGTGAACCATGTTCGTCCCGGCCAGCCCTGAGCGAACCAGTATTGCATCCTGGATGGCTTCATTGTGTTGCCGAACGAATTAGGCGTCTTTACGGCGCGAAGCCGACCCCAAACTCTGTTGAACTGCACTGCTGAGCGATGCGCTTTGGGGATGTTGCCCCGGCACGCTCCCCTCATCAGACTATTATACCCCTTGTGCGGCATGAAACAAAGGGCCGCGATGCAAGAACGATGGCCTCGACGCCGCGCCATGCCCTTCACGCCTGTGCGCTTCGGCGGTAGGCCCGTGCAGCGCGTGCGTCAAGGTCTGGGCAACCTTCTCCCCAATGCAAAGCCCAAAATGCGACAGCCGCGGCGACCAGCGGTCCGCGAGGATGGTGTCGCCGAACCCGATAACCCGGATGTCTTTCCCAGATCGGATGCCACGTCCGCGAAGGACGTTGAGCAAGGCCCCACAACCGAGGCCCCCACCCCAACAAATCCTCTGTCGGATCCGCCGGCCAAGCGCAGGTCGCTTGCTCCTTGACATCATGCTTGTTGGCTGCTGGAGATCGTTCACGTTAGACTACTGATCTTAAGGCCGCTGCGGTAGCTGCAACGGACGGTTCCATGCGGATGTCCAGAGCGGAAAGGCAGGCGAAGGATGGAAACGCTGATCTATCTCAATGGGAACCTGGTGCTGGAGAGCGAGGCGAAGCTCTCCATCTTCGACATCGGCTTCATGTACGGCGCCGTGTTCATGGAGGCGGCGCGGACGTTCAAGCACCGGGTATTCCGGCTGGAAGACCATCTGGCGCGCCTGGAGAAATCAATGCTTTGCGCGGGCCTGCAGCCGCTCATCAGCCGCAAGGAGATGGCCGCGGTCATTGACAAGGTCATCGCGGCAAACATCTCGCAGTTTCCTGAAGACGACGATTGCTGGGTGTGCGCCGAGGTGACGCCCGGTCAGGGTTTCCCCCACCCGATGATCAGGGGCAAGCAGGGGAAGCCAAACGTCATCGCTTACGTCAACGCGCTGCCGTACGACGAGTACTCGCACTGCTACAAGGAGGGCAAGGCGGCCGTCGTGCCGTCGGTGCGCAACGTGCCGCCCAGTGTGGTGGACCCGCGCGGCAAAACCCGGTACCGCCTCCATTATTTCATGGCCAAGATCGAGGCCCGGACGCGCGACTCTGACGCCTTTGCGTTGCTGCTGGACACGAGCGGCTACGTGACGGAGGGCAGCGGCGCGAATTTCTTCGTCGCCTCCGACGGAGTCCTCCACACGCCCATGACCCGCAACATCCTCGAGGGCATCAGCCGCCGCGTCGTGATCGAGATCGCGCACAAGCTGAAGATTCCCGTCGTCGAACGCGACCTGACGCTCTACGACGTCTACAGCGCCGACGAGGCGTTCTGGACGACTTCATCGTACTGTATGCTGCCGGTCTCACGAGTAAACCACATGCCGATGAAGCAGGTGCCGGGGCCGCTTTTCGAGAGGATCATCCGCGCTTGGAGCGACGACGTGGGCGTGGACATCGTCGCCCAAGCGATGAAGTACCGCCATCGGAAGAGCGACAACTGGCGGGAGCAGGGCGAGGAAGAGCCGGCGGCGAAGTAATCCAGTGCAGACCTGAGCGACAATCGAGTCCGAACCAGAAACCCACAACACCGTTGGCAGGAGATTCCACGGGAAAGGGCGAAAGGTGCTGCGTACCTGCTCGCCGCGGAGAACGAGCATGCTCACGACTGATCAGCTCAAGATACTGGAGAAGAACGTGTACGATCTCCTCGCCGACGTCGGGATGCTGGTGGAGCACGAGGGGGTGAAGGACATTCTCCTTAAGAAGGGCTGCACGGAGACCCCGAACGGACGAATCCGAATTCCCGCGAAGCTCATCAAGGAGACGGTGGCCTGGCAGGAGCGGAGTCAGGCCGAGGACGCGGATGACCAATCTCTTTTCCACTTCTACGGCCCGGGCGTGGCTTGGACCCACTTCATCCTTTACAAGCGCCAGAAGGACGAGATGAAAAGGAACATGGGGCGGGAGTTCAAGATGTCAATCTTCGGGTCGGGGCCGAACAAGTTTTACGATTATCGCGGCGGACGCACAACGACGGTTGCCACGGATCTGTACGTCCAGATGCTCAAGCTGGCCCGGGCGACGCCGGAGTTCGGATACATCGCTCCCTGGTACCGCAGCGACGGGCATCCGCGGCTGGAGCGACTGGAGGCGCTCATCCTGGGCTGCAAGTACGCCCCGGATGAGGTCGCCGGCGTCGAGCCCATGTACCACGAGGAGATCAAGTACATCAAGGAGATCGGCGAGGTCATGGGCGTAC
>SDBU01003429.1_pt1 | contig 20154 bp, 18 predicted proteins | sample 2277071 | NCBI WGS metagenome assembly SDBU01 (sample SAMN10397929, study PRJNA504765) | marine sediment metagenome | isolation source: marine sediment core GS08_GC12, 126 cmbsf | place: Arctic Ocean: Gakkel Ridge, Loki's castle | collected 2008
GTTTTTATATTTATGCCCAAAAAGCCAATAATAATAGTTAATAATCAATTGATAACTGTTAATTGCTAATGGAGAGATAACTTATGGGTAAAGAGCAGGGGCTAGGGAGCCATCAGGGCGGTCATTTCATTGATATCCCCAACATCCTCCAAAGCCATCACCTTGGCATGAACCTTTTCGGCTGTCTCATGACCCCAAACGGGGTCTGTCAACCCATAGTACTTTTCTTGAAGCTCTTCAGCAGTGTATGGATCTTCTAAATCTCCCTTGTTAACAAATGACTCGGCATCCAATTCTCTCCCATCCTTTAAGGTTATGCGGACTCGGGACGGCCTCCGGGCTGGCATCATGGCGGTGAGTTCAGGAGCCTCCACCACTTCGACTCTCTGTGCGAGCGCCCGAATGTTCGGGTCATTTACGGCCTGCTCATTGAAAGAGGAGATTCCCGTATCGCCATGGACGATAGAGGTTGCGACGGCAAAAGGAATCGAAAATTTCCCGGCCAACATATTACGGGGATTTTGATCGCACAATTGGGCTGCCAGCGAATAAGTCATGACCTCCACTTTAGCAATGTCTTCCGGTTGAATCCGCCCTTCCGGAAGCTTCGTTGTAATTGTATTTATGGCATCGAGGGTTGCATGGTTGTAACGGCAACAGGCATGTCGTTTGAAATAGTTGCGCGCTATTTCAAACCGTTCGCCCAATTTCTCTGTCATTTTTTCCAGGACAAAGGTCTCTGATACCACGCTCCCGAAAACAGTGCTCAGTCCGTCTCTCTCACCGGTAAATCCGGATTCGACCAGGTGCCAGGCCAGAATGCCCATAAGACCGCTGACCCCAGAATAAACATTGCGAACCGTTCCGCCTTCCAGCATGGTTTTGCGACTGGTTGACAGAGAAAGGGAGGAACTCACATTGATTATTTCCTTCATGGCCCTTTCGTTGTAACCTAAAAGTTTTCCTACAGCGACCGCTGCCCCGACCGTGCCCCAGGTTCCATGGGGGTGCATGGACATACGTATCTTACACGCAATACCGATGCGAGCACCAACTTCATAGCCAAGCACAAGGGCATTAAGCACCTCCTTGCCAGACAGCCTTTTCTCCTCGGCTACGGCCAGAACAGCAGGAACGATGTGAATGCCAGGATGACCGCGGGCAAACTGATTGCCTTCGTCCAATTCCAGAAAGGTGCCCGCAGTACCGTTGATCAGGCCGGCCTTGAGGGATTCAGTCCTAAGCCCTGCTCCGATGAGCGTGGCCACCTGAGAATCACCGGGGCGTACGATCCTGCTAATTAATCCTTTAACTTCCTCCTCCCGCGATCCGGCGGCTATAACACCCAAACTGTCTGATAATACCTCCTTGGCACTCAGAATGACGTCCTGGGAAAGATCATCAAAGGTGTTCTTACAGATATAAGAAATTATGGCGTCCAGGTAATCAGGCATGGAATACCTCCTGTTCTTACAACCCAAGATATAGTTTTTTGATATGGGGGTCTGTCAGAAGATTCTTTCCTTTTCCGGAAAGGCTGATGCGACCTTCCTCCATCACAAGACCTCGATCGGAAATGGCCAGCGCTTGTGGAACATTCTGCTCCACTAGAAGAATGGTTACCCCGTCTCCATTGATCTTTCTAATCACATTAAAAATGTTGTCCACAATAATAGGTGCCAACCCCAGAGATGGCTCGTCCAGGATAAGTAGTTTTGGTCTCGACATGATCCCGCGACCTATGGCCAGCATTTGTTGTTCTCCTCCCGAGAGGGTTCCAGCCGATTGGTTTGTTCTTGTTTTAAATACAGGAAACATGGACAACACAATTTCCAGAGATTCCTTGCGAAAAGACTTAGGTCCTTTAAGATATGAGCCCATTTCCAGGTTTTCCATTACTGATAGGGTCGGAAATATCTTACGCCCCTCAGGAATTTGGACCAAGCCCATCTCAACTCTGACATGCGGTTCAACCTTATTTATTTCTTGTCCCAAGAATTGGATGGATCCCTTTGCGATCGGCAGAATCCCGGAAATGGCATTGACGGTGGTCGTCTTGCCGGCACCATTGCTTCCTAGAAGAGAAACAATCTCCCCCTCTTTGACATCCAAAGAGACCTGCCTGAGGATTTGGACTTGCCCATAAAAAACATCCATGTTATCAATTTTCAGCAAGGTAGGCTCCTTTTCCCAAATAGGCCTCAATCACCTTTTCATCCTCACAAACCACACGGGGCTCACCAACTGCGATGCAGACACCGTGGTGAATGACCACGACCCGATCACTCAGGCCCATAATCACCCGCATGTGGTGCTCAATGATAAAGATTGCAGTTCCTGTTTCTCGAACTTTTCGGACCAAGTCGATAATCTCCCCTTGCTCCGTCGGGTTTAGACCGGCCATGACCTCGTCAAGAAGCAATAGTTTGGGTAAGGTCCCCAGGGCCCGCGCCAATTCAAGCCGTTTCCTGTCAGGTGTGGTAAGGCTGCTGGCCGGATCTAATGCTCTCTTATCAAGCCCCACAAATTTCAATATCTCCCAGGTTTTTTCCTCAACGTCTTTGACATTGCTCATGCGGTTGTAACTTCCCACAGCCACGTTTTCCAAAGTGGAAAGCTGGCTGAATGGTTTGACAATTTGGAAGGTCCGGGCCATTCCCATCTTGCAGATCTCGTGAGGCTTCATCCCCACCAAGTTCTGTCCCAGAAACAGTACGCTCCCTGAGTTCGGTCTGAGAAAACCTGTAATAAGATTGAACAGCGTGGTCTTTCCAGCGCCGTTTGGTCCGATAAGCCCCAAAATTTCTCCGGGATTGAGCTTCAATGAAACATTGGTAATTGCGTCCAGACCCCGAAAAGATTTTGATACATTGCGTACAGTTAAGAAGGAATTGTTTTTCACAGCTTACCCTGCCCTTTTACGCATTTTATAGAAGACATTTCTCACCAATCCTATGATGCCATTCGGCAGAAACATGATGACTACCACCAGAATCAGGCCATATATCATCAGGTGAACACCACTGTAAGACTGAAAAGCAAGTCTGGTGATTTCCGAAAGGGGGGTCAGGACGACTGATCCCAGCAAAGGTCCCAGAATGGTCCCTGGTCCGCCAATAATAGGACGAAGCATAATCTCTACCGAATTTGCAAGGCCAAAGGTAGAGTCCGGGTCTATGTAAAGCAAATACTGGGCGTAAATCGTCCCACCCATGGCCGTCATCCCTGCACTTATGGCCATGGCAACCATTTGAACCTTGAAGGTGTTCACACCCAGGGCCTCGGATGCATCATGGTCCTCTCTCGTTGCCAGGAAATATAGACCCATCCGGGTCCCTTCCATTTTCCAGACCAGATACAGGCTCCCAACCATCATCCAGAGCGTGATAAAATAGAAAGGTTCCTTGCCCATAAATTGCATGAGTGCAGGGGAATTCCCCTCCAGCGGGATTAATATGCCAAGCGCTCCACCGACAGCTTTCCATTCCATGGCGATCATATGAAAAATTTCGGCAAATGCCAGCATGATTAGAGCGAAAAAGGGTCCCTTAAGGCCGTAACGGAAGCTAAGGAACCCAATGAAAAGACCCAAGACGATTCCGGCGGCACAAGAAAACAGGATTCCAAACCAGGGGCTCCATCCAAGATTAACAAACAAAAGGGATGACACATAGGCGCCCAAACCGAAAAACACGGAGTGTCCAAAGGAAAACTGGCCCGCATAACCTCCAAGCACGTTCCAGCCCTGTCCCATGATCGCATAGAGGAATATCATGATCATAACATGCAAAACATTCGGTATCACCCACGGCAATAGATGAAGGGCTACAAGTACGAGGCCAAGGCTGATCCATGCCTTTAGGCTAAACCCTGGTCGCAAATGAGTGGTCGGTTGCATCGGCCTACTATGCATGTTTCCTCCCGAACAATCCCGTCGGCTTAAACAGGAGGATAAGAATAAATATACTGAAAGAAATAATGGATTTCATGGAACCGGGCAAAAGCATGGCTCCCACGCTGTCCGCCAGCCCGATAATCAAACCGCCTACAAATGCCCCCAAAATGTTGCCCATTCCTCCCAGAACTACGACAACGAAACAGGTAATAACGAACAGCCATCCCACATAGGGATAAACTGGGAAAAAAGGTGTAATGGCCGCACCACCAACCCCTGCGCAAGCAGCACCAATTCCAAAGGAGATCAAATAAATACGTTTGATATTGATACCCATAAGCAGGGCGCCTCTTGGCTCTTCACTGGCGGCTCGAATTGCTTTTCCCAGGTCGGTTCTGGTGAGCACTACATAAAGAATTGCGGCAAGTAGCATTGCAAAGCAAAATGCCAAAAGCCGAACAAGAGAGATGGTAATATCACCAATGTAAAAATTGATCTCCGCGTAGGAGGTCTTCATGACCCGATAGTCCGGGGACCAGAGAAAAACGACGAGGTTTTCCATGAAAAGAGAGACTCCAAGGGTCAGAAGAAGCTGATTATGTTCTGGCGCGTTGATAATGGGATTGATCAGAAACTTTTGAAAAGAAGCACCAATGATGAATAATACAGGAAATACAATGAGGATCGAAACATAGGGATCCACATGTAATAACGCAACAGACCAATAGGCAACATACATGCCCAGCATGATAAGGGAACCGTGGGCAAAATTGACGACCTTCATCACTCCAAAGATGAGCGTCAGTCCCATAGCCATAAGGCTGTATACGCCGCCCACCAAAAGGCCGTTCAGAAGTGATTGAAAAACAAAAGATATGACCATATTAAAGAGTCTTTTTTATTATTCAGGAGAGCAGGAATTCCCTGCTCTCCAAAAAACGGCTTTGAATCAGGACGGATGAGGAAAGACAAAATCAGCTTCAGAGTACTGCTTTGGCCACACAACCTGAACTTTACCCTTCAGAACCTGCATCATTGCCGCTTGAGCGTTCTTGTTCTGTCCATCCGGTCCGAAGATGATGGGACCTTGGGGTAAAATGTGTTGAGTCATGTTGGTCTCAGAAAGAGCTTTGCGGATAGCATCACGATCAGTGGATTTGGCACGTTCAATAGCATCTGCAAGCACGAGCATTGGCTGGTATGCGAAGACCGTGGAAGGCCCCATTTCAGTGCCGTAGGTCTTCTTATACTGGCTAAAGGCTTTTTCAGTCAAAGGGCTCACCGGATTCGCCCGATAATTCCCATCCATGATATATTCGGTTATGCTTCCCAGCTCTCCGACGAATTTGGGATGACTGAATGCCCCGTTGCCGCATCCGATAATGCCTTTTGCCTTAACTCTCATTTCCCTCATCATTCGTAAGACTCTTACCCCGTCACCAAAGTAGCCGGTGTCCATGATCACATCTGCTCCGGCTGCTTTTATTTTCCCCACCTCGGTGGAGACATCCGCTGCCCTGGGTGAATACGCCACCTTGGTAATGACCTCCATACCATATTCAGGTGCATATTTAACCACGTGCTCGGACAAAGAGGTGCCAAACGCAGTATTATCGTGAAGATACGCAATGGTTTTTACTGTCACGCCGGATGCCTGGGTAATTTTTTTGATGTACTTGACAGTCTGTGAAGCCATTTGCTCGGCTCTGGGTTGGGTACGGAAGGTAAATTTAAAACCCCGACCCGTTACCTTGTCAGCTACAGCCACAGACACGACAAAGGGGACTCTCAACTTCTCGGCTATTTGTGTGGCAACCAGGGTTACGGAGGACTGATAGCACCCCAAAATGGCCACTGCGCCAGCCCGATGGAAGCGCTCCACAGCTGGTATGGCCAAGGCTGGCTTACCTTCGCTGTCAGCGTCAATCAATTTTAGTTTAGCCCCATCCAATGATTTGATTCCTCCGGCGTCATTGATTTTTTTAACCGCCAGCATAAGGCCTTTCTTGAGTTCTTGCCCGTCAAAGCCCAGAAATCCGGAAAGTGGGTGAATGTGTCCGACCACAATATCCTGCGGGGTGGCACCCCGAAGGACATTGGGGAACCCGATGGATCCTACTGCAGCTGCTGCGCCCAAGGTCGCTGTTGTTTTCATGAATTCCCGTCTTGAAATACCTTTCTTTTCTCGTTTCTTGTTAGCGTTAGTCATGACTCTCTCCTTTTTTATGGATTAATAAAGATATGGCATGAATGGTCATCCTAAAGCAAAATTCCATGTCCGAACCTTTCATGCCGCCTGTAACGCAGTTTTTCCGGCTTCCTCTCCAACAATTTTGCCCAGAACAAGGGCGGCCAAAAGACCATTGGCCGACAGGTATCCTCTAGGTCCAGCTTTTCCCGAAAATCCCGCAGCTGTACCTCCGCCGGCGTAAAGATTTGGAATAGAAGATCCGTCTTTGCGGATTACTTCCCCCTTACGGTTTATTTTGAGCCCTCCTTGAGTGTGAAAAAGCGCTCCGGTTACCTTCGCCCCATACAAAGGTGGCTCAAGAGGTTCTCCGAATTCCTCGCGCCCAAGCGAATCTGAGGCTTTGCCACTCGCTGCCTTCTGGAATTTTTCATGAGTGCAGAGCACTTCCTCCTTAGGAAGACGAAAATAATTTGCCAACTCCTCAATATCCCTAAACTTTTTAATTGCACCCATCTTGAGGCACTGTTGAAAATCTTCATACGCGAGGACCGTGTCATAGATTCTCTGATCAAAAACTTCTATAGCCACCCCCTCTTCCTGTGCCAGAACTTCGAGTGCATGTTCTGAATAACCGTGATATTCATTCACAAATCGTTTTCCGTGCACATTGACCTGGTATCCACCGAGGCTGATCGCTGCCCAGGTGAGCAGCGTACCGTGGGGGTGGGCAACCGATCCATGGGCCTGGTAAGCGCCCATGCATTCAAGCTCAGCACCCAGTGCTTCCCCCCATAAAATACCCTCTCCAGTATTTCCTTCATGACCGAAATAGTCGGCATCGCTCATTTCAGGAATATACTTCCGAAGCATTTCTCGATTCGCTCCGAATCCATTAAGGGCTAAAATTACCTTTTTGGCTTTGGCGAGATTTCGACCAATCCCTTCAATTTCCACCTCTGCCCCCACCACCGCTCCATCCGATCGGGTAGCAATAAGTCTTTTGACGGGTGCATTGTAAGCGATGTCGATGTTTTCGTACCGCGCTGTTGCCTTTAGCAGGTCAGTTACAAGGTGGGCTCCTTTTCTGGCCTTGTTGGCGTGAATGCGATAACGTGAGTGCCCCGGATATAAGAACTCAGTAACCAGATCCAAAGTTATGCCTATACTATCACTCAGCCACTCAACAAATATAGCAGACTCCCGCGCGACATGCCTCGTAAGCTCCGGATTACTTTGCGACTTATTTTTTTTCAGGATGTCTTCAGTCATTAACTCTATTGAATCATCAACCCCCAAAGCATTTTGGAAACGGGTACCGGCTGCGGGCACCATTGCCTGGCTTAGTGAGGTATTGCCGCCTGCTGCCTTCTCTTTTTCCACCACAAAAACTTTTGCTCCTTTTTCGGCAACAGCTAATGAGGCCACAAGGCCACACCCGCCAGCACCGACGACCAGCACATCTACCTCGATATCCCAAAGTAGACTATCTGCACTATCCGTATACAGGATCAGATCTTCTTCATAAATTTGTCCGTGACTCATAATATCTTTATTTCCCTCTATCTGAATCCCGTTTTCACAATCCAAATCCGACCTAAATTGCATTCAAGCCATGACTCCGACATCACCCTTTGTTCACTAAACCATCACCTCAGCCTCTTACATATATACTTTTGCTGACCTAGAGCAGTTCAATCAAATCTCCAAGCGAAGAATGCTCCAGATTCATAATAATGTGTCCCAGTCTTGTCGCTTCCTTCTCAGAAATGAGTAGAGTGGAATTGGCATAGAATTTCTTATAAATTTCTTCCCAACTCGCTGGATTCTCTGGCTCACCTTTGGCTAATTCTACCTCAGCGGAACATGTCTCATCATCATAAGTTATTATAGTTACTGTGGCTCCTCTCTTCTCAGGATAAAGCTGCTCCCAGCTTTTACTTGCCGAAAGGTGCACCTTTCCGGCCAATTTCCGGACTGTCTGGTCTCGAACGTTTTCCTCGGTGTACTTATCAGCCCCTGCATCTTTTTTGATCAATACCAAAGCAACAGAAAAGGGGATACTAAAACGAGCCGCTGATGGAGTAGTTGGATCTTTTATGCCTGCGAGTCTAATAGCAGCAGGGTAAGTCTCAATATGGATTTCGCTAATTTCCGACGTGTCAATTCGGATATTGGTAAAGGATTCCAGGGCGGCATCTATGGGCGCATGGGCATGACGACAGGCTGCATAAAGCTTGAGATAAACATTGAGAATTTCATATTCCTGACCCAAGCCACGAGTCAGCAGATCAGGCTTTACTTCATCTGCGAAAGCCTTCAAATATCCATCCTCACCTTCGAAAATACCAAGTGGTCCTCTGGCTCCCCTCTGCGCCAATATACATGAAAGAAGGCCTGAAGTCGATGCCTTCGCCGGATTTATCGGTTTTACCTCAGCTCCTTCAACCTCATGGTTAACCTGTATGAGACCAGATGCCTGCAAACCCGCCAAACCAAAGGCACCAACGATTTCATCCCGGCTCAACCCCAGTATTTTTCCTACTGCCGCAGCGGCGCCATAGGGACCTGTTATCCCAGTAATATGAAAACCTCGACTCAAGCTTGACGGAACAATGGCCATGCCGATGCGTATCATGACCTCATAACCGGCAACCACGCCGGCAATCAAATCCTTTGTACTGGCCCCAGACAACTCAGTGGCAGCGAGGGCGGCTGGTATAATAACTGTCCCAGGATGAAGGGCTCCAAAACGATGTCCGTCATCCATATCTATGGCATGAGCACAGGCAGCATTGGCAAGGACGGCATTTATGGCAGGAAACTTCTTTTTTGTCTGGAATATGGTCGCCTCAGGTATTCCCCCGAGGCTGGTCATATAGTCGATTAGTAAGCGGGGAAATTCCATCATTCTACAGCCGGCCAAAGACACACCGATTAAATCCAGAATCAGCTTCTTAGCCTGCTGAATGACTTCTGGTTTCAGATCGTCAAATCGGTTGTTGACTATGAAATCGGAATATATTGAAGAGATTCCCTGCATTTAATGCTGCCTCTTCTGAAAAAAATTAATTCACTGCCCTCTTCGCCCTTGCCTCTATTACCCTGGCAGTCGACAGCAAAGCCTCAGCCCTTTTGAACGAACCATAATCAATCATCTTGCCGCCGATGGTTGTAGCACCCAATCCTTTTTCCCTGGCCTCTTCATATACCTTCATAACCATCCTCGCAAAGGCAACATCTTCTTCTGCTGGCGAAAAAGCCGCATTTACAGAGGCTACATGTCGAGGATGGGTCAGTTGCTTCCCTGAAAACCCCAATAGTTTGACTTTCTCAGATTCCCTTATAAGTCCCTCCAGGTCGATGACCAAACCAAAAAAAGGTGTATCAATAGCCTGAATTCCTGCGGCCCTTGCAGCCATGGCGATGTTAGATCGCGCATAAAGAATCATGGGGAAATATTCTTCAGGAGAAAGATGCGTCACCCCCATTCCGGCACCCATTTCTCGTGAGAAATCTCCCGCACCAAACCCTACTGCGACAACACGATCACTGGCGGCAATAATCTCACGTATATTCAGGATCCCTTGCGGAGTTTCAAGCAGGGCAATAAGTAAGACACTTTTAAGCTCCAGTCCCTTCTTCAACTCCTCCTCTTGCAAGAGACGATCAATTGTAAAAATATCTTCTTTCGACTCCGTCTTGGCGAGCATAATCCCATCAAGCCCCTGAGTCACCACATAGCTGATATCTGTTTCTGTCAAACCCGTCTCAAGGGAATTCACGCGGACAAAAATTGTAGCCCCTTGCTCTTTTAACATAGATATCGAGTCCCTGGCAAAGACTCGGCCCGTCTCCTTTTCAGACATAGGGCAGCCATCTTCCAGGTCTAAAATGAGTGCATCTGCACCCTCCGCAGTCGCATTGGTGATCATTCTCCAACTGTTAGCCGGAACATACAACATAGATCTCAATACTAGTGGCATTAAAGTCCTCTTGATTAGTTTATAAAGACCTTTTTTAAAGCAGGGCCTATATCTTCCGGCCTATTAACTACATAGGCTCCCACTTCTTTGAGGGCATTAATCTTTCCCTCTGCTGTTCCTTTTCCACCTTCAACAATAGCGCTGGCATGCGAAAAACGTAGTCCAGAAGGCAGCCCTTTTCCGGCTATGTATGCTATTAAAGGTTTTGTGTAGCCTTCTGCCTTAATCAGCTCTGCGGCTTCCTCTTCTAAAACAGTTCCGATTTCCCCAAAATACACAACTCCATCTGTCTGCTCGTCCTCCTCGTACAGAGGGAGTAATTCGGCTAATGTTGTACCTAGTACCGGCTCAGAGCCCAGATGTACGGCTGTGCTGATGCCTAAGCCAGCGCTGCAGACGGCCCAACTAAGCGTAGAGGTTTGACCACCACTGCGGGAGATGACACCGATCCGTCCCGGCTTAAAGGCAATTTTGGGTAGATCTGAGGACCCGATAAATCCGCCCAATCCACCAAAAGAGGCTTTGCCAGGGCTGACCACCCCTGCTGACCCGGGACCAATCAACCGTATTTTATGTTTTTTTGCATGCGCGATAACTTCAAGGGCATCATGTAAAGGTACCCTCTCCACTCGCATCAAAACTGTCTTTATACCAGCTTCAAAAGCCTCGATTACTGCTGCCTTGGCATTAGGACCAGGCACAACTGTAACGGCTGCATCGACTGGACCAACCGCTTCGATTGCCTCCTTTATAGTATTGTATACTGGCACGCCCCATACGGATTGCCCTCCGCGACCGGGTGTTACTCCAACGATGACCTTGGATCCCACCTCAATCATACGTCGGGCGACACCCTGTCCAAAACGTCCTGTGATACCTTGAATGAGCATTTTAGTGTTTTCATCGACAAGTATCGGCATAGGTACTTCCTTCGTAATCTCTACTGTTTTTGCCTCTGTCTGTCACGGTTTCCTCCTCGATATTTATGCCAAGTCCAGCAGAGCGATCGCTAGTTGTGTTCAACTCCCCGCATCACGGGGCACATTGGAGGCAGGAGCTTTCACCCCAAAGGGATTTCAATTTGAACACAGCCCGGGCCGTAACGTTGGCAATTGTACTCGCAACTGATACACTCATTATCCAGCCTTTTTATTTCTTCCGAGTCCGTCACAGCCAATATGGGCTTGTTATCCTCGATTTTTAGTATGTTTCGGCCATATAACCGGCATGCCTTAACACAGGCAAACCCACAAGAAGGATTTGAGGTGTTTTTCGTTGCTGGTATGCAGTGAGCGTAATCAATCGTGATTTTGGTCTTCCTTGTTTCAAACACCAATTTATCCGGAACCATCGCAGCATTACTCCTTCCGCGTCTTGTTTTTCTCTCTTAGGTAGTCTTTCATCAAAGCCTCCACTCTATCGGCGATGAAGTTCGTGTCGTAGATATACTCTCTCCCATACAATTCCCATCGTAGCGGCAAATCTTTGAATCCGTCCTTGATTATCTCATGGGTTTCCTTCTCCTTGTTGCCTCCGATGAGCATGAGAACAGGAAATCCTGGTCTCTTTTTCACCTCTTCTTTAAAGGCTTTGACCAGGGCGTGAGCATGATGCCATAGCTCTTGATTGGCGAGGCATGCTCCCATGAGGACATAACCATCAATAGGCTGGGACAGAATACATTTGATCACTCTATAGACCTTACTGGCAGGAGGATCTCCACTGGTATCCGCATAGTTTGCGATTCTCAAACCCCTTGCCACAAACGCGCTTGCTCCAAGCATGGCACCCCCCCCTCCTATGCCGTGAAACCCAAGCCAACCGTCGCCTTCTATTTTTGGCACCATCTGGGCGAAGTACCCGGTTCCTCGATAGTCGCCTTCTTCGATTGTCCAGGCCTTTTTTTCAAGCTCTGTGGGGGGTCTGTCCATGTCGCGAGGCAATTCAATGCCGAGCTCAGGATGACGAAAAACTGAATTATCATCGATCATTACATGGCAATCGGCTGCGATGATGCGTTTGTCTTTAGCCAAGATCAAAGGATTGATTTCCAGGGTTCTCGCATCATATGTGGTGAATACCTCATAAACTTTGCAAATGATGCTTGCGAGCTCTTTGGAGATCTCTGGAGGTAAGTCATTTCCGTTGAAAGATACATCTGATATCAATCGATTTGCCTCTGAGGTCCCCAGTCCATTTAGGTAATCAACATTTAATTTAGCGATTCTCTCCGGATTTCTTTCGGCAATTTTCTCAATAGAACTACCACCCTCCGAACTAAATATAAAAACGGGACCTTTAACTTTGTAAGAATTACTCACAATGACGCCGGCGTAGAGTTCTTTCTCCACCTCGAGCTGTTCTTCAACCAACACTTTTTCCACTTTGAGCCCCTTAATCTCCCGTCCGATGAGAGCTTTTGCGGCTTCTTCAGCTTCCTGGGGTGTATTGGCAAACTTGATCCCACCTGCCCTAAAACGTCCGGTAGCCCACACTTGGGCCTTTACAACCACAGGTTTCCCGATTTCCTGAGCCACATTTCTTGCCTCTTCGGCTTTTTCCAAGCACCTTCCCTTCGGGACTTGGATACCTACCTTCCTCAGGATCTCCTTACCTTGATATTCATATAGCCTTGCCATGCGTAAACTCCATAATGTCTTAATCAATCCTATGCCAAAGAGCAATATGACCGCAAATGATCAGCACGACCTATCCTTTTCAGCTACCTTTGAAGCACATAAGACCCATTAAGATCCTTATGTCATCCAAGTTGTCCAATCCGAAAACGGTATCGGTGATTTGATTCATCTGTTCATTGCTCATATATTTTGATGTCATGCTCCTGAATTTGTGTATAATTTCTTCATCCGTCATGGGATTACGTGCATGTCCCCTGGGATAGTCTACCCGGAGGCGATATTTCTGACCGTCTTTGGTGATTATCTCTGATATGCCGGCCGGCCGGGCTTTATCGAGACTCGGATCACCTTTCAGAACAACCTTATCAATAAGTTCCAGCACTTTCGGATCGTTATATTTTTCAGGCGTGAATTGACTTGGTCCGATCTCGCGATCAATGACGGCAATCGCGGTAAGATAATAGGAACTGTGGTCAGCCGTTTCCTTGTTTTTGGGATATTTCTTCACTGGATCGCCTGTATGTTCGGCGCACCGTTTGCTTGTGGTGATTCTGATTTCGGCTACATTTTCAGGCTTGATATCGTATTCTTTGGTGAGGTTGAGAGTGGCTATTAAATGGCCGTGGGAGGAAAAGTCAGCAATAATTGACTTGACACAGCTCTCACGGATTGCAAATTTTCCTTTGAAAGCCAATAGCTTATCAATGTCGTACTCGCCACCCATGGCGACCTCAATAAAGCCATCATGCCCCTCTATCATGCCTGCAGGACCTGTAAACCCCTTTTGGGCCAGCAACGCTGCCATGATACCGGCGTGAGACATCATTGGAAACCTGATATTTTTAGTCATTGTATATTCTTCAGCCGGCGTATCGAGAATGCCGAACACTGCGTGACAACTGCCCGCAATACCAACTGCACTTTCCATCTGTTCCTCAGTAAGTCCGAGGATATGCCCTGCAACTAGGGGTATAATATAGGCTCCCCTCGTATCCCCATTCCACCCCTTTTTCTCCATCCCAACACCGCAAACACCCTCCAGGAAGGCGAGTGATAAATCGTATCCCAGGTTTATTGCAGTAATTACGCCTTTCCCTGATAAGCGCAGGCGTTCGCTCAACGCCAATATAGGGGGGATAACCTCGCTGGGGTGATAGCCTGTCCGATAGGTCTCCTCTTGGAGGATAAAAGCGGTATCATTGTAATCCAGATAGCGCACCATGGCGCCATTGGCCAGTGTGGCATTCAGGCAAGATGTTCTTAATCCGCTGCCGAAAACCGTTGATTCTTCTAGGTGACCAAAATCTCTTATAACATCCTGAATGATCCGGCTGGCGTCACTCGCATAGCCACCTATAGCACAACCAAGCGTGTCGAGCATGAGGCGTTTTGTTTGGTGGATCACATCGGATGGAAGATCTTCAAAGGTCAAACTCTTGGCGTGCTTTGCCAGCTCTCGTGCTATACTCATCTTTTCAACGACTCCGAAATTCATTTTCACCTGGCTGGGTGGAATGTATAATCCTTCGTGCAACCGCTATTGGTCAAGTCTTTACTCGCATTATGCCGGTCCCCAGCCCACAGAATTTTTCGATCTTTCCCGGTTCAGATTGACCGTATATAAATACTTATCGGCTCGATACTGGACCGACACATATTCAACCGGTTTTTGATCCACATCAAAAACAGTCCTTTCTACTTTTAAAAGAGGTTCGCCCACCCGGATATTTAGAAGATTCGCCACCTCGGGGTCAGCGATCGTAGCCTCCACTGTCTGAAACGCTGTGTCCGCCCTTATGCCCAGATCATCTTCAAGGATCATCAGTAATGGCGTGACACTCAGTTTGTTTAATGGAATTTTTTGCCCAATATCAGGTGGCAGGTAGTTAAAAACATGGGAAAACGAATCCCCATCAATGAGCCTGAGCTTTTCAATCCGAAGGGTCTGATCCGTCTCATTAAGTTTCAAACATTCCCTTATCTTGTCAGGAGCCGCAATATAGGAAATATCAATGACCTTAATATCGGTCTTTATCCCCATAGAGATGATGTCTTCTATAAAACCGCTTAGTCTCGGAGATTCTAAGGACTTGGTTTTTTCTGAGACAAAGGTTCCTTTACCTCTCTTTCGAATGACAACCCCGTCTTGCACCAGTGATGACAGGGCACGACGCACAGTGATACGGCTAACTTCGTATTCATGTCCTAAGGATTCTTCGCTGGGAAAAGGGACATTTGGAGCAAATTCTCCTGAGAGGATTCTCTTCCTTAGGATCGTTTCGAGTTGGTAATAAAGCGGGATCTCTTTATCTACAAGCATCTTAATATCCCTGGTAATGAAGTTTCACAGGCCTTCTAATAAACTCCCCATTTCCTGGCTTCGCAATGACCTTGCCATTTTTAAAAATCACCTTTCCCCTCAAAACAGTATACTCTGTCCAACCTTTGAGTTTCATACCCTCCTCCGGGCTAAAATCTTGAGCTGTGTATAAAATATCGAGGGTAACCTCTTTCTCCTTATTGATGTCGACAATCGCGAAATCAGCGTCACTCCCCACCATTATTGCACCCTTCTTGGGGTATAGATTGTGGTAGCGTGCCGGGTTGGCTGAACTGAGCTCTGCTATCCTGTGAAGGGGCAGTCCCCGCTTATGATATCCTTCGGTAATCAGAATAGGGAACATCAAGGAGGTACCACCAAACCCGGGAAGCGATGTCCATAGATCTCCCTTCTTTATCTCTTTAGTAACGCACGCGTGGTCACTAACAACCGTCTTAATAGTGCCATCAAGAACGGAGTCCCAAAGATATTCCACATCCTCGCGACTACGGATAGGGGGGTTCACTTTGGCCAAGCGCCCGAGATCCATATCATTAGATAAGCCTAAGTGATGCAGAGTGCCCTCCAATAGAAAGTCTAAATGACTATATCGACTTAATACATCCTTTCCTGCTTCAATTGCTTTTTGGCTGCTCAAGTGTAACAAATTCACCGGGCAGTTCGTGTTATTTGCGATAACACCCACTTCATTTATCGCAAGTTCCTCCTGCCACGGAGGTCGCGCATCACTATAATCTTTGAGAGGATTTCCACTTGGCTTTTCTTTTACCTCCGCATTTGTGGCGCGTATTATTTCCGGATTTTCACAATGGATGCTAAGACTTATTTTTCCATACTCTTTGAAGATATCATTTACCCTGCTGACTTCCTTCATAAACTTATATAGAAAACCCAAATCAACAGGGTTGTCTATCATAAGATAGTTTAATGCGTCCGGGGAAGAGCCAGCAAGATTCAGCAACTTGTAAAACATGAAATATTTAAGTGTCGAAACACCACCTTCTCGAACAAGCCATTCCATCTCACTGATGTGTTCATCTGTGAACAAAGCAAGATGATACCCATAGTCTGTCAAAAAGGAATCCTTAGAAAGTTCCAATAGTTCAAGTAATATCTCCTTATAAGGACCAGTTTTATTCAGATAACTCTGCCCTGTCCTAAAATAGCTCAATATCGTGGTGATACCACCAGAAGCAGCAGACGTTGATTCGCTGGCGGCATCATCTTTAAGAGGTCTGTAAATACCCACATGAAAGTGAGAATCGACAGCACCCGGAAATACATACTTGTTTGTAGCATCAATGACGTCTTTAACATCTTCCGGAAAAATTGCCTCATCTATAGCAGTTATTTTCTCTCCGCTTATCCCGATGTCTGCTTTCCGCACCCCGACATTTGGGATAACTAAATTTCCACCTTTTATTACGAGATCATACTCCGTCATTCAATGTCCTCCTGCTAAAAGATTTTGAAGTTTAAGTCATTGAAACACATGATGATATCAAAATGAGGTTGAATCAATTTTGAATGACCACTTCCTCACTTTCACAAATGACATAGAATTTGAAATCCGTTTTGCCCTTCGGACTTCTTTCTTCAGACACCGGATTTTGTCTCCTCCATTCTTGTGCCTTCTCAAAGACCTCCATATTTTCATAATGTAGTTCCGCAATACGATAGAATGTCCTATCGCCCATAACAGTCCCCTTAACAGTATTGAACACAATTTTTTTCAATCCGGGAATTTTAGACAAATCCGGAATATGGATCTCTCTCAGCCATGTTTCATATTCATCTACTGACATATCAGGCATAATATCATATCCCAAAATTGCCTTAACCATTTCTCCAAATCCTCCTTCTTCTATTAATTAAAAGTCTCTCCATCTCAGAGACTATTGTAATGACATTATAACAATATAATTTTGATGTCAACCGAAAGTTCTTTACTGTCTGACAATAATAAACTTGGTAAGCTTTTTTGTTGACAATGTTATTTTTTCAGGCTTAAGCAGCCAATACTTAATAATCCACCATCGAGAACATAAACATTGAATTATACGAAAAAAGAATATCTTAATGAAAAGCGGCCGTTTGTCTTTTACGGATGGGTTGTTATTGGGGTAGGATTTGTAACCTTAGGCATTGCCTTAGGCATATGGTATTCCTTCTCTGTGTTTTTTGTAACTATAATAAAAGACTTCGCTTGGGGTAGAGGTTTGGGCTCGAGCATTTTTTCTGTATTTCTGCTTTGTCATGCCCTGGCGGGCCTGCTTACGGGATATCTTCAGGACCGCTTCGGACCGAGAGTTGTTATACCGATCGGTGCCTTGATTTTAGCACTGTCTTTAATGGTTACAAGCCAGTCAACGCGTTTGTGGCATTTTTATATTGCATATGGTGTATTTGCCGGCTCAAGTATAAGCCTTCTCGGGTTTACTTCCCACGCTGCTTTTCTTCCCAATTGGTTCGAGCGCAAAAGGGGATTGGCTGTAGGAATTGCTATGTCCGGTATTGGATTCGGCATGTTACTATTAGTGCCCTTGGTAGAAATATCTATTTCAGCATTAGGGTGGCGCACCACCTATGTTTTGCTGGCAGGAGTGGTCCTTTTTTTTGTGGTACCTTTGAACCTAATTTTTTCCAGGCGAAGGCCCGAAGATCTGAATCTGCAGCCGGATGGGAATTCCTCCCAACAAAGCGATAGGCCGGAGCGTTCATCGATGGTTATGAAAATTATAGACATTGACTGGGTAAACAAAGACTGGACACTTATGAAAGCCTCTCGAACACACCGCTTTTGGTTATTATTTGCAGCCTTTTTTTGCCTCTCCTATGCGTATCAAGGAACTCTGTTACATGCTATTTCGGCCATGGTGGATACCGGATTGGCCCGAGACAAGGCTGCTCAATATTTTGGCATACTCGGTGTAGCAGGTTCTGGAGGAAAAGTGTTATTCGGTTATCTTTCAGACCGATTTGGGCGTGAGCGCATCAATACCATGGGAGGGATAACTGCCGCCGTAGGTATTCTTTGTTTGATATGTTCTGCATCAGTGATAGGCCCTTTGCCCATTTTCTTCGCGCTGCTATTTGGACTGGGCTATGGTGCAGCTGCTCCCCTCTTACCTTCCATCGCTGCGGATATCTTCATTGGAAGATCCTTTGGATTAATCTTCTCGGTAATCAGTATTGGCGGCGGTGTAGGAGGGGCTTTGGGATCGTTTTTATCCGGTGGCTTACGTGACATAACCGGGACATATTCGATTCCATTGATCATTTGTATTTTTAGCCTGATGCTTTCTTGTTTTTTCATTTGGATCGTAGGTCCGCGAAAGGTTAGACGAATTGTGAGAAATACTGGTTGAGAAATGCCCTTGTTCCGGATTGTTTCCGACATGGTATCAGATTTAATATCCGATTTTTTTCCTCTTTATCTTCGGCAAATCACTTTACCTGGTAATCTGACAAATTATATGGCATAATATACCACAAAGTGTCATTTTTTGCTTGACATGATTGCAAATAATTTATTAAAGATTAACCAATAAAAGAGACTGGGTACTGTTGAAGTTTTCCTGTACGCTTCTATAGCGGTTTTCAAAAATATGTTCCGATTGATTCGCGTCTAAGCTTCCAAACTCATCGTGGGTCTATTTGATTTGAGAACTACTATAATCATTTAATAAAATACGCACAGAAAAGGTGGATATATGATGCGGTTGAAAACCTTTTTCTCCAACAAGATAGTGATTTTCATCATTTTGTTTATTCTGATCATTACTGTTACGATCTCATTAGGATATAAGAAATCCAAGGATGCCGTCAAGGGCCCTGTGGTTACTGAGATTGCCGGGAGGGTGGGTTCGGTTAAGGAAACAGGGACGGCAACCGAACTGGTAGAAAGGAAAGATCCTGTTGTCATGAATGATAACTTGTCAAAGGTTATTTTAAATGTAAGCAACATGTCCTGCTCCGGATGCATCTCGACAATAAAGTCCAGCATCGTGGGTTTTCAAGGCATAAAAGATACTTTGGTGGAAATCAGCAGCGGTAAAGTGGAGATCTATTTTGATAGCGACAAACTCAAGGACTTGTCTTTGGTGGCAAAGGCCATTACTGACAGCGGTTATCCCGCAACTGTCTTGAGGACTCTATCAGCCGATGAGGTCAAGAAAGAGCGAGCCTTGCCTGATGCCAGATCGAAGTACTATGTAGTCTCGGTCGGCGGGTGGGATATTGCCCGTTCTGATTTTGATACGGAACTTGAAACATCCAAAAGGCGGTATGCGAAGATTTATGGAAAAGACCTTTTTACAAGGGGGCAAGGTAAAGCTCTCCTGGACAACTTAAAGACCCAGATTCTTTCCAAACTGATCGATGAAGGCATCATGATGCAGGAGATCGTAAAAGCTGATTTCAAAGTGGAGAAAGAGACTACGAAGAAACAGATTAAGGAATTTCTTAAGAACCATGGGAAAAATCTGGATGAGTTCAAAGATTCTCTGAAAGAAATCGGATATGACTATGAATACTTCAGGAAAAAATTCGAAATCAAGGTCCTGATCAATCAATACATCAATGAGAGGATCTTGGCCGAAGCTTCCAATGATTTTGAGAAACAGAAACTGTTCAATGCCTGGTTCAAGAATTCGAAGGTGCTGGCCGAAGTGGTCTATTATGACAGGGACCTTGAAGGTCTTATCCAGAAACAGAGTGCATCGAGCGGTTGTAATGTTTCAAATTAAGCAGGGTGCGGATTTTAGCAGGTTTTCACAGGATTTTGTTTTAGGTGAGAATTAAACATGACTTCTTGTTTGAGGTCAATAAGTAGTGTCTGAACCTTTGGTTTTAAAAGTATAACATGCTGTTATATATAGCGACATCGAAGAAAAAAATAATTATACAACATATGGTGTAGTCGGACTATCTTATAAAATTGTAGATTAACTGCCTTAATGTGGAAAAATTGAAGGCTCAAATTTGCAACATTTACAAACGAAACCAGCACATTTTACCCCGTATTAAATCTGTATTTTCCGGGCAAATTCCTCTCTCAAACCCGCCTTTTTTATGTTTCTTGCTCTTAAGAATTTGACAACCTG
>SDBU01003430.1_pt1 | contig 20151 bp, 25 predicted proteins | sample 2277071 | NCBI WGS metagenome assembly SDBU01 (sample SAMN10397929, study PRJNA504765) | marine sediment metagenome | isolation source: marine sediment core GS08_GC12, 126 cmbsf | place: Arctic Ocean: Gakkel Ridge, Loki's castle | collected 2008
GTAGTGAGTTGGTGTGGTGATGGGTGGACTGTTCAGGGTAATAAAGCTACTCATATTGCAGGAATTAATAATCTTTTACGGCAATTAACAACATTTATAGTAGGGAATTATTATAAATTGACTTATACCATTTCGGGCATAACTACAAATCAATTCATAGTAGATGCCTTTGCTAATCAAGTTACAAGTAATGGCACATATACATTTTATAAAATATGGACAAATGCAGGGCTTTTAGACCTTGTTTTTCAACCAACAACAAACTTTACGGGTTCAATCAGTAATGTAGAATTGGTACAGGTTGCCCGCAAAGGTGATTATGATGTTGATATATACGACATAGACGGTAATATGATTGACGATGTACCGGCTGTCAATGTAACTGATACCACCGAAAATAATGTAATAACCGTTGATTATAACTGGACTAATGATGTAACAGTACCAAATGGGTGTGTAGAGATAAAGGTTTTCTTAGACGCTACTTCTTTGTTTGAGGACACCTTTGAGACAAATCAAGGTTGGGAATTAAGGGGCGGGTTAGTTATTCCGGGAGCTGCTAACGATATGCACTTTACAGCAGTTGGTAATACGGCTGCTAATATATCCGGCATTTTTGAAGTGGGGGTAGAATATGAAGTTACCTACGATGTTGTCGGTTATGCAAATGGTGAAGTAAGGGTAAAGGTGGGTAATACTTTTGGAACATTAAGGTTTGCCAATGGTACTTATACCGAAACTTTACTTTGCACCGGAACACCTAATTTGACGTTTGAATTTTTTGCCATTGCCGGTTTGGGTGATTTGGGCGTTGATAATGTAAGGATAAGGGGTGAGGATAATTTTGACGGCTTAAGCGAATGTTTTGATTTGGACGATTCACACGACTGTACCCAATTCTACGTATGGAGTAACAATGAATCGTGGGGTAGCTTTGATTATAGTCTTGAATTCGAGCATAAACTAAGGGTAACGAGCAGATTCAAGGGTTCTAAATATCCTACTGACAGCTCAATAGGTGAAGATTCTGCTGGTTTAAAGAAAATGGATTTTGTATCTTTGCGTAAAATTATTCTATTAGAGTTAGGGTTTGCGCCTGACTATATACATGATGCTATTGCTGCCTTTTTTGCTCAGGATAACCGCCAGATAGAGGGTAAGAGTTATTTAATGGAGGACGAGTACGAACCCTCACCGCCCAATGATAGTAGGGTGAGATTTAAGGACTTAATGACATCTTTAAGTGAAATACAACTGAGTAATCAACCTAAATTAATTAATCGAAATGAATAAAGGAATCGTATTACTGGCGTTGGGACACGCCTACTGGGGACGCTGGGCTTACAACTTAGCTTTGAGTATTAAATTCTCAAACCCTGAACTCAAAATAACCTTGCTCTATGCAGGAGACGGCAAGAATCAAATATCTGATATCACGTTATTTGATAAGATGATTGAAGTGCCTCCTGAACTTTACACCAGCCACAGGGGTATTGAATACCTAAAGGTCAAAACAGCCTTATACAAGCTCTCACCCTATAAGGAAACGATTTATTTGGATGCTGATATATTACTGACCCCACGTAGAAAGTTATCTGAGTTGTTTGAGCAGTTTAAAGATGTTGATTTCACAATGGCGAACAGAGGGTATGTTAATCTTGATGAAAACCCTGCTGATGAATTTGGGGTATGGTGTGCGCCCTCAGATGTTAAAAAAGCGTTTGGATTTACTAAAGGAAAGTATTACAACCTGACAAGTGAATTTATTTACTTTAAGAAGAAAAAAAGAGTTGGTAAATTGTTTGCTGATGCTTTTAAGTTATATGATACTGACAAAGTAAGCCCTAATAGGCTCTTTAATGGCGGTATGCCTGATGAACTGCCTTTCACTATTGCGATGATTAAAAACGACTTATACCCTCACCTTGACAGTTTTCTACCCGTGTATTGGGAAGCAGCCAGCCGACCACCCTTAAGATTAACAGGGGGCGACCTTAACCAATATTACGCTTATTCAATGGGCGGTCATATCGCACATCCTATAATGAAAAAGACCTATGATAATTTGGTACAGTTTTATTGTAACCAGTTTAATATTGCGTATCCCTTCAAATGGATTAACAAGCGAAGATGGATGCCGGGAAGGTCAAGCTTATGATAACAGTTAACCAGGACTTAATAACTAAGTACATAAAAGGCGGTAATCGTCATGTAGCTTATTATAGGGCTGTGGACATAGCTGACCATTTACAATTCCATATAGACGGTTACGACCCTCCTTTCCTAACACCCTTTAAAAATGATGCCACCCAACATTTTAGGGATTTGGCAACAGGTGAACGGAATAATCCTTATTTTCATAGGCTAATAGACGAAAGACGACCCGGAGAAAGCAAAAAGATACATGATTTCAGGCGTACCATTTACGCTTCCGTTACAGAGGAGCCATGTTTCAAGGTCATTAATAGTACTAAAAAGATAGTACGAAGTGAGGACTGGAAGGTTGATTATTCTAAGGTTAAGCCATTATCAAAAGTCCCGGATGATGAAACACTTGAGGTCTATGCCGAACAGGAATATCCAGAATTTAAAAGCGTTACTAATTGGTTGTTTTTGTTTGCTATTAAGCAAATTTTGAGCGACCCCAACGCTTTACTAGTTACATTGCCTATTAAGTTTGAACTTGAAGGTAACGAGTTCCCGCAACCCGCTACGTCTATTATACCCTCCGTGAACCTTTATTTTTATGAGCCGGACCACATGGCAATTTATAAAAGTAACAAGATAGAAGAGTTTAAGAATAAGGACGGTAAATTTACAAAAGTGCCTGTTTATCAAATCTTAACCCGTCAGGGCGTTTGGGAAAGCCACCAAATTGATGAAGATAAGAATTTTTCGTTAGACAAAAAAATAATTTTTGACCCTGAGATGTTTCCTGCTTGGCTAGCGGGAGGCGAGGTAAAAAAACTCATTAATAATACGCCACTATATAAAAGCTTTTTAGACCCCATGCTGCCACGTTTAGATGAGTGCGCAAGGGAATACTCAGATATGCAAGCAGAGATTTTACAGCACATTCATTCTACGTTAGCGGTAATTGAGGGGCAGGATTGTATTAAATGTAGCGGGACAGGAAAACTACCAAAACCCGGAGGGGCGGTTGTCTGTGGAGACTGCAAAGGGAAAGGCACACCCACGCTTAATACCTATGAAATAATTATTATGAAACTAAAGGACATAGACAAGCAACCGATGCCATTTCCTCCCGCTGCTTACGTTGAAAAGAGTACAGAGATTGCCAAATTGCAAGACGAAAGGGTTGATAAACACAACTTCAAAGCCCTATCTGCTCTTAATATGGAGTTCTTAGCTAAAACACCCCTTAATGAATCAGGCAAAGCTAAAGAGGTTGACAAAGAAGAAGTAAATAATTTCATGTATGGTATGGCGTTTCATTTCGTAAACAGTACAATGAAAAACACGTACAAGTATATCATACTTCAAAGATACGGACAGAAAGTACAGGGTAGATTAGATAAAGAGCTTGAAGAAGTAATGCCAACTATCCAAGTACCTGAACATTTTGATATGTTAAGTGAAAACCAGTTAATAGATCAACTCGCCAAAGCTAAAGAAGCCGAAGTAGACCCGACTATTATTAACGAGATGCAAACCGACCTTATTAATAAAAAGTTCAGGGATATGCCGGAAACAAGGGATAAGCTGAGAATATCTAACGAGGTCAATCCATTTAACACCTCTTCAAGTGAAGAGATTATAGATATGGAAATGGCGGGGCTTGCGACTAAAGTGGACGCTATAATTGCCTTGCATGCCGATTATTTTGTATTTCTGGCAATTAATGAACATAAGGACTTTTTCACCAAAACACCCGAACAACAAAAAGAAATCATTAAAAAAATGGCAGATGCTAAATTAACAGAGCTAAAAGATGTCATTCCAAAAGAGCCAATCCCTCCTGAACCAACTGAATGAATTAATAGATAGTTCAGTTGATTCTTTTAATGAACATATACCCTCAGCACAAAAGGATATATTTAACCGTGTGCAATTACTTCTAAAGGACTTAGACGTAAGAAGGGGTGAGATACGACCTACCATTAAGAACCTCCGTAAGATCAACCGCCTAAAAAGAGAAATTCAAAACGCTATCCTTAATGACAAATACCTTAAGAGTGTCGGAGCTTTCAGGGATTCATTCACTAAAGTAACCCAATTACAGACTGAATATTTTGCGACTATTGAAAAAGGTTTTGAGCTACCCGCCTTTGTCGAACAACTAAAACAATCATCTGTTACCGCAATGACCGAAGGACTGACGGCTGCGGGAATAAAAGCCAATATCACTGAAAAAGCTGCCGATATTGTACGTAGGAACATATCCGAAGGTGCAAGATTCGGGGAACTGCTTACTGAAATGAGAACCTTTTTAACTAAGACCGAAGCCGGGGCGGGTGCATTAACAAGATACGCCCATGTATTTACAACCGATGCACTTAATACCTATGCAGCGGAATACAATCAAGTGGTGAGTGAGGACTTAAATAGTCAGTGGTTTCAATATACCGGGGCTTTGGTAGATGATTCAAGGGATTTTTGCGAGGCACTTGTAAAAAAGAGGTGGATTCATATATCTGAATTTGATACTATTACAAACCCCGGCAAACCAAACGCTATAATTAACGGTAAATCAGTCAGCAAAGCCGGGTTAAAACCAAACACGAACCCTATTACTTTCAGGACGTTGCGGGGTGGATGGAATTGTGGACACTTAGTTTCACCAACTAATGAGGAGTTTGTGCCTCGCAATATAAGGAAGAAATTTGAATAGTCAACCTCGCAATTACGTCTACCTCACCATATAGAAAAAATTTCATAAAATCCTTTCATCTCGTCCCTCGATTCTCAGTCTTTTCCGAAATTTTTTGGGGTCGAAAACTTGAAAGAAAAAACATCTCCGCTAAGAGCTTCGCTATATTAACATAACGCGATATTATAGGACAAAAAATAGTTCGGAGTTTGGAGTTCGGAGTTCGGGCTTATCCTATAATAAGTCGTTATGTTAAATAGCTACACAGACCTTTCTTATCGGTAATTCCAAACAGCTTCTTGTTAGGTAGATATTATTTCAAGTTAAATACTTTTTAAGCAATGTAAGAAAGTAGTATAGATAGGTTTGTTTTTTCTATAAATTATATTCTCTTTTGCAATATAAATACTTCGTTCTTTCAAATAATCTTACATAAGTAAGAAAAAGCGTTAATCATACTATATACAAAATCGCCAATTTTTTATATGCAATCGCTATTCAATACAGCGTGGACTGCTCCTATGCGATTGCAGGTGTTTGGCGATACCCGTATATAGTTAGGTTACAGCTCCACGCTTTTTTATTACATAACGTACTAAAGGGGCTTTTAGTATATAAACCAAAAACTTATGAAAACTTTACTATTAATGTTGCTCATCTTGACTTCCGGTTGTGAAAAAGAAGAACCGGAAGCAGCACCAGCCCCAACGCCTATCGTTACACCACCCCCCGTTGCAACACCTCCGCCCCCACCATTGCCTGATAAGATATTTAGCGTAAGGGTGTTTGAAGTCATAAACGATCCTGAATGGTCAAACGCTTTGGGATGGAATCACTTTGAAACTTATAATCTCACAACAAACGGTGTAGCCGCCACCGCAATAGATATGTACTGGTTAGCAGAAAACGATACAATTGGGATAAGCGGGAAGTTTAAACCGGCTTTCCCTTATGATACTGTTTATGCCTATATAAGAAGTTGGGACAGTTTAGCAGACACTATTCCTACTGAGTGGAAAGATACTATAATTGTCAATTTAAATGAATTTAATTATACGTATATTTATAACTAATAAAAATACTTTAAACTATGAAAAAATTAACGATCTTACTTTGCCTCGTTTCGTTTAATTTGTTTAATTCATTTGGACAAAATTGTAAATATTCCAAAAATGAAACAGATAAATTTACTAAAAAAGAAATATTGATTACAAAGCCCACAACTTTATGGTCTGCCCTTATGAGCGCTATGGCATTTAAAGCGATCAAAATTAATAATTTTAAATATTTGCAAATGAAATATGCGACTACCTCAATATTTTCAGTTAACAAGGGTTCTAAATTAATGTTTTTATTAAATAACGATTCGATTGTAAAATTAATAACACCAGAATCAAAAACAGCAAACTATAAAACATCAAAATATGCAACGATTTGGAGTGCATCAATTAATTATGAATTATCAGAAGCTGATTATGAAATATTATTAAACGGGATAGTAAAAAGCATTAGGTTTTATACTCCAAAAGGATATATTGAAAAGCAAATTAAACCTAATCGCTCAAAGAATTTTTATAAAATATTAAGGTGTATTTAATATCTTTGCAGCTTGCGAGCTTGTCGCATAAGGCAATTAAAAAGCCCCCGTGTTAGCGAGGGCTTTAAGATTGCAACAGTAATTTTTTAAATCTACGTCTAATGAAATTCTCTAACCAGTATTTCTCCGTAGAGTTAAATTTATGGCATGTTGCAATGTTGATTTATTTGCTGTATTATTTAACTCAAAATTCACTATAACAAGTAATTTACATATTTTAGAAGATTAGCCACCCTTTTTCTTTCATTCAGTTGTTTCGTTCCCATAATGAAATAATGCTTACCTTTGCAAACATCTGAGGTTGATATAACGATACGAATTAATCCTTCTGTCGTTATATTGTAAAATGACTGCCATATCATTCCCTCAGATTATTCCATTACTACACTACACAACTGAAACGTTTTCGACCCCAAAGATACAATAATTAATTTAATTCCAAGCATTTATTAAAAAAAGTTTGTAAAATTAAAAATATTGATTATCTTTGCGGTGTTAACTTATTCATCTTGAAGCAAATTTCCCTCTTTAACCGGAGGGATTTTTGTTTTTTATTTGTTTTATTAAAAAGAATGATTACTTTTGTCAGTGCGTTCCCATGAATTTAACCCTAAACATATCGTCCCTAAAAGTAATTAGCGACCTGCCTAATCGTGGGAACGCCCGTTAATTGCTGGATGGGGCGACCTTATATTATGCAATATAAAAATACTTTTTATTTACCAAGCGGCAGAATTTTCCTATTGGAAACAAACGATAAATATTTAATAGAATGTACGGAAATGCGAGACGTTTCTATTCAGGGTAAAAAACACCATGAAGTAAGAAGCACGTTAGACCCCCGTGTTATTTGGAAGCACTTAAAACCATATGAAGAAAAGTGGTTGCTTACCGTTTCAACGCAAAAGGGTTGCCCTCATTTGTGTAAATTTTGTGATGTCGGTGAATTAAAATTTAAAGGAAATTTAACCTATGATGAAATATTTTCGCAGATAAAATTTGTATTAAGGGCAACGCCATACGTTGTGGGTTCTGAAAAATTAAAAATTGGGTTTGCTCGAATGGGTGAGCCAGCCCATAATCTTGATACCGTTTTAAGTGTTATGCGAGACTTACCAGAATCATCTTATCATAAATTTAATTGGTTGCCTTGTTTTAATTCGATATTACCACGTAAAACAATTGAAGGTAATACGGGCTTTGATGTTATAGATAAGGTTATCGAAACAAAAGAAAGGGATTATAACGGATTTTTACACTTTCAGTTATCAATAAATTCGACTGATGAAGAAAAAAGAAAGGAGCTTTTTCACGGGGCGGATGTTTTAACGACTGAGGAAATTGTAAACTATATAAATAAAAAGCATATTTCTAAGAGAACGATAACCTTGAATTTTATAGTAATGAAAGGGGTGGAAATTGATATAAAGAAATTAGCAAAAATGGGATTAAGTGGCGAAAAGTTCACGGTAAAATTAATTCCTCTAAATGATACTATCCGTAAGCAAACCAATAACCTTGAAACATTGGCAAATTATGACAACTACGAAGAGCTTGAACGCATTGGTAGTGAGTTTAACAAACATGGCATACCAACGGTAATAGACGCAATCGCTAAATGCGAAGAAGCAGGATTATGTTGCGGACAATTAGCACATATATTTATGAAATGAAAAAAGGTTTTTCAATAATAACAAATTTTGGATGCGATGAAGGTTGCGCCTATTGTGTTTGGAAAAACCATAAACTAAAAAATAATTTTACAAGTTATTCAAACACTGATTGGTTTTATTTGTGGGATTACTTAAAGGGCAATAAAATAAAGAAAATATCTATATCAGGAGGTGGCGACCCGCTATATAAACTTAATGACAATAAATTGTGGTGGTCAAAAATAATAAAAATATGCCAAAGATTACAAATTGAAATAGACCTGCATACCGCAAAGGTTATAACGGACTATTCGTTTTTGAATATATTTAATAAAATTGTTGTTCATTTGAATAATGATAAATTCAACAAAGAAAACCTTTCCGTTATTGCGAAGTACACAAACAAAATACGCATAGTATTTGTAGCAAACGAAGATTATGAAATAACGGATATAGATAAATATTCAAAATATTGCATTGATAATAACTACCAGTTATCATTTAGGGAGTTGCATGGAGAAAAAACTACCAAAGCCCTACAGAACGAAAGGTATATAATAAAAAACCAAAAGAAATTAAGGTGTAAATTTATAAGACAGGCAGATTATAATGTTTATTTTATGCCAAACAACGAAATTGTTAATAAATATATTTGAATAATTATGAAAACCATACTATTAGCCCTGTTAATATTCTTTGTTGCTTGTAAAAAAGAAGAGCCGGAAATAACACCAACACCAATACCCGTTGTTACGCCACCACCTACACCACCCCCGCCATTACCGGATAAAATATTTAGCGTAAGAATGTTTGAGATTATAAACGAGCCGGAATGGTCAAACGCTTTAGGGTGGGATTATTTCGAGTACTACAACTTGACAACAAACGGTGTTCCTGCTTCCGCAATAGATCAATACTGGCTTTCAGAAAATGACACAATAGGGGTAAGCGGGAAGTTTAAACCGGCTTTCCCTTATGACACTATTTACGCTTATGTAAGAAGTTGGGATAACTTAGCAGCTATCCCGGTTGAATTTAAAGATACTGTGATTGTAACTTTATTAGAGTTTAATTATACATATATTTATCAATAATGAAAAAACCACTAAAGATTTTAATAAAATTCCCCACAAGGTCAAGACCTCACCAATTTCTAAAGGTCTTGAATCTTTTAGTTGATAAGTCAGCGGATAAGGAAAACATATCTTATCTTATAAGCTACGATTCAGACGATTCAACAATGAGTGAGCCGATAATAGAAAAAGCCAAACAGGCAGCTTCGGAAATAACTATTTGTGGTGGAACTTCAAACAACAAAGTCCACGCCTGTAATAGAGATATTGAAATAGTAAAAGAATGGGACATAGTTGTACTAATCTCTGACGACATGATACCCCAAATAGAGGGATGGGATAACATCCTAAGGCAGGCAATGACTAAATACTATCCTGACACAGACGGCTGTTTGTGGTTTTTTGACGGCTATCAAGATAGGATTTGTACGCTTGTTATTATGGGTAAGAAGTATTTTGATAGAACGGGGTATTTGTATCATCCTGATTACAACAGTTTATTTTGCGACAATGAGCAGACTTTAGTTGCTCAAAAGCTCAATAAAATGACCTATATCCCGCTTTGCATCTTTAAACATGAACATTTTGCCAATAATGCCAGCGTAAAGCGAGATAATTTATACAATAAAAACGAGGGGTTTTACAGAATTGATGAGCAGGTATTTTTAAAACGAGAAGCTAATAATTTTGATTTATGATAGACCCTACTACAAGGCGATTCATTGACCCTCCCTGTAATCATACAGAAGATACCCTGTTTTATAAGGGATATAAAAACCCTATGCGTCAATGTCAAAAATGCGGAAATATTTGGTATGAAGATGACGAAACGCAGAAGCAAAGAAAAAGAAACAGGGCTTATATAAAACAAAAAGACAAAGAATATGAGAAAAAATATGGTAAAAATCCACATGGAGGCGGTTTAAAACAATCAAAATGAAACTCTGCATCCTAATACCCGCCATACCTGAACGCCTATACAAAGTCAAAAGGTTGTACGCTAAACTTGAAGAGCAAATAACTAAGGCTTATCCGTGTCATAAGTATTCAGAAAACAAAGACATTCACATACTATCCTTATGTGATAATATGGTAATGAGTATCGGAGCGAAAAGAAACGACCTCAAATCGCTTATTAAAGCCGACTACTTCGGTTTTGTTGATGACGATGACGATATATTCCCCGGCTACATAGACCTGATCTTAGAAGCTACCGAAAGCAACCCTGATATTATTACCTTTAAACAAAAAACAACCTTAGATAATAAGAGTTTTACAGTTACCTTTGGACTTGATAATAAGAACGAACCGGTAAGAACGAACGAAAGAGGTAACTATGTAAACATCAATCGCAAACCCTTTCATGTATGTATATGGAAAACATCATTAGTTAAAGGTATTAAGTTCCCCCCAATCCAATACGGTGAAGATTGGAAATGGGCGAAAAAGGCACTAAAGAAAGTCAAAACAGAGGTACATATAGATAACGTAATTCATCATTATATTTGGGATAGAAAAAAAACGAGGGCTTATTAAATGAGAACAACAATCGTACTTTGCACCATTATGCTTTGTGTATCACTGGTAAGAAAAGACCTTGATGCGGCATTTGTCCTAATGGTATTTATAGTGGCAGTCGTTTTAGATGTTATTGATATTCTTGTAAATATATATAAAAACAAATAATGTTCGACAAATCACTATACGATGATGCTTTCTTTAAATGGCATTATGATAATGTCCACAATCAATGCGTAAGAGTGGGTAGGGAACTTGTAAAAGAGCTTAAAATAACATCATTAATAGATTTCGGGTGTGGGATTGGTTCTTATCTTTATGGTGCTGAAAAACATTGTATAGTATTTGGACTTGAATTAAGTAAAATTGCTGAAAAATATACCCCCAAAGATTTTACTAATAATATTGCTTATGAATATGACATAACCGAAGAAATTGACGACATAGAGCGGTGCCAGGTTTCGTTATGTATCGAAGTTGCTGAACACATAGACCCCGAAAAATCTGAAATGTTAATACAAAACATCACTAATTTAACCGAAGAATATTGTATCTTCACCGCTGCTCCACCCGGACAGGAAGGAACGGGACATATTAACTGCCAACCTTATGAATATTGGATTGAATTATTTAAAAAATATGGTTTTGTTCAACAGAATATACTTCAAACTATTTTTTCAACGGAAGGGGATATAATGGGAAGCGTAAGTTTTAGCCCACAGTGGGACAATATGACACCACACCTTGAAAAACCTTTTTCGGCATTTAATTACGCACCGGATTATGTGCGTAAAAATCTAATGATATTTAAAAATGAAAAGATGTATAATTAACTTCGCTAACAACAGGGGAAACTACCTCAAAGGGCAACAGAGGTTAGCGCAATCCTTAATAAAGATCGGTTCAACCGTTGATATCTTTTTTTGTCAAAACGAGCAATCTATTGGCTCACCACTCCATAAGGATAACCCCTATGCCTTTAAGGTCTATTTATTTGAAAAAGCCCTTAGTATGGGTTACACCTCAATCCTTTATGTAGACGCAAGCGTATGGGCTGTAAAGCCCTTGTGTCCTATTTGGGACTGCGTAGACAGGTTAGGATATATGAAGCAGTATGCAGGTCAATTAGTTGGTGAGTGGGCGAATGATAGAAGTTTGGCGTACTTCGGAATAACAAGGGATGAAGCTATGGGAATGGAAATGCACGGAAACGGTGGGTTTTTTGCCCTTGACTTTGAAAAAGAAATAGCAAAGGAATTTTTTAAAAGATGGAAGAACGCCATGTTAAACGGGATGTTTAAAGGGGCTTGGACTAACGCCAACAATAGCGAATCAAACGATCCACGTTGTAAGGGTCACAGGCACGATATGACCTGTGGCAGTATAATCGCTAATCAGTTAGGCATGGTTGCTTATACCCCCCACAGGTATATGGCTTATGTCGGGGGTGGATATAACGAACCACCTGAATCGGCTGTAATGTACGCACAAGGAATTTAAACTATGGGTTTAACAGGACATTCATACGAATTAATGATGCGATACGCTAAAAAAGGCGACAGCATCTTAGAGCTTGGAAATCAAACAATTTATTTCGGTGAAGATTACGGAAAGCCAGCAAAGCCGATGTTTGAAAAGGCGGGGTTTAAGCATACTAGTATTGACATTAACGGACAGGACGGGGCTATACCTTTAAATTTATCATCCACAATTCTTTCTTTCAATGATAATGTTACTGAATACGAATTGCTAGGATATGATATTGTTACAGATTTTGGCACAAGCGAACACGTTGAGAATTTTTATAGATGCTGGCAAAATAAACACAATCTCTGCAAAATTAATGGTTATATCATATCAGAAAACCCAAAAACCGGGAACTGGAAAGGACACGGACCCCATTATTTAACTCAATCCTTTTATCAGAAATTAGCATACATGACAGGTTATGAGATTATGGAAATAGGCGAACATCCCGCCATGCAGAATACCACCGATGGATGGAATATTTACTGTGTGTTAAAAAAACTAAAGGACAGCTTTATAACTCAAAAGCAATTTGAAACTTTAGATTATAGAAAAACATGAGCTTTAATAAAAAGGATTTTATAAAGTTTTGGGGTGATGGGTACGTAGAAACCTTTTGCGGATATGACTTCACGCCAGATCAGGTTTATGAAAAAGCAATCAAACCCTATCAAAAAGGAACTTGTCTTGAAATAGGTTGCGGGGGTGGGTTTTGGATAAATAGGTACTTAAAAGCAAACTTTAAAAAAGTTATAGGAATAGACGTTATTCCAAAATCTAAAAATATCGATTGTGAGTATTTTGAATTAGACGATAAAGATTATTCCTGCACTCCGATAAAATCTAATAGTATTGATTTTGTATGGTGTTTTGGGGTGTTGTGTCATTTACCGCAATCAGCAGCTAAAAAGTATGTTAAAAACATCTTGCGGGTATTAAAGGACGGGGGAGTGGCTGTGTTGATGTTTCCAAATTGGGACAATTGCTTAAAGGATGTAAAAAATAGGGAGAATTATAAAGAAACCGTTTGCAATGAATTAAGCTGGTTTTATATTGATTACAAAACTGTGTTAAAAGACATTAATTACAAAATATTATTCCCGGAGTTCAGGGACACATTAATTTATATTAAAAAATAATGCAAAATTTTAGCCAAAGGGACGAACAACGGCACATTTTAAACTATTTTAAGGACACTAAAGGCACATTTATAGATATAGGGGCATGGCATCCTGAAAAGTTTAGCAACGTCAGGGCTTTATTTGAAATGGGTTGGATGGGTGTTTTGGTTGAGCCAAGCCCAAACTGTTATAATGTACTGAATGAGTTTTACAAAGAATCTACTTGCGAGGTTCATAATCTTGCTATTGCTAACCACAGCGGAGAAATAGAGCTTTGGGATAGCCGGGGGGACGCCCTTTCGACTACCAGCGATAAACATAAAGAGAAATGGGAACGTGGGGCTTATAAATGTAAGTTTGATAAAATTACAGTTCCATGCCTGGCAGTTAGCGATTTAATAGATAAAAGTAAATTTAAAACGTTTAACTTCATTAACATAGACGTAGAGAATGACCAATTAGGATTTGACATACTGAGACAATTCGACCTCACCAATACCAAAATGATCTGTTTAGAATGTGAGGGTAATTTGAGACAAGAAGTACAGGTTTATTTAAAAGACTTTCAGTTAATTTATAGTTCACCGGAAAACATCTTACTATGCAGGTAATCCTTTCTCTTTTAGTATGTACGATTAACAAACGAAAACCTTTGTTTGATTTACTAAAGTTAGAACTTGATAAGCAGATCAATGATGCTGGCTTACATGGTTATATTGAGATAATCTCCAAATGTGATAATTGCATAATAAGCATCGGGGCAAAGCGAAACTTATTACTTAATCACGCAAACGGCAAATACTTATGTTTTGTTGACGATGACGACTGGATAGACAGCGAATACATTTCTATTATTATGAGTGCTTTAGAATCCGACCCCGATTGCGTTAATATGTTAGGAGTAATGAACACAGACGGTTTTAGCCAACGAAGATTTGAACATTCTATTAATAATCATCACTATTTTGAAAGAAACGGGGTTTATTATAGACCCCCCGGACACCTCAACCCTATACGTTCAAGCATAGCAAAACAGTTTAAATTTCCTGAAAAGAATTTCGGAGAAGATGCTGAATGGAGTATGCAGTTAATTCAAAGCGGGTTACTTCTAAAAGAGGTTCAAATAACTAAGGTGCTTTATCATTATCGGTATTCTACGAAGAAGTAAGATATAGCCTCAATTTCCTTAATAGTTCTATTTTCTTATCAATTCCACGTATGCAATTGGCATGGATTGTGTACATATCCTTATTGACTTTGTGGCTTTCCATATAATGACCGTTACAAAATAAACTTTCTGGAAGGGGTGCTATTTTGGTGAGGCATATATCGTATTCATCAATTTCATTAAATATACTTTGATCGTCAAAATACTTTTCTCTACCTATCCTTTCGCTTGATATTTCTATATGCGTATCAATAAAATCAAGTGTGTTTTGGGTATTCCTGAAATACATGAACCCACAGCAATAAGTTCCATCGTATTCTAAGCTACATAGTATATCGGCTTTCACGTTCTCAAAATAGGGATTGAAGTCTTTTAGAATACCTATATCGCTATCCATATAAATAGCATCTCGTCCTGTTAACTCTAAAACTTTTTTAATGCCGGGGAACTTCTGCATACATATATTACGGAATGGTTTTGTGCCATATTCACAGTATTTACTTTTAGTGTTATTAAAGATATTGGGGGCTGCTTTAACAAGCCCTGTTTTTAGAAAGTACTCAGCACCTGCAAACTCATCCAAATAAATAACCATTCTCTTATTTTTCATACCAACCCGCCTAATATTCAAGATCAGGTTATCAGTTAAGGGTATCATCCCTTTATTTGCTAATGTTATTATTTGGGTCATTCTTTGGTTCTTTTCTGATAATCTTTTATGTATTTTATCCAGTCTTCATCTGCTTTTGATACATCTATTGGTAATGTTGGTATTGTAAGCATTGCGTCAATGTATTTCTCTGCAAGCTCGCATCTTCTTTTCCAATATTTTTTTGTTCGCTTATCCTTTTTCATCTTTTAATTCCCTCCATTCTTTGATTATTTGTTTAATAGCTCTTGGAATAGACAGGTAACTATCTGTCTTGTCCCAGTGATTATCTTGTATTTGTTTTATTAGTTCTTTCTCCGCTTTACAAAGCTGGATGGTGTACGTAGAACATTTTGTCATTTTTGTTGTTTGCATAATTTAACAGTAATTGCTGTAAAAATACACAATCTTTTGTAAAAACAAAAAACCTTTGATATATTTTTGCGTAATAACTAAAAAAACAATTATGGACGAAAGCCAATTACCAGAAGAACTGAGATTAAAACCCGGTCAAGTTAGAATACACTTCAAAAGGGGCGAAACCCAAATAATCCCACAGTTGAATCTTCAAAATACTATACGTATGTTGGGGAACGAAGCAAAGAACAGGGGAGAAGCCGACAGGGATGGAGCAACCATAGCAACTATTGATTACTACAAGCCACCTGAAACAGTTACCGCAACGACAGAATCAACAGCCCCGCCACCCGTACCAGTTAAAGACAAATCTTTGCTATTAGGCGACATATATAAAGACAACAAAATTACAGCGAATGAACTGATTGAATGGATTGAAAAATCCGATTCAATTGAGGACATCGGAATAGTAATGAAAGACGAAACCCGCAAATCAGTAAAAGCGGCAGCCCGTGAAAAGATTGACAATTTACTTTAGGTAAATAACTAAAACTCAATATTATGAACTTTGGTGACTTATTCACATCATTAGCAACAGCGGCAGGAATACCAGCCGACAATGAGCATTTTGTTAAAATTATGGCAATGAAGGACGTAATAACGCCCGATGTGCCAGATGAATTTTCCAGTTCTATATTGAGCGGTCTTATGACTAAAGACGCAGCATTAAATAATCCCGATATAATTAACACCCTGAAAGCCCAAAGTCTTAACCCGGTAGATGAAAAAATTTATACTATCGCTAAAGAAATATTTGAGCTTGACGATGCTTTTATTTCTCCGATTAAAGAAACCAAAGGCACTTATAACCGACTGGATTTATTTGCTAAGAACCTGAAAGAAATTTATGGTAAAAAGTTAGAAGAAGCAAAAGCGAATCCTGATAATAAAATTGATAACAAAAAGATAGTGGAAGAGTTTGAAGCCAAAATATTGGCTCTCAATAATCAGGTTTTAGGATATAAAGACCATGTTACAAAAGACGAGCATCAGGAAATGATTGAGGGGTATGAAGAAAAGATACTTGGCAATATGCTTTCAGGTCTATTGGGAAACTACAATTATATTTTTAAAGACATAGCCAAAGAAGATCAAGTAAATTTGGCAACATCTGCGATTAATACCGAACTGCAAAAACGGGGGGTTGTTCTTATGAATGAGAACGGGAATTTAGTGCTACGTCAGCCAATAGAAGGAGGCGAACACACTAAATACATGGTTGAGAATAAAGAATTTACCCCAAAAGACTTGGCAGATAAGACATTATCTGACCGCAAGCTCCTTATGGTTAATGATCCTGGCACACCCCCGGCAACACCTCCGGGAACACCGCTAGCATTACCACCTACCAATGGCGACAAAACGCATGCACCCGGAGTACGGGAGGCATACGATAAAGCTATGGCAGGCAATCAGGAGATCATTGACCAATCACAAATAACATAAAATTATGGCTGGAGGATTAGGATTTGCCGATTCGCTTACTAAGCATTTGGCACTGATAACCCTTGAAAACACACCTGAATTTAAACTTCAAAATCAGGGTTATCTTAATTTGCTTTTTTCAAACAAAAGGCATACAGAAGTAAAATTAAATGACAAGGGTGCAGAAGGACACCGAAGAAACGTAATTATCAAAGCCAGACAAAGGTACGATATTACGCAAACCGATACTGTTCATTCCTGCGATAATGTACTTGTCCCAACTTATTTCGAGCGAACTGTCGCCCTTCCTGGTTTTAGACAAATTGCTCTTTATATTGATGACGAAACGATTGCTCTTTACCCAAAAGAGGCAAGCACATCAGTAGGTATAGGACAGCCCGGTACGACAATGATGGATGAGTTTGTTACCTCTATAAAAACGGCAGCCGATGCCATTCTTAGTGGAGTTAATCAGGACTTGTTTACATTGGGAGCAGCAGCAATCGGAATCAACGTAAGAACCGGTAATGCAGCAGCAACAGGAATCAACTTGCGACTTGACACTACAAACAACCCGCTTAATCAGGGAATGACGCAAGTCTTATCTGATTATACCCAAAACCAATCCAGCGGAAAGCCGAAGATGGTGGGTAGTGGATTGCCTAACAATTACTTCATTCAACAAAAAGCAAAGTCATCTGACCAATCAGGTTTTTCAACCCCGATTATGGCGAATGATTTTGACTTTTTCTACGACCCTTTTGCTGCAACAGCACTGGGAGCGAATGAGGCAATAGTGTATGAACCGGAAGCTGTACAGATCGTTGAATATATGAGATATAAAGGATTTAAAGGAGGCGACAAACAAACGTCTTTCTTCTTTACTTTTATGCTTCCTATTCAATTGTCTGACAGGGTTGCACAAGTTGAGTTTGACGCTCAGTTGAAGTATTACGACTGCCCACAAACACTAACCGATGCGTATTATGACACTTCCGTAACTGTTGATAAGGGATGGAGTATAATTATCTCTAAAGATTTTGGTCTGTTCACAATTGACCAGGCATATAGAGGTACTGACCTTTTGACTGGTAACAGAGGTTCATTACGCTACGGATTTACCAACGTTTAGTATTAACCTGTTAAATTAAACCCCTTGCCTCACTGATAGGTGAGGGGTTTTTTATTATGAGTTTATCCTGTTATGTCGATTATATTGGAGTAGAGGGTTGCGATGAAACAACCCCCGATAGTGGATTGTTTATAAACCAGTTACCGGGTATTGAGTTAAAGATGATTGACAAGATTGCAGACGAGCAGCAAGTGGATTTCAGCGGAGTATGGGATGATGTGCAGGCAAGGGCAATCCGAAGGTTTAAAACTGACATAAACGCTGAGTTCAAAAAAATGTATAAGTTGAAAAATATTACCCAAAGTATTGACATGGAAAGGGTAATAGACATAACTTCCACAACGGCAGCCGGAGTTGATTATAGAGGGTTTACATTAGAACTTGACCGACAGGATGATAATTTCGCTTATAGTAATCTTGAAACGATATACGTTCAATCGGTTAGTCTTTATTTTAGCTCTACTGATGCCACCACGATAAAGGTTTTTGACATAGTAACAGGAACGGAGTTATACACTCAGGCGGTTGCAGCCCCGGCAGCAATAGGTTGGCAAACTATCAACCTATTTCAAACCTTTGATAGCAGGCGAATTTTTGTGTGTTATGACGCTACCCTATTAATATCAGTAGAACTTGATGTAACAGACCTTAAAAACGCTGTCAATCGCTCACAAACTGGTTGTAATTATAACATAGCTTGTTTTAGTTGCGGGGCAAGCTCAGGGGGCGCTAATGCCAACGCAGAGCTAAGAGCCGGGAGCGCGACAATAGCAGCTACCATCACTGAGGACGATATAACCTTTGGTGATGATAGTTTCGGACTTAGCGGGATATGGAGTGTTATTTGTTCTTTCGATGCCTTGACTTGTAATAATAAGGAAACATTTACGCGGGCTTGGTGGTACTTATTAGGAATGGAGCTAATGGAAGAAAGAATTTATACATCAAGATTAAATGAATTTACAGCTTTTGACAAAAACGATGCGAAACAACTGTTAAAGTCATTCACAGCTAAGTATAACGGGCAAGTGATAGACCCGGAAACAGGTGAGGTTTTACAGACCTTAGACAATGGCGAGCTACCAATGGCTATAAGTGCAATTGAACTTAATTTAAATGATTACTGCTTAGTGTGTAATAGCGATGTTAGATTTATGGAACTAATGCATGATTTATGAATCAAATCTCAGTAGTATAATAGATAAACTAAACGTCAAACTAAAAGGTCTTAAAAACACAGACCCGATGTTAAGGGACATAGCGGTTAGTTTAGCAACCAATAATGTAAGCCGGATTCATAATGAGGGTAAAAATTTAGCTGGCAACAAGATAGGTACTTATAAAGAATCTACAATGAAAGTCCGCAGGCAGAGCAAGAAAATTAATCCTGCCAACAGGACAAGAAGCACAGACATAATATTGAGCTTTACTCGTACGTTAAGTACAGAATTTCAGGCAAGTGCAATATCGGGAGGATGGGGAGCAGGATTTATAAGCCCTTATGGCGGTAATCTTTTTAAGATTTTAACTAAAAAATTTGGTAATATTTGGGGTATAAGTGAAAGTGACAAACGAGTAATTAAAATAATCATCAATAAAAATATAGATAAGAAAATCGGGAGTATCACAAAATAATGGCAAAGCTACACGAAATAATCGCTCAGATCAACGCTGACTTAATCACTGCTCAATTCAGTAGTAAGAAGTTTCAAAAAGGCAGGTTTTCAGGCATTGCGGAACTTATAACAAAGGTAGATGGAGACCAAAGACAGACAGTTCCGGCAATTGTAGCTAATAACGGGGACACAACAAAATTAACAATTGATGACACATTACCATTTGAATTGTATCACAGGCATTTATCAAGTACAATACCAGAGACAGAGGACGATTTCGGAGACAGGACAAACAGAACAGAGACAGCCGATATGGTAATGATGATAATGGGAGACAGAAACAGACTAAAATTAAACAAAGAAGATATATCAACAGGCGTTTTACTTGGATTGCCGTTAGAGTTCGGTTCGGCTTTCCTTATAGC
>SDBU01003431.1_pt1 | contig 20150 bp, 18 predicted proteins | sample 2277071 | NCBI WGS metagenome assembly SDBU01 (sample SAMN10397929, study PRJNA504765) | marine sediment metagenome | isolation source: marine sediment core GS08_GC12, 126 cmbsf | place: Arctic Ocean: Gakkel Ridge, Loki's castle | collected 2008
ACATTTGTACATCTCTACCCCTTTACGGGTGGATATATACTGCATCCCACTGGTCATCTCAGCCAGGAGTAGATCAGCCGCCCTCTCAATAGATTCTACTTTCGGGGTTAACTGGTAATTCACCCTAATATTTTCTCTTGAGGTCATTTGTTTCCTTTTTAACTTGGTATAATAATTCTGATTGGTTCTACCATCTCTGCTTGGCCGAGATCGGGTTAAAATTTCCCTTCCCCATGTTTCTTTGTGTGTTCATACATGGCCATAGGATTTTCCACGGGAACCTCTGGTCCAACGGTGTTGGCTTTTTGTTTTCTAACTCGGTTATCTATGGCTGGAATGAGTCGTTTATCCTTGTCACCCAGATAGGAGATGACCAGGCCATCTCGTTGTCTAACTGTGTGATGCGAATATAGTAGTAACTGGTACCAGCGTTTAAGTTTTCGTCAGTGCATTGAAGAGATGTCACCATCTTTCCATTGGGACAGCAACTGTAAAAAACATGACTATTCTTAAGTATTTCTATTCTCTCAAATTTATTTGTTCCGGCTGCCTCAATTGAGATATTTACCTTTCCGGAGCCCGTAATGTTTAAATCACTCCCCATAGGATGACCATTTATTCGAAAGTCAAGGTAGATTCTCTCACCTGTGGTAGCATAGCAGTGACGAGAGCGAAGTGCATCAAATATACCCTTTCTGGAAAGCTCTTTAGTAACAACAGCTGTATATCCAGTTCGATATTGAAAGTGACGGCAATTTAAGTTGCCAGGATGTTCCTGTAGCTTTATGTCTTGACCAAGGAGAGCCTGATGGTAATCGCTTGAGGCTATAACTCCAAATTTATATCCCTTCTTTAAAGCGTCCTGATAAAAACTACCCGGATTCTGATTGACCAGAGGTCTTGGATTATTATGATATTCTGCGCATCCATGGGCGGAGTAGATTTCAACTACTGGGGTGAACTCTTCTTTGAATATTTTCCAGTTAGTGAGCTTTAAATTTTCTGAGGAGTACCCAGTATGATGAGGAATTAAAAGCAGATTGTATTTTCTAGCCAGCTGCCACAAACTATCTGAATTTTTGGTCGGAATAAGGGGCGTATCCTCTGATTTACAATATATATTCATATGAGCATGATTTCTATCATTCGTCCTTATTCCAGGTTCGTAGCCGAGAATAGTAACGAAATTTGGGGGATCATTATATTCCTTAGCCTTGCCTTTGGTGATTTCCCATTTTTTCTTGCCAAATTCTCTCTCATCAAAGTTGATATGATCGACTGTAGCGCCAAAGTCAAGACAGGCAACCTCTCTCGCATGTTTATAGTGCTCATCAATGGTTCCGTTTCCATCAGAAAGTTCCGTATGTCCATGTATCTCTCCCCAGAAAATGTTCTCCCTTATCTCTTCACCAACTACTTTAATGGGATTGCTTATTCCGGCTATCTTATTTGCCGCATCTATAATTGAAATATAACTTATTCCTGCTTCAGAAATGGATAGGTTTTTGAATTCATGAGTTGCATTATCCCCTTCGGGGAAAGTATACTCCAAGGGAAAACATTTGCCTGTTCTATCAAGAAGATCAATCTTAACTGTGCCGCTATATTCAGTGGCACGATTAGAGTAAGAATCACAGGCGACGACCTTGAGGGAAAAATTCTTGCCCTTCTGCACAATCATAGGAGCCTTTACTTTGAGACATTTTGCCTGAGTCCCGACCACTTTGATTCTTGGCAAAAATGTTGCTACTTTTCTCACTGGGGCTAACCGACATATAATACGAAACCAGGAGGCCCGATTGAGGATTTTATTATCTTTTCCCTTGCTATCAACATAGACGGGGAACTCCACCTCTCTCGCCATAAGTTGTGCCCGAGCACCTCGAGAACCATAAGAGGTATCTCCATATACTATCCTGACAAAGTCTCTCTCAAAGAGGGTGGCGTCTTTAAGAATACACTGAATGATGTGACATCCGAGACTATAAGGCTGAAGCCTTTCGGGAACAGAAAGCACTTTTACTGAAAGTCTCCCTGCCCCTGATAAGACAGTCCTGACATATCCCGGGGCGGTTTTGTCATAAGTTTGGGGGATGCTCCAGATATTTGTAGGATAGCTTGTGTTGAATACTATCTCTATTCCGCCCTCTGGGAGAATGCCTCTCTTACCCACAGTATAGACAAACTCCCAGGTGCCAAAGCTACCCGCTCTTATTCTCTTGTTTCCCATAACATGAATTAAACCAAGCTCAGAATGTGAAAAAACTTCTTCCTTTTCATTCACTCTTAGTTTCCTTCTCTTGGAGCGAATCGACAAATCTTCTCAGCTCAAGCTCCAATTTTTCGACAACCTCTGGATACTCTTTGATAACATTCTTCTTTTCCCCCGGGTCCTCTTTTAAATTGTAGAGCTGAGGAGGCCAGATGTCAGGATGTAGTTTGCTTTTAAACCAGAACATGTAGCTCCACTCATCACTTTTTATGCACCAACAGCGACTATAGAAACCTACATAGGCATAATCACGTAATTTTTCCATTTTTCTAGAAACAAGTGGGAGCACACTTTTCCCATGTATTTTATCTGAGGTGGGTATGCTCAGGAAATCAAGGATAGTGGGCATAAGATCAGGTGTCTGAACGAGAGCATCTATTCTTTTGCCATGCCCAATTTCAGGATGCCTCAAGATAAAAGGAATGCATGCAAGTTCCTGATAGGGCCAGGGTCTACACTTTCTGATAATGCCATGTTCACCAAATGGCTCACCATGATCTGACATGAATATTATCAGGCTGTTTTCAAAAAACCCTGATCTTTTTAGCTCATCTAAGAATATTCCCACCCATTTATCCACTAGGCTAACCTCGCCAGCGTAAAGGGCCTTAATATGTTTAAGTTCTTCCTCGGTTAGATATCCCTCGATTAAGCCGGGAACAGGATCAATAATCTCCTTTCCTCTGTAGTCAGGATCATACATCTTGACATAAGATGTTGGTGGGTCCCAGGGCTCATGAGGATCAAAGCAGTCGAGCCAGAGGAAAAGGCGATCCCTTTTTCTCTGGGAAGAAAGCCAGTCAATGCCCTCCTTAACTACCTGTGCCACAAAGTGATTTTCATCATTTTCCCAGTCCCACTGAGATATATTCTTAAGGTACTGCTCAAGGTTTTTCTTAGACCACTTGCCCTTAAAGAGTTGATTAGTCTGTAGATACGCATCCAAATTGTCGTCTTTGCAGAATCTGTCTACATCTACTTTTATATTTTTATTCACAATGTAGGGGTCGTATTCCTGTCCGCGGATAAACTTGACATAATCAAAACCTCGGCCGTAATCCATCTGTGGCTTATGCATGTGATAGGTATCGGTTATCAAGGCGGAAGTATAACCCTTGTCCCATAATATCTCCGATAAGAGGACATCGGTGGGCTCCAGTCTTTGCCAGCCTCTAAAGGGAAAGGTATACTTTCCTGTAAACCAGGCTGTGCGAACCGGCAAGGTAGGAAGTCCCCCGGCATAGGTACAGTCAAAGATAGTCCCGTCTGAGGCAAACTTATCAATATTGGGAGTTTTTATCCACTCATTGCCATAACATCCAAGATGATCTTGCCTTAAGCTATCGGCTACGATGACAATTACGTTCAATTTCCCCTCCTTTGGGTAATCAATTTAAGGACATTGTTTATTTTCCCTCGAAAGCTTCTAAAAAGAAATTTAATTACTTAACACTTCTTCTTCTAAATTATTTTAGAGATTCTTTGCTTTTCAGTACAGACTTTTGAAATTTACTTCTTAATTTGGGTGGGCATAATTAATCCATCAGGGCGCCTCCATTGACATCGATATTTTCACCTGTAATGTATCGAGATAAATCTGAGGCTAAAAAAACTACTGTTTCCGCAACATCTTCAGGTTGACCAAACCTTCCCAGAGGAATTTGTTTCAGGCGTGTTTCCCTAATTGAAACTGGCCAGTTTCTTGTTATCTCAGTATCAATAGGCCCTGGAGAAACAGTATTGACATTTATCCCATGGGGAGCGCCGTACTTTGCTAAAGACTTAGTAAGGCAGATAACACCGGCCTTAGATGCAGAATAATGGAAGCCAACCACACCTCCGTCTTTTCCGGCAATAGAACCTATATTAATAATCCTTCCGAATTTTTGTTTTTTCATAGATTTAGTTGCACACTGTGAGCAGTTAAAAATTCCCTTGAGATTGATATTTAAAACTTTATCCCACTCTTCTTCTTCAATATCCTCGAAGGAAGTAAGTGGACATATTCCTGCATTATTCACCAATATGTCTAGTGTCCCAAATTCTTTGAGAGCTGCCTCTATTAATTGCCTGGCTTCATCCCTCTTAGAAACGTCGGTTGCGCAAGCTAAACTCTGCCCTCCTCTTTTTCTTATTTCTTCAGAAACTTTCGTCGCCCTTCGAGCATCAATCTCACCAATTACCACTTTCACACCCTCTCGAGCCAATGCTAATGCAATGGCTTTCCCTATACCACTTCCACCACCTGTTACTACAGCCACTCTTCCTTTTAATCCTAATTTCATAGTAAATTTACACAATAAGTACAATCTTTCTTGAAAAATTTCTTCATTTAATGTAATCTCTCATTCTCTTTGTTTTTTCTTGGAGAAAAAACTGACCATTATAAACTAAACTACAAGTTCCTTTGCTTTCTTAATTATATTATCTACATTCGGTATCACAAAGCTTTCCAGCTCTGGCGCAAAAGGTATAGGAGTATTAGATGCTCCTAATCGTTCGATAGGAGCATCTAAATAGTTAAAGGCCTCCTTTATTATTTCTGCAGCGATCTCCGCCCCTATACCACCTCGCTCACAGGCTTCGTGAACTATGAGAAGTCTCCCCGTTTTCTTTACAGAAGAGGCAATGGCCTCCTTATCCAAGGGGACAAGAGTCCGGGGGTCAATTACTTCCACGCTAATCCCCTTTTTTTCAAGCTCACGTGCCGCTAAAAGAGCTTTTCCCACCATTCGGGAAGTAGCAACGATAGTAATATCATTGCCTTCCCTTTTGATATCTGCCTTTCCCAGGGGAACAATGTACTCCGCTTTTGGAACAGGGCCTTTTATTGAATAAAGAAGCTTATGTTCAATAAAGATTACAGGATTATCATCCCTAATAGCCGCTTTCAATAATCCTTTTGCATCATACGGCGTAGAAGGCATAATCACCTTCAGCCCTGGAATATGAACAAACCATGCCTCTAGACTTTGAGCGTGATGAGCAGCCGAAGATCTTCCCGTGCCTCCCTGCGTTCTTATTACCAAAGGGACCTTTGCTTGTCCGCCACTCATGTACCGAATTTTTGCTGCTTGATTAACTATCTGATCCATACACAGGGGAGTAAAGTCTACGTACATTATCTCAGCTATTGGACGCATCCCCACAATAGCAGAGCCAATGGCGGCGCCGATAATTGCTGCCTCAGATAAAGGAGTATTTCTTACTCTTTCCGGGCCAAATTCTTCTAATAATCCCAGTGTGACCTTATAGCTACCCCCAAATTCAGCAATATCTTCCCCCAATAGAAAGACATCCTTATCTCTTCTCATTTCCTCCCGCAAAGCTTCTCGAATTGCTTCTCGATATGTCAGCTCTTCTATTGTTTCAGGCATAGACATCCTCCAAAGCTTCTTGAGATAAAGGCGATGGGCTCTCTTTAGCAAATTTAATAGCTTTTTCGACTTCTACTTTTACCTCGTCTTCCACCTGTTTTGCTCCACATTCTGATAAAATTTCTTCTTCTATTAATTTCTTCTTAAACTTTTCTAAGGGACACTTCTTCTTCCATTCTTCCGCCTCTCCTTTCGGCCTGTAATAAGCAGGATCGCCAATATAATGCCCCATCCAACGGTAGGTCTTGCATTCAATCAAAGTAGGTCCTTTTTCACTTTTGGCACGATTTACCGCCTCCTGAGCGGCTTTAAACACCGCTACAACATCATTTCCATCCACGGCTATCCCAGGAATGTCATAGGCAGTTGCTCGAACAGAGACATTCTTAATTTTTTGATGCTCTCTTTGGGGAGTAGACTCTGCGTAACAATTATTTTCACAGATAAATATGACTGGTAAGTTCCAGACAGAAGCAAGGTTAAGTCCTTCGTGAAATGAACCGGTATTAGAAGCACCGTCTCCAAAAAAACAAGCCACTACCTGTGCGGTTTTCTTCATTCTGGCAGCCAGAGCTACCCCATTGGCTATAGGGATCCCTGAGCCAACAATGCCGGTAGCTCCCACAATTCCGATGGAAAAATCAGCAATGTGCATGGAGCCACCCTTACCTTTACAGTAACCGGTTTTCTTGGCGAACAACTCGGCCATCATCCTGTCCAATTGCGCTCCTTTAGCAATTACATGGCCATGCCCCCGGTGAGTACTGAGAACATAATCACTTTTTTGTAGAGCACTGCAAACCCCTACTGCAACCGCTTCTTGTCCCAGATAGGAATGAAGAAATCCTGGTAACATGCCAGATTGAAACAACTTCACGGCAGCCTGTTCGAAATGCCTTATTTCTAACATTTTTCTGTACATCTCTACCAATTTTTTCGAATCAATCTTTATCATTTTTCTCCTCAAAAAACCCTGTTCTACAGGCTGCAATACTATTTTAACTCCCTCTTTTTTCTCAAACTTGAGTCCTTTTTGCCATCCGTTTGTTGGGCATTTTTGGTAACCAATAGTTTTGTTTGTACTCTACCCTCTCCTATTAATTATTTAAGCGTCTGTTTCCAAGCCGTCCATTTCTTGGCTAAAAAATCCTGTTACCTAAAGTTCTTCATAGGCAATTTGCTCAAAATCTGTGTTAAATTTTACCACCATCTTGAAATGACCACTTTCTTGTGAGTAAAGAAATCTATAGCATCTTGTGCCTGGCCATGAAGATCTCCCAGGAACGAATCTTTCATTCCAGCAAAGGGATAGAAAGCCATAGGAGCAACTACCCCCACATTAATGCCAACATTGCCACATTCAATTCTATTCTGAAATTCACGTGCCCACTTGCCACTCTCAGTATATATAGTTACAGCATTACCGAACCTACTGGAATTAGCCAAATCAATAGCTTCATCAAGATTCTTCACTTTCTTGAGACAAACTACCGGTCCAAAGATCTCCTCATCGAAAATATGCATTCCTGGTTCGGCATCTTCAAAAATAGTGGGACCAAGGAAATATCCTTTTGGATATCCCTCCACCTTTATTTCTCTTCCATCGAGGATAAGCCTTGCTCCTTCACTAATACCTTTTTGGATATCATTATGAAGTTTGCTTAAAGCTTCTCTTGAGATAACAGGACCCATGTCTATATCCTCTTCAAGACCATAACCTACCTTTAGAGATGAAGCTGCTTTAAGAAATCTTTCTTTTAATTCTTCATAGATATCACCTGCCCCCAAGACAATAGAACCAGCCAGACAACGTTGTCCACTATTGCCAAAGCATGAGCCCATCATATTAGGTATCGCCTTATCCAAATTAGTATCTGGCATTACTATTAAGAAATTATTAGCTCCAGCCTGGCATTGGGCTCTTTTGCCATTCTTAGCTGCTTTCTGGTAAATCTCTTTAGCCACCGGAGTAGAGGTAACAGAGGAAATACCAGCTACATCTTTATTTTCTAAAAGTTCATCAGTAACCCCCTCACCATTACCAACTAGATTAACCACACCCTTGGGAAATCCAGCCTTATCTATCAGCTCAAATATCCTGGTTTGAGTCAGAGGAACCTGAGGGGCTGGCTTTATAATGTAGGTATTCCCACAGGCAACAGCCCAGGGCATAAACCAGAGAGGAACCATGGCCGGAAAGTTAAAGGGTGGGATCATAGCAAAGACACCTATGGGCACTCGAATCAGGTATTCGTCTATTTCCTCGGCAACATTCTCCGAGAACTCTCCCTTAATTAACGAGGGGGTTGCACAGGCAGCCTCTACCATTTCAATTGTGCGTCTCATTTCACCATAGGCGGCTGGGTATTCCTTCCCATGTTCCATAGTAATGGTTCTGGCTAATTCCTTCCAGTTTTCTTTGAGCAGACCATAAAATTTAAAGAGGAATCTGGACCTTTCCACTGCGGGGACTTTTCTCCATTCTTCAAAAGCATCTTTAGCTTTCTCTACCGCCTCCTTTACATCTTCCCTGGTTGATGTATGAAATTGAGCTAAGACCTCACCTGTAGCTGGATTTTCTACATCTACAACCTCAGTTCCACTTGGCTTAACCCATTCTCCATTTATGTAATGCTTAATCTCTTTTATCCCCATATACTCTCCTGTTTCATTTCTTTAAAGTTAACTTATTTGTTCTCATCATCTAACGCTCCGCCTTGAACTAATCCGACTCCCACCTATTTCTTCAGTAAAATTAGGATTCCGCTTAAGGTATCTTTTTCAATCTCCTTATATGATCTTTTTCTTTACTGAATGGTGTTTCAAGCCATGTCTTAGTTATTTCTCTAGCCACACGAGAACCAAGTTTCCAAGCTCCCATAACTAGGACATTAGCATCATTATGTACGCGAGAATAATATGCTGAAAAGAGATTGTCGCATAGAGAGGCTCGCACGCCTTTAACTTTGTTTGCTACGATAGACATTCCTATTCCTGTTCCACAGATTAAGATTCCTTTATCATAACTGTCTTCAGCTACCGCCTTGGCGACTTTAAAAGCAATATCTGGATAATCAATGGCTTCTTGAGTGTAAGTACCAAAATCTTTATACTCTACGCCGATTTCTTTTAAATATTCTTTCAAATTTTCCTTAAGAGAGAAACCAGCGTGGTCACTTCCTATGGCTACTTTCATACTCACTTCCCCTTTTTCAAACTTCGATTTACTCAAAACGAGATTGTTTCGCTCAGGGTAATATCATTGCCAGAAACCCAAGCGACGAAACAATCTCCAATGACAACGAGACAGCAAGTGTCACTCTGAAAGCTTAAGAGCCCATAACTTGTCGGCTAATTGTTGTATATAATCTCTATCCTCCAATTTATCCAACCATTTTGCTGGAATCGCTTCAACGCCATGATAAGCCCCACTGATTGCTCCTGTCATTGCACCCAAAGTATCAGCATCTCCTCCCAGATTGACTGCATAAGTAACGGATATTTCAAAGCTATTCAAATATCGCAAAAAGCAATAAATGGCCATAGGAACAGAGTTGAAAGCTTCACCACCATTGCCAAGTAGCTTTATGACTTCTAAAATGTCTGGTTTTTTAGACAATAGATCTTCCACGCTTTCCAATCTTTCCTGGTATATTCTATGAGAAACCGACCCTTTCAGAGTATCCAAGTAGACTTTACGATCAAAATGGGGTGAAGGTTTTTCTTGAATCACCAAGGAAATAGCAGATGCCTGCAGTCCACAGCCTTCCTTTGCTAATTCATGAATGTGAGTGACTCCACTGGACTTGTAAGCCGCCCATTTTAGCTTTTTTGTATCGTCAAAATAAAAAGCTCCCAGGGGAGCTACTCTCATAGCCGAGCCGTTTCGGTAAGAGAATAAATTGTTTGTCTGTTGCACCGCCTTGTTCCATTCCCAGCCCAACTCCATAAGTTGAACGAATTGCTTCATTAGTTGCCCATAGCCTCTATGGTTTTCATAAATCTGTACAAATCTTTTCGCTATATCCTCCTGATCTATTCCCCTCTTGTTAATTAAGGACTCAGCAAGGCCAATCATAAGTTGGGTATCATCTGTATAGCTTCCAGCCGGCAATCGCCCATCTATGATTTCATTAACTTCTCCGTATTTCTTTCGAATTTGATAATGATTTAAACCTTCAACAGGCATGCCCAATGTATCTCCAATTGCAGTACCAATCAAACAACCTCTAATTTTCGACTTTAAAACGTCTTTCTCCATTCAAAATACCTCCCTTATTATCTTATTCAGACGATTCCGATAATATACGAAATTCTCTAAAGAGACATCGGGAGGAATAAGATGGTCTACGTGTGGAATGTATCCTCCTTTTTTTAACATAAAAGGAACTTTACTTTCCAGTTCTCTATCAATTTCTTTTTCCCCTTTAATTAAAGCTCTTTTGTCTATTCCTCCCATGATCTGTAATTTAGGAAACTCTTTCCTGACCTCAATTATATTCATTCCGGCTGCTACTTCCATTGGCACAAGACCAGTCACCCCTCCCTCCAAAAAAAGGGGGATGAGTTTCCAGCAATTTCCATCTGTATCCACTATGATATTCCTTACGCCATAGTCTTTCAAAAAAGATGTAAACTTCTTGTAGGCAGGTAGCATAAATTCCCTGAATGTATCCGGAGAAACTAGAGAATCGGTTTTATAACACATATCTTCCCACATACTCACCCGATCAACCTCGATTTGAGAGAGGACAGGTGAGAAAAGTTCTATCCAGAAATCAACCAAATAGTTTATTATATCCTTTATGAGGGCCGGATCATCATAATAGCCAGTCATCAGTTTTACCTCTCCCATGAAATATCGCAGAGACCCAAAAAATCCAATCCAACCGCCCAGGTGGAGCACATGATCTCTTGTTTTAAGTTTTTCAATTACCTCATCCAAGTTCTTGGGGCATCTTCCCGGAGTCTTAGGATTTAATCTCTCATTTTTAAATTTTTCCCAATCCTCTCTATTCTTAACTGGCCATTCATAAAACTCAGGGATACTTCCCTCCAAAGAGACTTTCTGTTTTACCCCCATCTCGTCAATAATAATTTGTCTGTTTCCCTGTTTCTCTAAAACCCTGCGTTCAAATTCAGGAAAAATCCAGAAGTTCCCAGGGAAACGTTCACTTATTTTATCAAGATTGATTACCATATCTGGTTCTGTATAGCTTTGACCTTCTCTTGATAAAGGGTTGACAACAAGTCTTCCCTGCACCGTTTTACCTGGGAGCCGATCTTTGGGAATATCGCCCTTAAACTCTAACAGTCCCTCCTTGTACCAGCGATTTATGGTTACTCCCCAGTACCCCTGCTCCCATAAAGGAGGTGGTGCCGACAAGTTAAACTCCATTGTACCCAGAAATTTTTCCCGTACAGTCATTTAATTTTTCCTCCAAAACATCTATTGTTTTAAACTACCAGCTGTTGCGCCCTTAATGAAACTTCTCTGGAACACGACATATATTATGATGGGAATAATGGCTGCGATATTTATTCCAGTGAACTGAAGAGCGTAATTCATTACATATCGTCCCTGAAAAGCCCTCAGTCCAAGAGGTAATGTATTTTTTGACGAATCACTGATCAAAATCACAGCAAAATAAAATTCATTCCAGCATACTAAAAAGTTTAGTACGGCCAAAACAGACACCGCGGGCAGTGCCAAGGGCAAAATGATAAAAAATAATAGCTGAAGGGAAGAACAGCCATCTATTCTTGCAGCTTCCTCAAGCTCCGTTGGAAGCTCTCGAAAGAATGCCCGCATCATCAAAATTCCAAAAGGAAGATGCAAGGCGGTGTATGGAAATATCAGTGACCACAGGGTATTTATGAGACGCAGCTTATAAATAAGTGAAAGAAGAGGCCCCATTACCGCTGGATTAGGCACCGTCATTCCCAAGAAGAATAGAAAGAAAATAAGATTATTTGCCTTAAATCGCATTCTTGCAAAAGCATAAGCAGCCAACGAGCTTAATATAACGACAAATAGGGTAGTAGTAGAGGCTACAACAGTACTATTCCAAATGCCAGTGGCAAAGTCTCCCCGCTGCCAGGCCTCTTGGTAATTCTGCCACCTTATCTGTTTTGGTAGGACAAAAGGGGAAGAACTTATTTCTCTATCCGTCTTAAAGGAGCTTAGCCATGTCCAGCTTACAGGAACAACTGCCAGAAAGCAAAAGATAATTAGAATAACATATATTGTGAATAGTCTTATCCGTCTTTGGGCCTTGAAACTCATTTCTCTCTCCTCCAAATAAACAAAAGGGCAACCGTAGAGACAATGATTACTTCAAGTGTGGCTCCCGCACCGGCTACACCTAACTCATAGTCAGCGATAAACCTGTATGTATAAAGCTCCATCATGTCTGTGGCATAGTAGGGGCCCCCACTAGTTAGTATAAAGGGAATTTCAAATTGTTTTAGAGCAGTGAGTATCCGCAGGACAATCACAAAGGTAAATACTTCACGCAGACTGGGGATAGTAATATGAAATAACTTTTGCCACCAATTTGCTCCGTCCACAGTTGCCGCATCATAAAGCTCCGGGGAAATCGTTTGTAACCCAGCAAGAAAGAAGATCATGGAGTAAGCGTATGATGCCCAGCTATACGCTCCAAACACACTCAAGAGCGCCACGCGAGTATCGCCTATCCACGCAGAGGTCAAGAAGTCCAACCCCACGCTTTCAAGCGCTCCATTGAGTAATCCCGCAAAGGGATGATAAATCCAGTTCCATATATAGGCTACTACCACTCCTCCGAAAATACAGGGGAGAAAAAGCATTGCTCGGAATAGCGTGCGCAAAAACGAGATTTCCGATAGGAGTACCGCAAGGAAAAACCCAATCCAAACCGGTACAGTAATTGCGAGAACCAGGAATATTACGTTGTGGAGAAGTGCATTCCGGAAAAAAGGATCAGCGATGACGTAAGCGTAGTATTTTAGACCAACAAATTTGCTCGTGGGCATTATCCCATCCCATCGAAAAAAACTCAAGATAATCGTTGAAATAATCGGACCCAGACGGAAAACAACATAAAATAGAGCAGCAGGTAAAATATATATGTAGGGAACAATGTTCACTTTACCCTTAAATAGTTTAACTGAAGAAATCATCTCCAACTCCCCTATGGTCTACATTGAATATGTTCTTGAAGATGTAGGTTTACCTGGCGGGAGGTAGACTTTTATCTCCCGCCAGGCCATAATAGGCTTTCTTGCTCTTTCGGCTCACTACGGAGGGAGCAACAAACAGCTTTTCTTATTCTTCTTTTAACTTGTCGTAGTCTTCACGAGCCGCATCCATTTTTTTCAAAACATCGAAAGGGGTAATCTCTTTCGTCATCATTCCCTGTATGAAGCTATTCAGTTTTCGGAATAGTGGAGCCGGTAAATAGGTAACGGGCCAGGAGCCTATAGCCTTTCCATACGTCCTTATTGCCTGGGCGATTTCTCGGGTCAAAAGCGGTATCTTTTCAGACAAAGGAAAATCTATGGGAGTAATTTCCCCTATTTCCACAGCCCTCGTTTCTGCTAGGTAAGAAGAAACTACAAAGTCGATGAGTTTGAAAGCCGATTCTCGATGTTCAGGTTTAGTTTTCGTAGTCACAATCACACAGGTTCCTACTCCACCCAAAACCTTTATATCTGTATCTGGATTAATTGGAGGTAAACCAAAAAATCCTACCTCAAACTCTGGCTTTATCATTTCTATCCGCGGGATAAGCCAAGCACCTGCGAGGATAGTAGCTGCCTTGCCTGTAAAGAATAAATCCCTCTGTTGATTGTAGTCAATCCCGGTAACATAAGGATTCGTATATCCCTTATCCACTAACGACCTGAAAACCTTTAGACCTTCCAGTAACTTTTCAGAATCCACCCATTTTTTCTTTCCTTCCATCACTTCAATATACTCTGTACCTGCACTTATGTACATGTATTCTGAGGCCATAAGAGCTGAAGGCCAGCCTGCTCTTAATCCCATCGCCGTTCCGTAATACCCAAATACTGTTAGTGTCTCCAAAAGACTCATGAACTCATCGATCGTATCCGGAATAGAGAGTCCTAACTTCTGGAAAACGTCCTTGTTATAAAAATAACCCACTATGTCCACATCTGTTGGTACAGCCCATTTTTTCCCATTAACTGCGCCCCACTCCTGAGCACTCTCGTAAATTCTCTCATCCCACCCGTATCTTCTATAAGCATCATCCAAATTTACCACACTTTCGGTTTTAAGAAGTTCCTCGAGTGCCTGTCCAACTGCATTTGTGAATGCTACGTCGGGACCTGCCCCGTACTGAAGAGCTATTTGCAGCTTTTGCAGTTCCTGAGAGATCTCCATTTCACCTATTACAGGTTCATATTTAATCTTTACCAGAGGATTTTTCGCCTCAAACTCACGCATCATCTTTTCCCAAAAAGGCTTATATACGCCTCCCCAACCCCAAACAAGGAGTTCATGCTCTTGTGCGATGCCATACCCAACAAAGCTAAAGGTAAGCATGGCTGCAAAAATCACCAGCACCTTGCTTAGTTTCTTAAGCATTTAACTCTCCTTTAGAAATGATTTTTGTTTCCTGAAGAGTCCCAAAAAGAGCGGTCTATCTTTCCATCATTCTCTTTTTAGGACACGGTTCAATCTTCTATAAAAGTTCTCAAAAAGAGAAGATAGTTATTCAATACTCCTTGAGAACTTTCTTTATCCCAACCTGGGCTGACCTATCTATTTCCCACCTCCTTTTCGGCCTCAATCTCCAACTTCTTATTTACAAAGATATCTATTATTCCTCCCTCACTAGCTTTATCATTATCTTTCTTAACATCGGGATAACTCGAGATTAAAGGCATGGACTAGACGCTCCCCTCTTACAGCCTTTTTTCAAGGGACTGACATCAGCTTGTTTGACAAAGGCTTCAATCACTGCTATTGCATTCTCTGTTGGAGTTTCAGGCTGGAATGCTTTCGCACATCCAAGGATATATCCGCCTCCTTTTGCCATTTCCCTGCATAATCTCGTAACCTCTGTCTTTATCTCAGATGGACTACCAAAGGGAATAATGCTCTGGGAACCAAGACCACCCCAGAAAGTAATCTCCTTCCCGTAGAGTCTTTTCAATCGGTAGGGGCTGTTGTTCTTTGCTTCAGGCTGGACACTCTCATATACATCAAGTCCAATTTCGATAAGATCGGGTAGTATTTCTTCCACACTCCCACAAATATGATTGAGCGTGTACATTCCTGCCTCATGAACCCTAGCGTACATCTTAGCCATGTAGGGCTTGAAGTATTTCCGCCAGCGTTCAGGCCCTATCATAACACCATCCTGAGATGACCAGTCATCAGCAAAAAAAATTCCGTCTATGGGTAAGGCTAGAACTTTGTCAAGGATCATCATTTGCTGTTCAAAGATTCTTTCGATAAGCTCCTGATAGAAATCCGGATTAGCAATCGAGTCTATAATAGCATCTTCAAAACCTCTCATTCTCCAGGTTATACAAAATAAACCAGGACCAATCCCGCCAAGAAGAAAATGATCTCTTTTCTCATCTATTAACTGCAGGGCACGCTCGTACCATCCTTGATTAAAAAAAGCACTGAGTTCTGGAAATTCATAACCGCTAAGATTTGGCTTATCTAATGCTGGTTTCTCAATATGTCTAGGTCGCTTATCCAAACGCCACTGGGCACCATACATATCTGTATAAATGGTTATTCCAGGATCACAATCCATCCAAAAATTGACTGTTGGGACCCGCACGATGTGGTTATCTAGCCTGGATCGCCAGGAATCATTTCCGTAATGGGAATTCAGACGTTCTAATGCGCCATGTTCTATGCCTTTGTCCAAATCTTCCTCAAAAGCCAATGTATATGGGATGAAATCCGTCTCTTTATGCTTTATCTGTGCTATTACTCTTTCTTTTGGGGTCATATCTAACGCCTCTTCACTTCTTTCACAGCTTTTATAATATCTCCTTCAGTTAGATTATATTCTTTTAATAATTCATCTGCTGAGCCGGATTGACCAAACCTATCATTTATTCCTACCCTTTTTAAAGGAACAGGACTATTTTCTGAAATAACCTCAGCCACTGCACTCCCCAGACCACCAATTATAGTATGCTCTTCAGCTGTAACAATACCTCCTGTCTTGCGAGCTACCTCAATAATTAATTCCTGATCAATTGGCTTAATGGTATGCATATTTACTACACAAGTGCTAATTCCTTTGTCCGCAAGTTTCTCCCACGCTCTTAGTGCTTTTTCAACCATTATTCCCGTTGCGAGAATACCTATATCTTTTCCATCTTTTAGTACTTCTCCATGGTTAAAATCAAATTGATGATCCTCGGAGAAAATCACCGGCGTAGGATCCCTTCCTACAGTAATAAACACCGGTCCTCTTACCTCTTCTACAGCGTATCTCAATGCTGCTTTGGTCTCAACTCCATCAGCGGGAATAATTATCCTCATATTAGGGATTGCTCTTATAAGAGCAATATGTTCTATGGGCTGATGTGAAGCTCCATCAGCTCCTATGGTTATACCCCCGTGAGTTGTAACTATTTTGACATTTAACCCAGGGTAGGAGATGGTGTTTCTTATCTGATCAAAAGCCTTAGCTGTGACAAATATCGTAAAAGTGCTGGCAATAGGGATTTTACTGGACAATGAAAGCCCTGCAGCTGTCCCCAACATATCCTGTTCTGAAATGCCCATATCAAAAAATCTTTCTGGAAACTCTTTGGCAAACCAACAGGTTTTGGTCGCCTTAGATAGATCTGCATCCAATACCACTATGTTTTTATATTTTTCCCCCAACTCAACCAATTCTTCACCAAATGCATCTCGCATTGATATCATCCTCTGTGAATCCATTTTAATTTCTCACTCTATTTTTTCTAATTCTTCATATAATTCTTTTAAAGCCTGAAACATCTGTTCTTCTGTTGGTGCTTTACCGTGGAAATCAACAACATTTTCCATAAAAGAGACACCTTTACCTTTTATTGTATGGGCAACAATCGCAGTTGGTTTACCTTTTATTTTTTGCGCTTCCTCCAAAGCCTTTAATATCTCTTCAAAATTGTGGCCGTCTATTTCAATAACATACCAGCCAAAAGCTCTCCATTTATCCGGGAAAGGATGGATACTCATTACTTTCTCAAGAGGACCATCAATCTGCAATTTATTATAATCCACTATCCCTGTTAGATTATCTAATTTATAATGGCTGGCACTCATGGCAGCTTCCCAAATCTGACCTTCCTGACACTCCCCATCACCCATCAATACATACACTCTATAGTCTTTCTTATCCAATTTACCGGCTATTGCCATACCATTACCTACGGACAGCCCGTGACCTAAAGAACCGGTAGAAATTTCTACTCCTGGAAGTCTTTTCATATCAGGATGACCCTGGAGCCTGCTCCCAAATTTCCTTAATGTCGAAAGCTCCTCCACTTCAAAATATCCACTTTCAGCTAGAACTGAATATAATAGAGGAGCTGCATGTCCCTTGCTTAGTATAAATCTGTCTCTATTTTCCCATTGGGGATTTTTAGGGTCATGTCTCATCACTTTGGAATAAAGTGCGGTAACTATCTCCACCGCAGATAAGGATCCACCTGGGTGTCCTGACTTTGCCTTCGTTATCATCTCAACTATATCTCTTCTAATTTTATTTGCCTTTAACTTTAATTCTCTAATAGTAACAGATTCTTTCTCTCTAATACTTATTTCCATACGCAGTTCCTTTTTAGTAAAAGGGCTCTATCCCTTTATATGTTTAATCCTTTTAAATAACTCATTGCACGCTTAGCTGCTGTTACAGGATCAGGCTTGGGCAGCATCTCCATGGCTACAAACCCTTTATAACTTATCTTCATTAAAGCATCTATTATGTCTGGAAAGTTTAAGTGTCCGTCTCCTGGTGCACATCTATTACTGTCAGCAAAATGAATATGAGAAACATAATCCCTTGCAGCAATAATAGCCCCTGGAATAGAAACCTCCTCTATGTTCATATGAAAAGTATCCGCTAAAATCTTGACATTCTGAAAGCCTATGTTCTTTATAAACTGTATCCCTTCATCCAGAGTATTTATAAAATTTGTCTCATACCTATTTAAGGGTTCTAAACCTAAAGTTACACCAAATTCCCTTGCTACTTTTTCACATTCAAACAAGGACTCAGCAAACCACCCTTCTGTGTCTTTAAGAGTGAATCCTTCCTTTATTCTTCCTCGTACAAGTCCCACAGGAACAATAGCATCAAAATGTGATGCTAATTCAATCTGTTTTTTCATGATCTCCACATGTTTTTTCCTTATAGTTTTGTCGGGATTTGAGAGTGATAAGCCTTCCTCCACAAAAGCTGCTACAGCTGCAATAGCCGAAATACGGATGTTATGGAGATCAAGCCACTCGTTAAGAGATTCTAAATTGATCTCCTCTGGACGTTTTATAAAGAGTTCAATGCCCTCGTAGTTCATATTTGAGACCTTCTGAATGATTTCTTTTAAGTTTCCCGTAAAAACTAATGGACCAAATTTTGTAGGGAAGGTAGCAACACTTATACTTTTCTTAAATTTTCTTCTCACCTTTATTCCTGATTCTCTCTTTAGAAAACTTCTCTCTACTTTCTAAACAAATGAAACCCAGGCTTTGTAAAACACCCGGGTAGTACCAAAATCCTTGGGTTCTTGCCAACGAACTTTTCAGCTTCTCTTAAGGCGTCCTTAAAAGTATTTGTGGGAATACATCCCATTCCTCTGGCATACCCGGACTTCCGTGCTCCGGGTATAAATATGGCAGAGGTGTGTCTTAAAGCGATAGTTCCGCAAGTAACCATGGAAAAGGCATGATAAGGATGATATCCATAAGCAAACCTATATTTATAGAGGTACTCTGGCCTGTTGGAAATCTCATCTTCAAATCTTTCCAGCTCTGTGAAATCTGAGATTTGTTGTAGTTTATCATAAACCTCACGATAAGAAGGAAACCACTCATCATTAAACCATCCATTGCATAGTGAGGCACAGATAATTACTCCATCTTCATTGAGAACATCATAGTCTCTTGTAAGTTGTGCTCCTATAGCCTGCAATATTAGGATTGGATTAGTCCCGTGACCGGGACCATAGTGAAAAGCCCTTGGCTCACCAAAGATCACTACATCAAATCTATCCTTTATGTCTAAATAAACCTCAGTTCTTTTGTTTGCTAACTTCCAGCTTTCTTTCTGAACCTTTTCTCCATCTCCAGCATATACTCCAAGAACCTGATTATCTGTTCCTAGAACAGCATCAACGAAGAAAAACTTCCTTCCCATACTTTTTTCAATAACCTTAGCAACTGCGTCAAATTGTTGTCGCATTTTGCTCCTATCTGTGTTCACAGGGATAAAACTGTCAAGATGCATGGTATCAGAACAGTGATGGGAACGGATAGATCTCCAGGTTGTCATTCCCGTTGCTACCATCTTATATCCACCGCTATATCCACCGTAGGGATTGCCTAGAACATGACCAATGGAAATTGCTAAATCTGATTCTACAACTTCCTTATTCACCTCGACTACATCTCCCAACTCATCAAATCCAAAATTTACAATGTTATCCGGGTCTTCACTATCGTGCCAGATTAATCTATCCGGCCAAAAAACATTCACTATCTCTTCGCCAAGGTACCAATCTAGCTCCCTCTTAGTATTCTTACGGTGTAATCCACTACATATCATTAATTTAATATCCTTTAACTCGACACTTACCTTTCTTAACTCTTCAACAATAATAGGAATACAAACTTTTCGATGTGCCTCTTTATGTGCTCCACCCTTTACTCTATCCGGGCAACATATAACAACTTTCATTCCTGGTTTGGCCAAATGTTTCAAAGCTGGCATCCCCAAAGGATTTTCAAGGGCTTTCCTGGTTGCCTCGTAAGGATCCACTTGAGGCGGATCTTGCCTTAAGTCTTCAGGCGTCAAGATCATTGCACTGTCAGGTACTTTAATCTGCATTCTTGTATCGCCGTACTCAATATAAGTCGATTTCATTCTCGGTCTCCCCTACCCTTTTACCTGGATATTTAAAAGATCCTCATAAACCTTAATTACGCTTGCAGTATCCTCTTTTCCAAAACCCTTAAGTTTTGCCATCTCATTAAGAAGTTGATTAGCCTGAGAAACAAACAAAGGAACACCAGCTTGTTCTGCCATCTTAATGCCCAGACTGACATCTTTGTGCAGCAAATCAATGGCAAAAAGTGGCTCAAAATCCCTGTTTAAAATTTTAGGGCCCAATTCCTTAAATAAATTGCTAACAGAGGCAGCTCCGCTATTGGCAATAGTCTCATATAACACCTTAGGGCTCATACCTAGTTTCGTACATATAGCCAAGATTTCTGCTGTAATAGAATTTATAGCCCCAAACATCATATTATT
>SDBU01003432.1_pt1 | contig 20148 bp, 29 predicted proteins | sample 2277071 | NCBI WGS metagenome assembly SDBU01 (sample SAMN10397929, study PRJNA504765) | marine sediment metagenome | isolation source: marine sediment core GS08_GC12, 126 cmbsf | place: Arctic Ocean: Gakkel Ridge, Loki's castle | collected 2008
GAATAAAGACTATAAAATTCTTACCGTTTATTTGAAATCCTATTTAAAAGGCCGTGAAATAATAGACATTATTTCCAAAGAGTGCCGAATGGGTATCCGGGTGATGGATAGTTACGGCGCATACACAACCACTGATAACTGCCTTGTATTGAAAGTGCCTTCAATAGATGCATCGCGAAACATTATAGATGTAAATAACAAATTCGATTATACCATTTACAGAATGGATGGGGGAGACCTCTGGAAAACAGTTATTCCGGGAAGTGGTTCATCGCGAGAGGCCTATGATGGCGTGTTTAAAAAGTCTATTGAATCTATCTATATCGTCTCTAAAGGGACATCTTTATCAAGCGTTCCGCATAAATCGTCTATAACGAACCTGACTCTATGGGTCTCTGTTTCAGAAACTGTTCTTGGCAAAGAATATAAGATAAGTCCGGGCACAACTGTAAAATTAATGAATTACGAATGGGAATTTATTAGATGAAAAACTTCCTGTCACACAAAACCGGTTTTATCCTTTTCAGCGTTATCTCCGCCACTCTAGTTCTGATTATAATCATTATTCCTTTAATAAGTTGGACAGCCAATGAATTTTCCTGGACAACCCGTTCTTACTGGTCCTTGAGGGCTTTAAATCTCGCGGATGCAGGGGCAGAATTGGCTGTCTGGGAAATCATCCACAATGACGCCCTATTTACAGGATGGTCGGGCGCGAACCCCAAAACGCTCACCCTTTCTTCCTTTACGGATAATTCTGGAGAAACAATCGGGGATATCACGCTGAGCGCCGAGAGCACTGCGCCGGACCGTTATTTAATCACTTCCACCGGCTTCATACCTGATGTGGCTGATTATGAAGTCAAAAAAATCGTAAAGGTCAAGGTATTTCCTCACGCATTGTTCAATAACGGGATCTTTGGATGTGACTCGGTAACAATATCCGGTAATGCACTGGTTGATAGTTATGATTCGAGTGAAGGGGCTTATTCGCCTTTAACTGCCGGCAGCAACGCGGATGTGGGAAGCAACGGAGACCTTACATTATTAGAAAATGCGATAATAAACGGCGATATTTTTATCAGTCCTTCGGGCACTGTTACAGGCAACACCGAGGAACATCTGACCGGCGAAACCTATTATTCGGCGGATGACGTCGAATTAGGCGGCCTGCCGGACATAAGCAGTTTTATAATTTTGCCGAGTACCGGTAATTACCTTCTCAGTAAAGACAGCGATATAATTCTTCCGGGAGATTATCGTTATGAAAGCATTACCGTAGACGGGCAGGCTGTTTTGACGATAAGCAGCAATACGCGCATCTATATCCACAATGATTTTATTATAGCAGGGCAGGCCGAGGTCGTCACAAACGATAATGTTGAATTTTATATCGGTGGAAACGCCGATTTTGCCGGACAAGGCATAGTAAATACAAGCGAAATATCAAGCAATCTTCAAATCTTCGGAGTCGGGGACGAAACAAACATAAGCTTCACGGGACTAAATGATTTCTACGGCACAATTTTTGCGCCGACATCATCTGTATATATAGCCGGCAACGCAGACTTCTACGGCGCCGTAGTCGGGGAGAGTGTGGAACTGACCGGCAACATTGAGTTCCATTATGACGAGGACCTTACACAGAGCGGCCCGTTCCTCGGATACGACATAGCATACTGGCAAGAGGACTAATTTTTTATATGGAAACATTTGATGCCATATCTAAAAGAGCAAGTGTAAGAGAATATCAATCCAAGCCTATCGAAAAATCTTTACTTGAGAAACTTGTAGATGCCGGAAGGCGGGCGCCCACGGCAAGAGCGGTCGAACCGTGGGAGTTTATTGTCGTAACAGACAGGAAAATGCTCCAAAAACTAGGGGGTATAACAGTCCCTAATGCCCCTTTCTTAAAAGACGCAGCCGCCTGTATTGCAATTTTCTGCAAAGATACGAAGTATTATCTTGAAGACGGATGTGCAGCTACCGAAAATATACTACTTGAGGCGGCAAATCTCGGGCTTGGGGCATGCTGGGTTGCGGGAGATAAAAAACTTTATGTAGGTGAGGTTGCTAATCTCTTAGGTGTACATGGTGATTTGAAACTAATAAGTCTTATTTCCTTAGGCTGGCCTAAGAACCCACCAAGGCAGGTTAAGCATCGAAAATTAGAAGGCGTGATCCACTGGGAGAAATTCTAATAATCAGAAAGGAGCTATATGTTCAGAGAGGAGATTAAGGTATTTGACTGCACTATTCGTGACGGCGGGCTTATTAATAACCATGATTTTGACCGTCGTTTTGTCAGGGAGTGCTATAAATCGCTTTCACAGGCAGGCGTAGATTATATGGAAATGGGATATAAAAATTCCAAGGAGCTTTTTTCTCCCAAGGAATTCGGCTTATGGAAATTCTGTGATGACGACGAAATAGAAAAGATAATTGACGGAATAGAATCCAATACGAAAATATCCATAATGGTTGATGTGGGCCGCGTCAAGCTTGAGGATGTAAAGCCTAAAGCCGAAAGCCCTGTGGATATGATACGGACCGCCTGTTATGTTAAGGATATAGACAAGGCAATACATATGGCAAATCACTTTGATGAAAAGGGCTATGAGACCACCATTAACATCATGGCTATTTCCCGTGATATGGGTCCCGAGCTGGACGAGGCGCTTCATCAGGTTGAGGAAGAAAGCCATGTAAAAGTGCTCTATATTGTTGACAGTTTTGGAGCGCTGTACCAGGAACCGGTCGAACATCTTATAAAAAAGGCAAAAGGCATATTAAAAACAAGGGAAGTAGGTTTTCACGGACATAATCATCAGCAGCTCGCATTTTCAAACACCATTGAAGCTATCATTCACGATGCCAACTTCCTTGACGGCACCGTGTATGGGATAGGCCGCGCCGCAGGAAATTGCCCCCTGGAACTCTTAATCGGTTTTTTGAAAAATCCGAAATTTGATATACGGCCCATTCTGGATCTCATATCCAAGGAACTTATTCCCTTGAGGACCAAGATAGAGTGGGGTTATATCATACCCTATGCCATATCCGGGATGATGAATGTTCACCCCCGCACAGCTATGGCACTGCGTAAAACCAAGAAAAAAGAGGATTACAGGGAATTCTACGAAGGTTTAGTTGATACAGAAGCAGATTAGCTTTTCTTATGGATATAAATAAGTTCAAAGAGCTTCCTATAATAGGCATACTGCGTGGAATAGATAAAGACGCAATTGAACCGCTCTGTGAAACGGTAATTTCATCGGGCCTTAAGGCCATTGAAATCACCATGAACACACCTGGCGCACCGTCATTAATTAAGTATATGATAAAAGCGGCGCGTAAAAAGCTTGTTATTGGTGCCGGCACTGTTCTTACAAATGATGATATGCAAAGAGGCCTGGATGCAGGCGCAACATTTATAGTACTTCCAACCCTTGTAAATGAAGTGGTATCATATTGTGTCAAAAACAAAATTCCAGTATTTCCGGGTGCCCTGACCCCTCAGGAAATATATAATGCCTGGCGCGCGGGGGCCACTATGGTAAAAGTATTTCCGGCCAAATTCTTCGGTCCCGATTACATGAAACAGATAAAAGGGCCCTTTCAAGACATAGAGCTTCTTGCCTGTGGCGGGGTAACTTCTGAAAATATTAGGTTATTTTTTAACTGTGGCGCATCTGCTGTCGCCTTTGGCGGGGGCATTTTCAAAAAAGAGTGGCTTAAAAAAGGCGAGTTTCCAAAAATAGGAGAGGACATATCATCTCTTATAAAAGAATATAAAAATGTATAAGAAAATAGGATTTTTGATAATTGTAATCAGTGTTTTATTTATTTCTATTGGTCTTTTAGCGCAAACCGACAGGGAAGAGGAGGGTAAAATGAAGATAACAAGTCCGGAATTTAAGCATAATGAGATGATTCCAAAAAAATTCACCTGTCAGGGTCAAGATATGAATCCTACCCTCACGATAGAAAGTATCCCTAAAGAGGCAAAAAGCCTGGCCTTAATCTGTGATGACCCGGATGCCCCCGGTGGAACATGGGTGCATTGGGTCCTCTTTGATATGCCGATTATTTCCAAGATCGAAGAAAATAGTGTTCCCGGCAAAGAGGGGATGAACGATTTTGGAAGACAAAGATATGGGGGGCCATGCCCGCCATCAGGCACGCACCGTTATTTCTTCAAGATATATGCCCTTGACACAGAACTCAACCTCGGAAATGTGGACAAAAAAGGCCTCGAAAAAGCCATGCAGGGCCATATCCTGGATAAGGCAGAATTGATAGGGCTGTATAAAAAGCATTAGGAACAGATTAAACTTGATAATTTGACTTTAACAGCATTTATGTGATATACTCCAAATGGTCATAATAATGACCATTTGGAGGTGAATAATATGACATATTTAACAGTAACGGAAGCAAAATCTCACCTATTGGACATAATACGAAAAGCTGATAGTTCAATGAAGCATTTTATAATAACCAAAAATGGTAAACCCAAGGCAATTATCATGAGTGTTGACGAATATGAAGGCTGGCTGGAAACGCTTGAAATAATGTCTGATAAAAAAGCGATGAAAGACATAAGAAAAGCCAAGAAAGAACTGGCAGAGGGTAAGGCCTATACATTTGATCAGGTTTTTAAAAAAATAAAGAAAAAAAGAAATAATGCGCTATAGCATTGTAATAGCTACTCGGGCAAAAAAAGAGATCGATAAACTCCCGCCTAAAATTAAACAAAAAATCGCCTCCGCACTCGAAGAATTATCTACAAATCCATTTCTCGGAAAAGCGCTGAAAGCAGATTTAAAAGGCCTGTATTCCTATAGGGTAGGCAGTTATAGAGTAATATATAACATTTTAAGACATCAATTGATAATTCAAATTATAAAGATTATGCACAGAAAAAATGCGTATAGATAATGCCCCTAAATATCCTAAAAGTGTAACCCCCGGTAGTGATTATAACATTTTCTTTATCTCTATAAATAATGAGTAAACTTCTTTATTTTTCTGTCACATGTGTTATAATGTGCCTGGAAATCAAAAAGGAGATGATAAGTGTCGGATGTAGCGGAAAAGGTAAAATTTACCGATGACTTGGGGTTAGGCTCGCTGGATAAGGTTGAGATGAAAAAAGGTAGATGTTATGTCTAATAAATTAAAGCAGCTTATAATAGGAGATTTAAAGATAAAGATACCAATTATTCAAGGCGGTATGGGGGTTAAGGTATCTACAGCTTCTTTGGCCAGCGCAGTCGCGAATTGCGGCGGCGCGGGAACCATAGCCAGCGTAGGCCTTGCTTATGGCGAAGAAGAACAAGAGACGAATTTTCCTAAGGCCTCAAGAGAAGGGCTCCAAAAAGAGATACGTCAGGCTAAGGAATTAACTCAAGGGGTTATAGGCGTAAACGTAATGGTGGCTCTGAGCAATTATGAAGATTTAGTGCGGACTGTGGTAAAAGAGAAGACGGACTTCATTGTTTCAGGAGCGGGTTTGCCTTTGAGGCTGCCGGAATTTACTAAAGGAACCTCGGTAAAGCTTATACCAATCGTTTCGTCGGCCAGAGCAGCGGACATTATAATAAGAACATGGAAGAAGCGTTACAATCGTTTACCGGACGCCATTGTCGTGGAAGGCCCAATGGCAGGTGGGCATTTAGGGTTTAAACTCGAAGATTTAAAACTACATAAAGCGAATAGTTTAGAGAATTTGGTAGTAGATGTTTTGAAAGTAGTTAAAGGATATGAAAAGAATTTGGGCATAAATATTCCGGTTATAGCAGCGGGAGGGATATTTGATGGAAAGGATGTTGCTAAATTCCTTAGATTGGGGGCAAAGGGTGTCCAAATAGCGACTAGACTTGTTGTTACTTTTGAGTGTTCCGTAGCGGATGAATTTAAAAAATTATATATTGCGGCCAAAGAAGAAGACGTCGTTATCATTGATAGCCCTGTCGGCATGCCGGGAAGAGCGATAAGAACTAAGTTTATTGATAGAATAATGCATGGTGAAAGAATACCGTTTAAATGCAGCTATCGGTGCCTTAGAAGCTGTGATCCTAAGACTGTTCCATATTGCATAGCCAAAGCCCTATGTAACGCTGTAGACGGCGACCTGGACAACGCGGTTGTCTTTGCAGGAACCAACGTTGCAAGGGTGAAAAAGATTGTATCAGTAAAAGAATTGATGAATGATATTGTTAGCGAGGCGATCGAAGAGTTAGCTAAGACATAAGAACTCTGGTTTAAAATGGTTAAGAGAAAAAACTTAAGTTTTCAGAACATTGGTTATATTAAGGCGATTCTGGTAGTGGTTTTATCAATTTTCTATTCAATTAATGTTTCAGCTGATGAGATTTATTTAAAAAAAGAGGTTGCGGCATGGACCGGAGAGGTTTCTGCCGGGTACAATACCTCCAGAGGCAATACCGATATCGATCAGCTTTCTATTCGCGGATCTCTTAAAAGAAAGAGAGAAAAAATTGATGAATTTGATATAAAAGGGAATATGTATTATTCCGCATCGGGTAAAAAAATGGATGCCCAGACGTGGTACGCCTTGGTACGTTACGCCTTTAGCTTTGGGAAAACGAAACAATGGCACAATTTCTGTTCTGTGGAAGTCGATCATGATAGATTTGCTAACATCGATTACAGGGCTATTCCTACTGTTGGGGTAGGTTATTGGTTTTTTGACCGCGAGAATATCAAGCTGTTGACTGAATTAGGCATTGGTTGGGAGTATACGAATTACGGGGACGGTGAAAAAGACAGCAATCACGCTACGCTTGTGCCGAGGTTATTTTTTGAAAAACAACTTTTTGCTAACTCAAAAATTTCACAAAATCTGATTCTCTATCCCTCCCTGGATGATATGGGCGCTTATTATAGACTGCGTTCGGAAACGGCATTTACCCTTGCGCTCAATAAAGCGTTGGCATTACGATTGAGTTTGATTGATTATTACAATTCTGATCCCCCTGATGATACAAAGAAAAATGACCTCCGTTTTATATCATCCCTCGTCTACTCGTTCTAGCTCGTGTAGGGCTCTATTATAATCTTTTTTATTCAATGAGAAAGAACTCCTTATGGAAAAATTCGATGCAATCATAGTCGGGGCGGGACCGGCCGGAATGATGGCCGCGATACGCGCCGCGGAAAGAAATAGAAAAATCCTTCTCCTTGAGCGGAACGATACCCCCGGAAAGAAACTCCTTATCTCGGGAAAAGGCAGGTGCAACCTTACCAATTCTTGCGATATCGAAGACTTTCTCGGGAAGTTCTCCCAGTCGCGGAATTTCTTAAGAAATGCCTTCGCAAAGTTTTTTAATACCGAACTTATGTTATTTTTTGAAAATAGCCGCCTTAAACTTAAAGTGGAGCGTGGCGGCCGCGTATTCCCGGAAAGCGAGAAATCAGGCGATATCCTGAATGTTTTAAAATCAAAGTTAAAGGATAAGAACATTAAAGTCCTCTCAGGCGAACGCGCCCGCGAAATCATTATAAAAAATAAAAAAATAGAAGGGGTTCTCGCATATTCACGGAAGCATTTTTCGGCGGAACGCGTTGCCCTTACCACGGGCGGGCTTTCCTATCCCGGGACAGGCTCAACGGGTGATGGGTACAGGATGGCCGAAAAGCTCGGCCACGAAATCATTCCCTTGAAACCGGCTCTCTCGCCCGTACTCATAAAAGAAAAGTTTATAAGAGATTGGCAGGGTATATCGCTTAAGAATGCGCGCTTAACGCTTCTTGCCGACAGTAAAAAAATAGATGAAAGATTCGGCGAGATGCTTTTTACCCATTTCGGGCTATCGGGCCCTGTTGTCCTTGATATAAGCGCCTCCCTTTACGACGCCCTAGAGCTAAAAAATAAAGTAGAGGTATCTCTTAACTTCAAGCCCGCCCTGGACCACAAAAAACTGAACGCAAGGCTGTTGCGCGAATTCGGGGCGAATTCCGCAAAAAGCATAAAAAATATATTTAAGAATCTCCTGCCGCGGGGTATAATAAGGCGTTTTCTGCAATACTGCAACGTAAACCCGGATAAAAGCGCGAATCAGATAACATCCGCGGAAAGAAAAAGGCTTATTAGCGGCTTATTTGACTTAAGGTTAACCCCGGCGGGCGTGATGCCGGTTAAAGACAGTATCGTTACAAGAGGCGGTGTGAATACGAAGGAGATAAACCCGAAGACCATGGAATCAAGGTTCGTAAAGGGGCTTTTTTTCGCGGGTGAGATAATAGATATAGACGCCAAGACAGGCGGATACAACATGCAGGCAGCATTTTCTACGGGATGGGTTTGCGGAGATAATATATGACCCCCAAAATAATATTAGCGTCGGCGTCAAAAAGGCGCTCGAAGATACTTGAAGAATGCGGGATACCGCACAGCGTCGTCATAAGTAATGTCCCCGAGAAGATGGACCATAAAAGGGGCGCGAGGTTCAATGTCCTGCATAATGCCCGGCTCAAGGCCGAAAAGGTAGCGGGTAGCTATAAGGAAGGCTTTGTTATCGGTGCCGATACTGTTGTTTTGTCGGGGAAGCGCCTTGTCGGAAAGCCAAAGACAAAAAAAGAAGCAAGGTCCTTTCTTGAGGCATTCTCGGGAAAAACAATTCTTGTGTATACAGGCCTTTCGGTAATAGATGCCGAAACTAGAATTTCAAAAAGCGCCGTTGACGTATCAAAGGTCCGCGTCAAAAAGCTGTCGCGCAAAAAAATGGACGAATTTGTAAAAATCGCCGGCCCCCACGACAAGGCGGGCGGTTTTTCGATAGAGGGCCCCGGGGCATTCATATTTGATAACATAGAAGGTTCATTCTATAACATACTGGGCCTGCCCATGATGAAACTCTATGGGCTTTTTGAAGAATTAGGCGTGGATCTTTTAACATAACTAGGAGGTCTTAGCATATGAGCCGGATAAAGACAAAATCGATCGAGAATATTGAACGCAGGATGGACGGAATTGATTCGGAATCCCTAAGATACCAAGTGCTTCAGAACGTTAAAGATTTCAAGACCTCGTGGATAGGCCTGGGGCAGGCGCTTTACACGGTATGGAAGGATAAGCTTTACAAGGAATGGGGCTATAACCAGTTCGATACATATACGTCAAAAGAAATAGGCGTAAGGAAACAAACGGCGATGAAGCTCCTCAAATCCTATTATTTTCTCGAAAAGGAAGAGCCGAAGTACCTCGGAAAAAATCTTTCCAAGGATATTGCCCCGGCGAAAGTTCCCTCCTATGAGACTGTGGGTGCATTGCGCCTGGCAAGTAAGAGAAAAGGCATAGACAGGGCCGATTACGCGCGCATGAAAGAGGATGTTCTTGAATCAGGCAAGGATGCCCGGGATGTCAGAGCCGCGCTTACACAGCTAATAAAAAAGCGTGAAGAGCTCGAACCCGAAGAGGCGCGCGCCAAAAGAAGAATGGCGGTAATTAAGCGATTGATTAGCCTTTTAAAATCAGTGCGGCAGGAAATCGAGGTAGCAAAGCTCCTTCCGGTCGAGATAATAAAAGATGCCGATAGGTTGATAGACAAGCTAGAGTCAGAAATCTCATCCTAAACTAATAAAAATAATTCCTATTCCTGGGGATAGGAGTTATTTTTATTTCGCTTTTTAAGCAGAAGTGCTATAATGAACCCCGTTAGACCTCAGAGAGGTCTAACGGGGTGAAAACACAAAATGAAAATAATAAAGAAAACATTAACGCTCGACGAACTTAAACAGATGGCTGCTGCCGGGTTTGGAAATATGGTAAAGGCCGCTGTTGATGTTGATAGAGGGCTTATAGCGGTCGATGCTGAACTTAATTCTGATTTAGAAGCACTGCTTCTTGAGAATGGTTCAAAACAGAAAAGCCTTTGGGGAATTAACCTTTATCCGAATATCGAGGATGACGGATTTATTGAATTTGATTCTATGATTAATATGCGTCCGTCTCAAGGTAATAAAAGCCGTGGTGTAGAAGATAGGGGAATATACAATAAAATTATTGAAATCGTTACGAAGGGGATTGAGCGATGAGTTATCAACATAGAGATCTTGCGGCTGGACGCTGGAATCAGTTGCCCTTTCTGGAGAAAATGGCGAATATTGGAAGTGAAGTAGAGCGCGCCTTGAACTGGCGAGCGAAACATAACGCTATCTATAGCCAGCAAGCCTCTGGGAGGGCTCTTGAGTTAATGGATTTAACCCTGGACAGTGTTAGGGGTTTTGCCCGTCTTAAAGAGCTTGCTCGATTACGAGAAGCAATCGTGGATTACTTTTTCGGAACAAATGAGTTTATGTCTACAGAAGAATCGTGGAAAAAGTATTTTTCAAATTTTACCTATGCAGCACGCAAAAATTATTAGCGATTTGAGTATAATATGGAACGTCCCTAAAACCCTATAGAAGTCTTTATAGGGTTAATAAAGAAAGGAGGTAACATGGAATATCAACAAGGTAGTGGTGGATTCGACAGAGGGCCGCGAGAGATGCACAAGGCGACTTGCGCAGAATGTAAGAAAGAATGCGAAGTCCCTTTCAAACCGAGAGGCGACCGTCCGGTATATTGCAGGGAATGCTTTTCAAAGCGCAAAAGCGAAGGCCGTTAAAAGTAAGTAGACAAGGCTTTTATTTAAATGCCCTCTTTTTAACGGAGGGCATTTTTTCCCAGATAAAAGGAGGGTATATTGGCAAGAGATAATTATTCATATCGAAAGCGTCAGAAAGAATTAGCGAAGAAAAAGAAAAAAGAAGAAAAAAGACAGCGCAAACTGGATAGAAAAAACATACAGCCCAAAGAGGGCGAAGCGCAGGTTTCGAATGAAAATTCCGAACAGAGTTCGTCAGGAGAAAATAGGTAGCTGTCCCTGATTTTATTAAAATGAAAATATGAAATTTATAAATTTACTAATCATATGTTGTTCACTCCTAATTATTATTGCATTCTTTATGCCATGGATTGAGGGCGCCGGAAGCATGGTAAAGCCCCTCGACGATTCTACTAAAGTCATCCAGGAACTGGAGCCTACAGGCGCGGCAAAAGAAACCGTAAAGGTAGCCCGCGGCATAGTTGATGTACTCACTGAAACAGTAACCCCGATAAGGTTAAAACAGGCTTTAAAGGGCTATCAAATAGCCATATCGGACAACAACGAAATAAAAAAAATAGGTCCTGGGCTCTATTTGTTATATCTTTTACCTATTCTGGGAATCGCGCTAGCTTTTTTAAGCTCTGTGACAGAGGGTAAAAAAATGTTCAACTTCCTTACCTTTTTTATAGCCTTTGGCATATTTGTAGCACTCTCCCTGCAAGTGTCGGCTATAAATAGGGAGGGCTTATTTGTTAAAATCCAGTCCTGCCCGGGATACTGGCTTACACTTTACTCATTCCTCGGAATCAGCCTGTTAGTGCTTGTAAAAATATTAATATCTTTTCAAGCTCCGAAAAACTCAATAATCTCCAGATAAGCTTGACACTATCCAGCCTCATTTTAAAGGGCCTGTCCCCAGTTTGATAATCCCCTTATAAATAAAATATCCTCTTCTAAATCATATGCCTCTTGCCCGCTGAATAGAGTCCAGGCCATATATTAACTTGATCTTATCTATAGCCTTATTTAGGTCCTCTTCTTTTAGGCTCTGGTTACCACCTTTATTAAAAAGTGACTTTATTCGTGAGGCAGGGAAGAGGTTCGACACTTTTACGCCAATAAGCCTTACCTTTTTCTTTTTTCTATCAAATTTATAATAGAGGTCCTTGGCGGTAGCATATATTACCTTGGTTGAATTAGTGTATTCGGTAAGCGTAAACGCCCTGGTATATGTAAAAAAGCCCTGAAGCCTGATTTTTAATGTAATTGTCTTACCGGCCACTTTCTCGGCCCGCATGCGGTCTGAAACCCTTTCAGAAAGATACATGAGCGTACTCTCTATTTCTTCATTATCAACCGTATCTTCTTCAAATGTATATTCATTACTGATTGATTTAACTTTATCATCTACTTCTACCTCGCTTTCATCAATACCGTTCGCGATCTGCCAGAAATAAAACCCGTTTTTACCAAATAGCTTTACCATGTCATTTACGTCCTTTTTGGCAATATCGCCTATTGTCCTGATACCGTATCGATTAAATATGATTTTGCTTTTTTTGCCAAGGCCCCATATCCTGTCCACCTCAAGAGGCCATAAAAAACCTAAAAGGCCTTCTTTTTTTACTTCAGTAAGGCCATCCGGCTTCTTTAAGTCAGACGCGATTTTAGCCGCCATTTTTGTTGGCGCAAGCCCAATGGAGGATGTAAGGCCTGTTATCCTTTTTATTTTAGACTTAAGAAGTAGGCATGTTTTAAGGGGAGAACCAAATAAGTGCCAACTGCCTGTTATATCCAGAAACGCCTCATCAAGCCCTAAAGGTTCAACATGCGGGGTGAAGTCGTAAAGCGCCTTATGAATACTGCGTGAAACACTGCTATATTTCTCCATATCAGGCCTTAAATAGGCTCCATTGGGGCACTTCTTATAAGCAATCGATATAGGCATAGCCGAATGGATACCGAATTTCCGGGCCTCATATGAGCATGTCGAAACAACCCCGCGCCCTTTGCCGCTCTTAGGGTCTGCGCCTATTATTACGGGTTTCCCACGCAACTTTGGATTATCCCGCTGTTCAATAGAGGCAAAGAAGGCGTCCATGTCAATATGGATAATATAACGTTCACGCATATCGGTATTATATCATATTAACTTACACCTGTTGGAACTTCTTCACGCTTTTCCATGTCTAATATTGTGAAAGGAAAAGGAGGCAAAGGAAATGTTAAACAAAAAGCTTTTTAATAACAAAATTTTCCTGATCGCGATTTTAAGCTTTATTCTCCTTGCGCAATCAGGAAACGCATTCGCCTGGCACCGCCCTCTAAGGAGGACCCGTTACCATCATGGTAGTAGAAAAGTTTTCACTATCCCTAACAGCTATATAAGTATCGTGATCGGCGGGGGTAATTCTCATTACAGAGATAGAAGGCGCTGCAGAACTCGCTCCTATCATCATGTATTCGCTCCGTCACGCGGTTGTTTTCGTACCCGGGCGCGTTATTATAGCGTAAACTTCCGATGAAAGCATCACCCGGATAACCCAACGGTTGAGCAACTAAAGGCGCTTTACGGTAAATAAATGAGTTGCGCATAGTTTTTCTTTGGGTGTATAATCCTATGCGGAGGAAAATGGAAGATATAGCCAGAGATGTTATTATGAGGGCAGCTCAAGGCGATATAAGCGCGTTTGAGGCAATATACAGAAATGCATCCGTATTTGTATATAACGTGGCTTTTAGGATAACCAATAACAGCCAGAATGCGGATGAGGTAACACAGGATGTGTTTATGAAAATATATAAAAATTTGAAGAAATTTCAGTATATGTCGTCATTAAAAACATGGATATACAGAATTACAGTCAATGCGGCGATTAATTACAAGAAGCGGGAAGAGAAGCACGAAAATCAGCGCGTAGATTATGATTCAGCCATGCAATCGGTTTATACGGAGGAAACCATAAGAAAAAAACTAGATAACGAGGCCGGGAAAGAAAAGATTTCCGGGTTATTAAATGCGCTGAACTCCGATCAAAGAGCGTGCGTGGTGTTAAGGGAAATTGAGGGCTTGAATTATAAGGAGATAGCAAATTCATTAGGGGTTAATATAAATACAGTGCGCACAAGGCTAAAAAGAGCAAGGCAGAAACTTTTGGACTTTGTAAAAAAGGGGTGATTTTCATGAATTGCAAAAAAATACAAGAACTACTTATGGCCGACTATATCGATGGCGAAGCGAATGAAAAAATGCGACAGGTTATATTTAACCATTTGTCCGCATGCAGCGAGTGCAGGCAAATCAAAGAGACGTTGAAGCAGGATGTTATAGATCCCCTCAAGGCCGCGGAAAAACAGCATCCACCCGATTTTGTGTGGGAAAATATTAAAAGCGGGATAATAAAAGAAAGGCAATACGTACCGGAAAGAATAGGCTTTAAAATCTTAAAACCTGCTTTTGTCGTGCCTGCCGTAGCAGTAGTTATTCTTATATTAGTTTTTATTGGCGGGTTTCCCTTAAAGGGCAATGGTAAACTCGATTCGTATATGGTTGAACAAGTTGAGTTTATAAGGGCTCTTGATAGCAATGGGATAGAAGCCGATGGGTTAGGTACAAGCATAGAAGAATATTTGCTATTATAGGGAACCTTTTCACGAATTTTTCTGTCTAAAATATTGAAAGGAGACGATTGATATGAAAACGAAACTCAAAAAAACAATATTGCTGGTGGCGGGGATAATATTTTTGCTCAGCTCTACTCTATATGCACAGCGCGACTACGATAAGAGAGAAGGAAAGGAGCGTTGCAGTGTAAATGTAGAGGGGAAATTTGAGAAACTTACCGAGGAGCTCGGGCTTACGGCCGAACAGGAAGCGAAGCTCAAAGAAGAGCGTAAAGAATTTATGAAGAAAAACAAAGACTTAATGAGAAGGATGCGCTCAAAAAGAGAAGAACTTAAACAGGAGCTTGAAAAACCGAATATAGATAGAGCTAAGGTAGGCACAATAATAAACGACCTCAAAAACCTTACCGGAGAAAAATTAGAAAGCAGGATCGACAAGATAATTTCAATGAAAAGCACACTTACTCCGGAACAGTTTGAAAAGCTACAAGCTAAGATGAAGCAAAAACAGCATGCTCATCCGGGCGGCAACAAGTATAAGCGTCGTTTTGGGCGTTGGTAACTTTTTATAGTCTTATCCGCGCAATTTGCGGCACTTGCTGCATTCTTTTACTAAGTCAGGGTTTTCTTCTTCGCAGTTTCTGCATATCCAGAATCCGGGAGGTGGGTTTTTAAGGCGGTTTTGTTTTTTAAAATAAGGCCAAATGGAATAATACCCTACCAAGAACAATATCACCAGTATAAAGATTATAAACACGGATTTCACAAACCCGGCTATAAAGAGAGGGGCCTTTACATTATCCAGCTTAATACCATAAGTTCTAAGGTAATCTTCGATGATTGCTTTTGATTCGTGATAGGTGTCCATATCATCTACGTTTAAGAAGTTTATTAAAGGTCGGGATATGGGGAAATGCCCGGATTCCAGAGTTTCCAATTTATTCAGATATTCCTTATAAAATCTTGATGCCTTACGAATGTCGCCGCTTCGTTCATAGGTGAGCGCGATAAGAAAAGCCGTCCCAAAATATTCCGGCCAGATATTGCGCGATTTATAGAATTTACTAAGCGCGGCCGAATACTTTTCGTTTGAAAGGGCATAGATGCCGTCCTTAAAATATGTCGCAAATGCCTTAATATCCCTTCTGGAACCCTGCTTCCTCGTAATGGCATCCAAAAGCTGCATGGTAAGAACAAATCTCTCATAAGAGAAAAACTCTTTCTCGGTGAATCTGCTTTGTCCGAATATGCCGAAGGACGAACATATAATTGAGATAAACAGAAGTATGCCTACGGGCTTAATATAAGTTTTCATAGACCATATTATGGACAATACTGGACAAAAAGTCAAGAAGGTATAGTGGCGCTTTACTTAATAGGGACAGACACTATTTAAAAAATAGGTGCCTGTCCTTATATACCCACCGCTACTAAAATTTGCAAATTCCCGTAAAAGAGGGTATATTTGAGGTAAGGAGGAGAAATAATGAAGAAACTCTTTATGTTATTTTTAACTATTATATTTATTACAACAAATGTTTTTTCTGACAAACATCCTATCATTGATACTTCTGAAGTAGAAAAGGTAGTTTTAAAAATGTCCTATGATGTGGGTCGTTTTTCAGGTTATATTGTATTCTATGATAAAGATGCCAACCAATGTGCAGTAAAAGGGAAAAGGGGTGCTTGTTTAAGGAGAGGATGGGATTTTGAGAAAAAACTCGATATAAATCCTTCAAAATTTGAGACATTTCAAGATGATATTGAAATATACGGCTATAAAATTGACCGCTTTCTTTTAAAAGATATAAGAACCGGTAGACTTACATTTGATTTTGAGTGGGATGACTTAAAAGCAAGAGATAAGATATATGTAAAGAGATATGAGTAAAGGCGAAGTTCACCGAAGGTGAATGCAGTTTAGGTAATTGCATGATTCAATACATTGGAGATAAAAGAGGATTTCTTTCCTTATTGGGACTTCTGTTGGCTCTGGTAATAATTCTCATTCTTTTTTTCTTAGGAAGGAAAGCATATTTTGGAAAGCCAGTTTCTGATAAAGCAGTATTGGATAGAAGTAAGAAGATAATAGAAAAGATTAACAAGCAAAGGGAAGCTGATAGTGCAGTTTTTAAAAAGTAAAGGGCGTGTTTAGGTGAAAATAGTTCTTGGTGCAGTAATTGGTGGTGCTATTGGTTTTACCATAGGTTATTTTGGTAAATGTTATTCTGGAATATGCCCTTTAACAAGCAATCCTATCATAAGCACAATAATCGGTGTAGTTCTAGGAATAATGATTGCTGCTATAAAGGAAGTAATCGGGACACCCGCATCGCATTTTCAAAAATAGGATATGGCGGTTACGGCGTCCCCACGGTATTCTTTACAAGGGGTAAGATGAAGAATGATGAATTTTAAATTGGATAAAAAATATATTGAGCTATACATACTGCTTAAGCTTACCAATATAGCTGAAAGCGGGGGAGTAGCGAAGCATATTATAGCCGAGGGGCATGTTACGGTTGACGGAAACGTAGAGAAGCGAAAAGCGTGCAAGATACGAAAAGGCCAGGTTGTAAAAGTCAAAGATGAGACGGTTGTTGTAAAGAGGTAGGGGAGAGGTGCAGAAAAATAGAAACGCCCCTATTTAAGAAGATAATTATGCTCTAATGAAAGGAGGGCAAGATGCGGGTAAAATTGGTGTTAACAGTACTACTGGTATTCGGCCTTGTGCTTTTTGGTTCGGTTAGCGAAACGTTAGCATGGACAGCTAAAGAAATCGATGCCGGAGTTAAGCCATCACTTGACAAGCTTGAAAACATTAAAGGTGGAAATACGGTATTGAAAAAGGCGGCAGGCCTACTTGTATTTCCAGCAGTTTTTAAAGCAGGTATAGGCTTAGGTGGAGAATACGGGGAAGGCGCGCTTTTAATTGGAGAAAAAACGGTTGATTATTATAGCACTGCAGCCGCGTCAATAGGTTTTCAGTTAGGTGCGCAAAAAAAGACAATAATTATAGCATTTATGGATAAAGGTGCGCTTAAAGATTTTCGTAATAGCGAAGGTTGGAAAGTGGGTGCGGATGCATCGATAACAGTAGTAGCAGTTGGAGCCGACGGTTCAATAGATACAGCGAAAACCAATAAGCCGATTGTGGCGTTTGTATTTGATCAAAAAGGCTTGATGTACAATTTAACTTTAGAAGGTGCCAAAATCACCAAACTAAAAAGATAATAGAAATGTCCCCTATTGTACGTGAAAGCTGTCATAAATCATAGGTACGACTTTAAAGGAGGTGTTGAATGACAATTGAAATGATACGTGCAGCGCTAGGTTGGTGTTCTATAATCAATATGGGATTACTCCTGTGGTGGTTTTTTGCTATTACGGTGTTACATGATTTGCTTTATCGCATGCACAGCAAGTGGTTCAAGATTCCTGTAGAAACATTCGATGCGATCCATTATGCTGGTATAGCTTTTTATAAAATAGCTATACTTGTTTTTAATATTATTCCGTATTTCGCATTACGCATTGTTGGGTGAGAAATAACCACTCGCCCCAAAGTAAACGTAGCGAAGCGGAGTCCTGAGCTTGTCGAAGGAGGAGATGCTTAGATAATGCCAAGAGAAAAAATAGAACCGTACCCAAGATGACTTGCATAAATCAAAATAGGAGATAAAGAATGGCCAAAGAAAATTCATCGTTCGATATTGTCGCGGAAGCGAACCTTCAGGAGGTGGACAACGCTGTTAATCAGGCAAAGAAGGAGCTTTCGCAGAGATTCGATTTTAAGGGAAGTAAAGCTTCGATAGAATATAACCGCAATGAAAAGAAGATAACGCTGATCGGTGACGATGATTATAAATTGCGCGCCCTTAAGGACATTTTTGCCACTAAGCTTGCCAAAAGGGGGGTTTCTATAAAGCTCCTGATATTTAAAGAACCGCAGAAGGTTTTCGGGGGTTGTCTTCAGCAGATAGTCGATCTCGTATCAGGAATACCCCACGAAAAAGCAAAGGAGCTCACCAAAATAATAAAAAAACTGGGACTCAAGGTCCAGGTCCAGATAGAGGGAGAGAAGATAAGGGTATTTTCTCCAAAAAAAGATAACCTCCAGCTTGTAATAGCGCACCTGCGAAAAATAAACTTTCCGATAGCGCTTACTTTTTGTAATTATAGGTAGAAGGAAATTGATGAATTTTAAATTGGATAAAGAATATATTGAGCTATACATACTGCTTAAGCTTACCAATATAGCTGAAAGCGGGGGAGTAGCGAAGCATATTATAGCCGAGGGGAATGTTACGGTTGACGGAAACGTAGAGAAGCGAAAAGCGTGCAAGATACGAAAAGGCCAGGTTGTAAAAGTCAAAGATGAGACGGTTGTTGTAAATGTGTAAGGTTTATTAAACCATTTCACGCTCCCGGGGCGTGAATTTTCTTTTGAAAGGAGATAAACAATGCCAAATATTACAATAGAAGGACCGCCGATAAAAGACATAGAAATAAAGCGAACCTTGATTAAGGAAGTAACCGAAGCCGCAATAAAAGCATATAAATTGCCTGCGCAGGCGATTGTAGCAGTAATCAAAGAAAATTTACCTGAGAATGTCGGAGTTGGCGGGCAATTGATTTGCGATAGAGTAAAGAAATAAGAGTCGAAAGTAACTGTGCCGTCCGCGATTTTGAACTCAACGGGTCCCTATTTTTGATTTTAACAGTGTCCCCGTGCCTCAAATAAGCATTGTAACATGAATGACAACACCCTATACCAGGAGCACCAAGATAAGAAATGGCTGGAGCATGAGAATGCCTGCAACAGGTGCGGGGCGTGCTGCGGCATAAAAGACAGTGACCCCTGTGAACACCTAAAACGAGCTACCGATAATCGATATTTCTGCGATATATATGAGGGCCGATTTGGCCTCAGAAAGACCGTAAGCGGCAAAGAAATAATGTGCGTGCCCATCCGTAATATGCTGTATAAGAGTTGGTGGGGTCGTTCGGAATGCGCGTATGTATAAAACACTCCTCGCGACCTATCGTGATAGCTTGTCGCTCGGAGTAAATTCGGACATATAACTTACGTCATTTTATTCCGTAAGTTATGTCCTCATTTATGGAAGAAGCCCTAAATCCTTTAAAAAAGATATGCACCCGCGCTATGGCGGTTGGCCAAAAGATAGACCTCTCCAAATGTCATTACGGCCAGACTAAAGGCTCTTGTCCATACATCAAAAGGCCTACAAATTACTACTTTTTTCTTGCCGGCCTGGTAAGAGCTGAAACCTTGAGATATATCCTTGAGATTGGCACTCATTTTGGAGGCTCGATAAGGTCCATGCGCAAGGGCTTAAATAAGAGACATGTCTTTAGCAATAAACTTGTCACTGTGGATGTTACTAGCAACAATATGGCCGGCTTAAAGGGTTTTCCACGCATCCATAAAATACGGGGTAATTCTTTAGAGAAAGAGGTCGCAAATAGGGCCATGAATTGCTTCAAAAAGCCCGTAGACCTCTTGTACATAGACTCCATCCATGAATATGGCCATACCATGGCAAATATCGACATTTATGCGCCAAAGTTGGACCCTTTATATATAGTTTTGGATGATATCAGGCAGTGCGATTCCATGAGGAAATTATGGACCGATCTTACAATAAAATACGGTACTAGGGCCTATGATGCCTCTGAAATAGCCATCCGAAAAGGCGCCGGCTTTGGCATTATTAAATGGAGACAATATCGCGAACCCCGCTAATCACCCTGATCAGCTCCTTGTAGGACCTTGCGCGGACTATGGAATCGCGGACTTTGCAGGCCTCGGGAACGCCTTTCAGGTACCAGATAGCTACTTTTCGCATGAAGCCAAGCCTACCTTTTGGCCTTAGAACCTTATATT
>SDBU01003433.1_pt1 | contig 20148 bp, 13 predicted proteins | sample 2277071 | NCBI WGS metagenome assembly SDBU01 (sample SAMN10397929, study PRJNA504765) | marine sediment metagenome | isolation source: marine sediment core GS08_GC12, 126 cmbsf | place: Arctic Ocean: Gakkel Ridge, Loki's castle | collected 2008
TGGTGAGAACGGTCTACTGGTGTATGATATTACTGATCTAAAGGCGATCGAGCAGGTTGGATCATTCAGCGATTTCTTGAATGCCAACCAGGTTGAAATTGATCAGGGAGGTTTATACGTCTCAGATAAAGACAGTGCGCTGCATATTGTCGATGCCGAGGTAAGCCTTTCTTCCCAGCGTGTTTCAAGCACCGAAAAGCAGCAGGGACGCGCTCAATCTGTAGCAGTAAACGAGAATTATGCCTTCCTGGCATATGTCGATCAGGGATTACGTGTAATCGACATCGCCAATCCGAATGCTCCTGTGGAGGTCGCTACCTACGATAGCTCGGGTGAGGCTATTGGCGTAGATCTCTCTGGGGATTTTATCTATCTAGCAGATGGAGCGGCAGGCCTGCAAGTACTGTTTCTAGAGTCCTCTGGTTCCGAAAATTTAAGGATGGAAGAAATTGCCGTGATCGATACCCCGGGGGAGGCCAATCAGGTAGCAGTTGTAGGACAAACCGTTTACCTGGCAGATGGTTCTGGAGGTTTGAGGGTCATCAGCATGGTTAATCCTGCACAACCTGTAAGTCTGGGATGGGAGGATACACCAGGAAATGCTAATGGAGTTGCCGTTCTCGGGGAATATGCATATATCGCCGATGGCCCAGCAGGATTGAGGGTGATAAATATTCTCGACGGTAGTATACCAACAGAAGTTGGGGCAATTGACATCATAGGGGAAGCTCGAGCAGTGGTGGTCAGGCAAATCACCGATCCTGTGGAGAGAACTCTGGCATATGTGGCCTCTGAAGGAGGGGGATTGCGAGTGATTGACGTTAGTGATCCAATAAACCCCTTAGAAATCGGTTCCTTCACGGCTTATGAGACTGTCTTTGATTTGGATTTATCAGGTGATAATGCTATTCTGGCAGCGGGTAGTTGGGGTTTGCGAGTTGTCAATACTGTCGATCCTGCGAATATAACGGAAGTGGGATTGTACAACACTCCCGGTGAGGCAAGTGGACTTGCGTTGATGGGGCAATACACTTATGTGGCGGACAATACGCGTGGAATGCGCATCGTGGATGTCGCCAACCCGGCAGTACCCCAAGAGGTCGGATTCTATGATGTACCGCGAATGGTCAGGGGAGTTACTGTCACGCAGAATTACGCATATCTGACCGATGTGGAAAGTGGTTTCCGGATCGCAGAATTAAGTGATCCGCGACGACTAAGACAAGTAGGACATTACGACCAGGGAGGGATAGTTGAGGATATCGTCGTTCATGGGGGAGTAGCTTACCTTGCCAATTCAGTTGGCTTGCAGACGGTTAATGTTGAGGATGTAAAAAACCCTCGTAGTTTGGGTGAATTAAGTACACCAGGCAGGGCTAATGCAGTATTCGTGGTGAAAGATTTGGCTTATGTCACGGATAGCGTTTACGGGTTTCATATTGCTGATGTCAAGGATCCAACAGCCATCCAATCGCTGAGCAGTCATCAGACACCCGGTGCCGCCCAAGATATCTTCGTGGCGAGTAATTATGCTTACATTGCGGACGGAGAAGCAGGTTTGATGATCGTTAATATTGCCGACCCGCTCGATCCAAAAACTGCAAGTGTGATCGATCAATTCCAGAATGCAAACAGTGTAATTGTCCTGGGAGATTTTGCGTATTTAGCGGATGGATCCAATGGTCTCTGGGTGATTGATGTTAGCAAACCTGTCGCACCCGAAACGATCGCTTTCGTGGATACACCCGGGACCGCACTCGATCTTGAATCTTCGGGTGTGTATTTATTTATTGCTGATGGGGAAGCGGGCGTACAAGTTGTGTATATTCTTAACCCATATGACCCGACGCTTGTGGGTGGAGTGGAATTGGAGGGGAATAGCCTGGACTTAGATGTTGAATGGAGAACCGGTGCAGAAGGGAATCCAGGCAGCTTCTTCATCTATGTGGCAAAGGGTGAACGTGGTTTAGAGATTTTAGCAGCTGGTAAAGTTGTCACAGCGGGGACAACTGGTCTGTACGAAACTCCTGGGATGGCGCCATTGCGACAGGTTGTCCAAGACGGCTTCCCGATCCTCGGTGGTCCAGGGAAAGAGAAGAGTGCCAGAACTGTGCGACAAACTTCATTCGATGTGTTTGTGATCGGAATATTGGGTCTCTTATTGTGGTTGGGCTTTTTTGCACAATACATATTACCATTGAAAAGCTTGCGGGAAAGGCGCGCGGCATTCGGTCGGCTGGTCGGCTACATGATGAGATCTCATGGTCCAGCGATCAGGGTTGAAAATGGTAAAGTGATCCAAAGGCTTGGAGAAGGAAAGCGAAGTGGACCCGGGGTGATCTTGCTGGATACTGCCAGCGCGGCCATGCTGCGCACAAAGACGATCTTCGTGGATGCAATCGGTCCGGGAGTGGTGTTCACCAAAAGGGGTGAATTCCTCCACCAGGAAGCAGTCGATTTGCACACACAGGTCCGCCCGCTGCCTCCGCTGGGTCCTCTGTCTACAGAAGATCCGTTTGCTCCCTGGATCAAAAGAAGAGAAGATGAAAAGGAATACCAGGCCAGGCAGAAGCGACGCAAAGAGACCAGCGGCTTGACCCGCGACGGTGTTGAATTAGTTCCCAATATCCTGGCGGTAGCCAAGACGAAGAGTTTGCCTGGTCAAGGCGGAACGCGCTATGGATTTAATTCCAGATCAGTCCGCCTGGCGATCACGCGGGAAGGAATTGTGCCCAATGGTCTCCGCAATATCCCCTGGTACGAAGTGCCTTCCTATCTGGCAGTTGAAGTATGGCGGGAATACTTAGGCAGATTTACCCTGATTGAGCTATTTACACCTCAAAATGAGAAAAGCGTTTTGGCACTTGGTTCAGGAGAAGATGACGGTCAGCAAATTTCGAAAGCATTAAATGAAACCCGGTTTGAGCTGATCCTGCGTATGATCCGCCTTCGTTTGACACAGGCGGAAGTTCCGCGATTAGACGAATATGGTCAAGAGGGTGATGGTAGGTTAATTAGCCGGGAATACCGCATTCTGGAAAAGATGGGGGTCCAGGTGAAGGATATCTCGATCAGCGGGATCAGATTCCCCAGAACGGTCGAATCTCAGCTGGTCCAGCAATGGTTATCCACCTGGTTAGAACGAGCTCTAGCAGAAAGAGATGCGGTTGAGAACAGGCGCATCCTGGCTGGGGAGATGGGAAAAGAAACCGCATTGATAGATTTTGCGGAGAGTGTGGTTAAAAATTTGGGGGAATCGCTGCTAGATGACGAAGGAAACGGGCTCCCATTTGACAGCAAACTTCGACCAGACCTGGGATTAAGTTTAGAAATGTTGGTTACTGGTACGCAACAACTAATAACACGTAACACAAAACTCTACAAATGGTTGTTGAACGAGGAATCGGAACTAAATAGATTGCTGGAATGGATCAGGAGGTAAGGGTTTGTACGCTCGATTATTAGCTCGATCGCTTTGGGAGAGCGTAGTATCGCATCTGGTCAGCTCGGTGGTGATCACCAGTCCACGTGCAGCTGCATTCCGCCGGTGGAGCCTGATCGCGATTGGAGGAATTACCTGGGTAGTCTTCGCTTACTCACGCCATCCATTCGTTCCAAATAGTGATCCAATACCTAACTACTTGATTTATCTTACCCGGGCGCTTTTTGCTGCCGATGTGTTTAAGCATGTTCTTGTAGCTGCGTTTGTACTCTGGTTTGCTTACCGGGCGGCGGCGATTTACCTTGATGATATATTTGAGCTAAAGAATGTCCGCATTGCTGAAAGATTTATCCGCCAATCAGCCTTTGCAAGTCAATACGATGTAATCGAGATCAAAGATGGAGAAGTGTCTCTCAAAGACCAGGCATCTCCGATCTTCTTAATCGGTGGACCTGGCATGGTAAGGGTTTACCTGGAGAACGCGGCCATTTTTGAACGCATTGGTGGAATGCCCCATGTGATCGAACCAACAACGACGAAAAAGGGGGAGAAAACCAGGCAAAGAGAACCGGAAAGCGGCTCTCTGCTTGCCAGATCAAGGGGTTTAGTCGGTGCAATCACGCGCGTTGAAGAATCGGGAAAAGTTGCACCAAAAGATAGCGCGAGAGTTTTAGGGAGTTTTGAGCGGTTACGTAGGGTGATTGATCTCCGTGACCAGATACTGGAGATATCAGTTGAGGGGCGAACGCGGGATGGCATTCCTGTTCGGGCAAAAAATATGAGGGTGATTTTCAGCGTTCTCCGTGATGGACAGGATTCAACCCTGACCAAGCCTTACCCATTCAGCCTGGAAGCGATTGAATCTTTAGTTTATGAACTGAGCCGGGAATCCTGGACTGATGCCATGGCAGGTCAAATCAAACGAGAATTGGGGGCATTCATCGCCAGGCACACATTGAGCGAATTTTTAGCTGCCATCGGTCGTCCGGAAATTGAGCAGGCAACCATAATTGCAGCTGAAATACAAGGTGAAGCTGATCGGTTGTCTGGTATTGACGAATCTTTTAAAATCGATGTACCAGATGCTCCTCCTTTTGTCCCACGTCCAGGAATCAGCGATCTTTTTTATGATTATTCTGATTTTGTCGCCCGGGCTAGAAAGAAGGGTGTCGAATTACGCTGGATAGGATTGGGTACTTGGGCTTTTCCAACTGATATCATCCCTGAACGCCATTTACAGGCCTGGCGTATATCTTACGAAAACCTGGCGCGGGGTAGTGAGGCTGCCATCGCAACGATAACGGAAAAAATCCGGGTGGAGCATCTATTGGCAATTTTGCACGAGACTCCGATCGGCGTCTTCAACCCAATTGATAAAAATGAAGATTCAATGCGAAAAATGAATATGGTGACATTAGTGAATGGTTATCGTGGCAAACTACATGCAGCATTGGAAGTATACGATCGGAGAGACGAGTCAGATTCTCCAGAAGCTCGCAGGGTGAGAGATGTCTGGACCCACCTGGCGCATGTTGTCGCTCACTATGCAGGAGATATTTAACTTGGATCGGGAATTTTCTCCATCACCAGGCGACCCTGTAATCGTGATTGGCGGTGCGGGTGTTGACCTGATTGGACGGCTGGAAGGTGAGCTGAGAGCAGGAAGCTCTAATCCAGCAAATATCAGAACTTCCTATGGCGGAGTGGCTCGCAACGTAGCCGAGAATTTAGCTCGGCTTGGTCAAAAATCGATCCTGTTAACTGCCGTAGGGGATGACCACAATGGGGAACAATTGCTCAAACAAGCCATGGAAGCAGGCGTAGAAACGCGCTATATTGTGAGCACCACTGAGCATCCAACGGGTTCATACCTGGGTGTTATCAATCCTAGTGGTGTCCTGCAATTTGCGTTAGATGATATCAATGCCACCAGCGTATTGACACCAGAATATATTCGCTCTTTATGCGGAGTATTCCAGGAGGCTTCGCTGGTTGTTATTGATGCAAATTTACCAGAAGATACCTTGCGAACCATATTCTCTCAAGCCCGAAAAGCCCGTCTCCCAGTATGCGCTGACCCGACTTCAACATATCTTGCTGGCCGGTTGCAACCATTTCTTGACGGCTTGCAATTTATCACACCAAATAGTGGCGAAGCAGGTGTATTGTGCGAACAGGTTTTAGAAGATAATCAGCGTGAAGATGCTCTAAATGCAGCAAAATGCTTAGTCGGACAAGGAGTCGAGATCGCCTTGATTACACTAGCTGAATTTGGTGTCGTTTACGCGACCTCAGAAACCAGTGGTCATATCCCAGCTATTCAAACTTCAATTGTCGATCCAACTGGCGCCGGGGATGCATTGAACGCAGCCGTGATCTATTCGCTATTGAATGGTATTCCTCTAGACGATGCTGTCCGATTGGGGGTCACAGCAGCTTCCTTGACTTTGCGTCATCGGGGGACAGTGATCCAAGATTTATCCCTGGAGATGCTTTACGATCAGTTAGTGATTTAGCCTTCAAGTAATCATACATATTTTAAACCAGGTTTGAAAATGAATCCAAATTTGAAAGGTATTTTTCGCATATCTCCGGAAGTTGCACGAGCCCAATCATCGGGCGCAGCGATTGTTGCTCTTGAATCAACTGTTATTACTCATGGACTTCCTTATCCCGAGAATATACAGCTGGCCCAGGATATGGAAAACGAAGTACGCAATGCAGGCGCGATACCAGCGACAATCGCGATTCTGGAAGGCATGCTCCATGTCGGATTAAATATTAATCAATTGGAACACCTGGCAAGTGCTAAAGACCTGCATAAAGCCAGCCCGCGTGACTTCTCGCGGATGGTAGTGAACAGAGAGAGTGGGGGAACAACAGTGGCAGGTTCGATATATGTAGCTCACGCCGTGGATATACGGGTTTTTGCTACTGGTGGAATTGGCGGTATCCACCGCCAGCCAGCGGGAGATATCTCCGCCGATCTGCCTCAATTAGCAAAAACGCCGATGATCATCGTATGCGCGGGAGCTAAAGCGATCCTGGACCTTCCTGCAACACTGGAATATTTGGAAACGCATGGCGTACCGGTAGTCGGCTACCAAACGAGTGAGTTTCCAGCGTTCTATTCAGCCAGGAGCAGGTTACCGACCAGCAGCAGGGCTGACTCACCGGAGGAGGTAGTTGAGTTAGCGCGCACACATTGGCGAGTGGGGATGACGAGCGCCTTGCTGGTTACAGTTCCACCACCACCTGAGGTGGCTATGCCTGAAGAGGAGATGAGGCAGGCGGTCAAACAGGCTCTGCAAGATGCAAAAAATGAGCGGGTGCGCGGCCAGCGAGTAACCCCATACTTATTGCAGCGGGTCAGTGAATTGACTGGCAATGCCAGTTTGCTCGCCAACCTGGGATTGCTGCGCAATAATTCTGATATCGCTGCCCAAATCGCACGCAGGTTTAAGCAAGATCCCAAAATCAAGACTATCTGAAACCATTAACCTGCTGATCAATCTCAATATAGAAAGCGGAACGCGATCAGGTGAGCAGAATGGGGAAGATGAATTAGGAATTGTAATTCAGTTTGAGATTGGGTTTGTTGGTCTGGCGAAGTAGATATGGCGAAACTCAGTCTCTGCCTGGGGAGTGATCAGGCGCACGTTCTCTTCTAAATCTAGGAGGTGACTTTCGATCATCTCTGAGGGAATTCCATCAGGTACATAGACTACATAGAGGACATTGCGAGTGATTTGAGTGATCTTTGTCGCCTGGTCCTGACCGTATATGACACTGCAAAAGACGCTATTTCTATCCGACATCACCATGTCACCGGATTTACAAGTCACTTTCCCGCCACTGATTTGCGTGTATACCTCCTCACCGTTAGCAGAATCGAGTCTTATCGATCCTTGAATTTGATCCAGGTCATGACCAGCTGTGAGAAGCAGGCTATTTAATTCCGCCATGAACATCGCCTGTACAAGCGGGACTCCTCGCGGAATTGGCTTGTTCTTTTGAGTAACCGATTCAAGCTGCAATAGCAGGTGGTAGGTTTTCTTGAAGCGTTTGTAATAGCTTGAATAGGCTGCTATCTCCGGTACCTGGAGAAAATCTGGCCTGCTCATGCCTCGATAACGCTCACGGAGCTGGCTCTCCACGGCAGCTCTCTTTTCATCGAGCGCCGTGGATTTTCCCTGTGCTGCTATCTTGCGCATAGTTAATACACCCAATGCTGCTCCTGGATGGGAAAATTGCCAGTTTGTTGAGATTTTTATCATGGTGTCTATTACACTTGCCGATCAAATCCATTATTTATAACTTGTCTGGATAGTTGATTGGTTTATGATACTACCAATGTCAGGGGGTAGGAGTAAAAGTTGGGTGGGGAGTAATTGTGGGCGTCTTCGTTGTTGGGATGGCGGTTGGCCAACGGGTCTTGGTGGGGGTTATTGTGATAGGTGTGGCAGTTGGCCAACGAGTCTTGGTGGGGGAAGGAGTTAGTGCTGGCACACGGGTCCTGGTAGCAGTTGGCGGAAGGGGGGTGGGCGAGGGACCGAAGGTCGGGGTAGGTGTAGGCGTAGGTGTGTGGGTGCGGGTGGGTGTCGGGGTGCGTGTTGGGGTGGCTGTGCGAGTTGCCGTAGGGGTGGGTGTAGTTGTTGAGGTGCGGGTTGGCGTGGGGGATGGGGGAGGTGTTGGGGCATCTCCTTCGATTGAAAACAGCCCCGAGACATTCCATTGAGTACCGACGAAGATCTGCACCTCATATTCTCCTGGCAGCCATTCCCAGGGCGCGGGATCCCAATCTGTGAATCCAAAACCTCCGGTACTGCCGTCCCAGGGTTCGCTTTCATGGTAGACCAGCTGTGTCCCACGGTACCATAAAGCGCTCCATTGGGAGCCATCAAGCATGGAATCATAGCTGAATAAGGCATACATGTGCCCGAGCGGATTTTGGAAGACCTCCCCAGGATTGAGCGGTTGGTAGGTATCCTGATCGATCCCTTCGCTGAAGATCAATTGGCTGAAAACCGAGTCTGGATTAGGAGTAACTATACTCTCAATCTGATTCTCAATAGCCAGCGGTAGGCGAGGTGTGGGAGTCACTGTTGGGGTATCGGTGACTGATGGGGTTAAAGTGATGGTCGGGGTGAGTGTGATCGTGGGCGTGAGAGTGATTGATGGTGTGATGGTAACCGTTGGTGTTTGGGAGGCAGTCGCAGTTGGAGGGAAGAAACTGTAAGCGACCGGTTCAGCAAAGCGGTTCAGGAGTAATGCCAGAATTCCCAAAAAAATCGCAGAGAATAACAAGCGCCAACCACGTACCATGCTGTCCCGGCGCATGCGGAAGAAACGCAGCGTTCTTGCATTACGGATCGAGCGAATACCCAGCCAAGTACTAAATGCCAGTCCTAAAACGGTTAGGACAATAGCTGCCTGAACGGCAGCGTGAATATCAAGGGAAAGGGAATCCAAATCGAAGGGAAATTCCACGGTCAGTGAGCCTGTTCGGTAGCAACCGGGTTGCGTAAAGATCCTATGCCTTCGATAGATACTTCAACTATGTCGCCATCGACAATAGTGCTTACGCCAGCCGGTGTGCCTGTCAACAGCAAATCTCCTGGGTATAAGGTCATAACAGAAGATACAAAGGCGATTAATTGCCTTACATTAAAGACCATATCCCTGGTGGAAGCCATCTGGCGCATCTCATCGTTTACGTGGCAGGTTATCACTGCATCTGCAGGATCAAAATCGGTTTCGATCCATGGACCCAATGGGCAAAATGTATCAAATCCCTTTCCTCGTGTCCATTGCCCATCCCGAAATTGAAGGTCCCGGGCGGAGACATCATCGGCAATTGTGAAACCAAATACATGATCGTTTGCATCTTCAGGGGGAATCCAGCGTCCCGTTTTGCCGATCACTACTACCAATTCTGCCTCGTGTTCGACCTGTTGGGATTGGGGAGGTAGGTGAATGGTCTCACCGTGTGCAATAATCGTTGAGGGTGGTTTTAGGAAAATTAAGGGTACCTCAGGAACTTCGGCATCATGTTCTTTTGCGTGGGCGACATAGTTGCGGCCCACACAGATGATTTTACTAGGGATCACTGGTGGCAGCAACTTCACCTCTTCTAAGGGATGAATGGCTTCCGCACGGCTGAATTGAGAAAATGGAGAACCTTCAAGATGGCCTACTTTATCTTCCATCACCCAACCGAAAGAAGGTGATTGAGACGCGGTTTGATAACGGATGATGCGCATGAAAATCTCCTGGCAAATGAAATTAAATCAGTCGTTCGAATGTTGAATGTTTGCAGATAATTCTATAATCGCCTGTTCTGCTCCGGCAAACCGCTCAGCGAATCGCCAGCGGAGAGCCTGGCAGAGGGCATAAATGATCGATTCGATGGAAATGATCCCGACTCCCAAGGATGGGTTGGATCGAGCTGCCAGGACTACATCGGCAGCGCGCGCCGAGTTGAGAGAGGCTGCCCCAAGAATCGCCGCTGTTGGCAGACCTTTTTTGCGTGCAGCTTCCAGGGCACCTGAAATGTAAGGGGATTGTCCTGACACTTCTAAGGCGATCAGCAGATCCTGAAGTGTCGCTGTGTGAACGGTACGCGACAGGTCCGCAACTCCAGAGCGGGCAATATAGATCGGGAACCCTCCCTGTTCGAGGAAATGCACGAGGTTGTATGCAGCAGCCTGGGCGGGATTCTCGGCCAGAACTATGATCCTGCGGGCAGCGCCGATCTGCTCAACCAGGTTTGCAAGAGCCTCGGTGTCCAGGGAGATCCTGGTTTGCTCCAGTGCCAGGGATAATTCCTGCATGGCGCTGCTGACAACACCGGGCACCGATTCAGGCTCTTTGGCTTGCTCCGGTCGGACCAGCAAGTCACTTAAGACCCGCTGGCGAATCTCACGCTGCATGTCGGGGAAACCTTTGTAACCGAGTGTCTGTGCAAACCGCACGACTGTGGCGGCATCCAAGTCTAAGCGGTGTGCAAGTTCACTGGCGGTCATGAATGCAGCCTCGATATACGAATCAAGCAGGAAATCTGCCAGCTTGGCAAATGATTTCGACATGCCGGAGCGTTGTTGGCGGATGCGATCCTCGTATGTCATGGCTTACTCCTTGCAATCCATCCTGAATTTTAAGGGGAGGCGGGTTGGTTCTTGGGCAAAGGAAAAGATGCTATCCATTTTGCAGGATCGAGCAATTATTCGGTTGAGATTGCCATATGAGTTTATCATAATTGTGGTAAGTGTGCAAATAATATTGCGACGAGTGATTTCTCTCAAAGCTGCCACCCGAATTGATTCGGATATGTGAGGTTCCAATTTGGATCGAGTATAATTACCGCCGCGGGCGGATAGCTCAGTTGGTTAGAGCGCCTCTCTTACACAGAGGAGGTCGCAGGTTCGAGTCCTGTTCCGCCCACTTTAGTGCCCCCAGAGATAGGGGTTTTTGGATTAAAAATTATTTGTGTTGGTGAATGGATACAGTCCTAACACTGGCAAATTGCTGGTGTAACAGAGTGCAATTCCGGCGTTCATGGCATGGCGATCTGCACGATTAAATATCCAAATCTGAAAGGAAGGACTTGCTGATCGTGAAACGATAGAACAAGCACCTGGAAGCAGATGGGCCGGGGAGGAAGGGTGCCTGGGGCATGGGTGCAGAAGAGTGGTGGGTTATTTACCACGCAAGCTGGGATAGATTTTTGTTAAGGTTCAAGGGAGGATATGGAGTTTGAAGGTAAGATCTTGCAGCTTGGCTTGGGAGGAAGGGTGCCAGGGAACTTGGAAGCGGGAAAGATGTGGATGCCGTTGGACACCCCTGATCAATGATTTATTAATTAAAATAAAATAAAAAAAGGTGTGCTCCTATCTGAGTGGATACACTCTTGATTGAATTAGGATAAGTCGAAAATCCCATTGAAAGTATTATAGCACATACGTTCTATCTTTACAAGGATATTGCAGCAGTTTTAAATATGGAAGTTCTTATGAGACGCGATATCAAAATTTGCCTGCTTCCAGCATGGTTTCTCCCACTTTGAGCTCAAATACGCCCATTTTATGGTACGGGATGGCAAAAAGTAAGTCAAATTGAGAATTGCTGAGGATATCGACATTAGAGAGGCAGGGAATCAGGTTATTCAACATCCTGGTCAGGGCTGAGCAATATCGAGAAAGTTTACAACACAAAGCGCATCCGTTCGTCTCTGTGATACCTGACATCAGTGGATTTGAGTACGCCTGGTGTCAGTCCCAATTATTGGAGGCATCCCCCTATGAATGCCTCAAAAAGTGTCTAGCTTAAGGGGACCACTACACTAGGCCGAGGATTTTTGGTTATAGGATTTGATGAGGTTTATTTTTATCTAGGGCGAGGGAGTTATGGAATCGGTGATATGGGGTGCAGCCTGGGAAGTATGTAGCCAAAGAAATCTCACCGAATCTAATTTTTTGTGATTTATGATTCAAAATAAGCATAAGTATTTTAGATCTTCAGGTAAATACCAACTAAAAGCAGAATAAGAGCAACCAGCCTGACTTCATGAATATGATCAAGGATTTCTCCTGCGCAGGTATATCCAGAGACCTGCGACGGCCAATAGCAAGACTGCACCCGTTGAACTGCAAATTCCAGTACCAGTTTGATCAGATGTCGAAGCTTCATCGGTTGTGGATTCTTGGGCATCAGGTAATGTAAAACTATCTCCCACTCCAGGATCTCCGCTCAACACAAAACTTGCCCAGAAAAACGGGCTGGGGTGTTCCGCTCTTATTTCGCGCTGAGCAGCCTGCAAAACTTCAGCCTTGCTCATCCCACCTTGCCAGTTCTTGTAGAAAGCTACCATCAACTAATTCGTGGCTGCATCATCCACATTCCACAAACTGACAATCATCCGCGGTGCACCAGTGAAGAAGGAAACTCGGGTCAGGGCGACCACCTCATCCCCAGCGGAAAGCTCGCCAACGTTGGTCTGGCAAGCGCTCAAAACTACCAGGTCAGTGGCGGAAAGATCCAGGCTATAGATTTCGTGGACCTCCAGCAAGCCATCTTGTCCATCTCCTGAAGCAAGGTGAATGGCGCTGTACAAAAGGTTGGCTTCATTGTATCCGCCATGCGCTGCCAGGTGGATGACTTCTGCCTGATTGGCTGTCTGCCAGAACAGATCCTCGCTGGCCTCTGCGTTAGTGTAGACTGGCGCACCCAATTGCTCAGCTACGGTGGTAGCTTCACTTTCAGCATGGTGTAACGGTTTAAGATTCCGCACTCCTGTATCGGGATTGCCGAACACAAGTGGAGGCTGCCCGATAACGGAAGAAACTTCTTCAGCGTTTTGCTGGATGAACTTGTATGTATTGGCAGAAGGCAGGTTGAAGAGGATAAACTGGTCGCCAAAATAGGATTGACCGTCGGTCAACACGGCAAAGGGGACATAGTGCAGGAGCTGGTGAGGGATGATGCCAACCTGCGGGGTCTGGAGGTGCTCGAATATCGGATCAACCAGCCACTTGTGCAGGTTTTGAAGGGGTAGTGGATTGGATTTCTCCCTGTTGAGCCACTTGTGGATATCAATGATAACGGCGAAAAGAATCTCAGCTATAGCCTCAGGGAGTTCGACCGTTTCGAATCCGTCCTGAGTGATTATGAAGGCCAGGCTGTCTTATTCGCCCAAGACATAATGGGACACCGGGGTTATATGGATATAGAGTATGGTTGGCATCAGTGAGATTTTTTCGTCCAGAGATTTGGGGCGGTCCGTGGCTCCTCAACTTTGCGCACCCTTACTGGACTTTCCTAACCAATTTGTTTTTCAGTGCCCAAGAGAAAAAATTCGTAGGGTGGAGATGCGCGGTTGATGAAGGCGGGCTTGAAGTTCTTCACCGTCAGCAGGCGTTCTTTATAGCCCCTGACATCCCGGGGAGGTCACATTGGTAAGCGCAATCTACTCCCCATTGGTTAGATTGAACCATTCGGCGAACTTCTTCAGGTCGGTGACATAGTCGCGCACTGTGTAGGATGATATTCTCTCTGGTCTGTTTTGCAGGTGGCGCTCAAAGGCTTTTATCGGGTCAGTCATTATAAGTAAATAGTAAAAGCAGCAGCGCTATTCCGGATTGTATCCCGATCTTTTCGATACCTATGCCCCACATTTTACCGCATTGTATCCAGAGTTCCGGGGTCAAGTAAAGACACAATGGGAATTGTATGGAGAGGTGGGGGGGTGGGATAAGCCTCTTTAGAGCACCATAATGGGTAGTTTTGCGTCATACAATGGTATTAGTTGGGCGACTTGTGTGTTATGTAACAATGTTGATTATTGGACTAAAATGGTATACAATGGTTACATAAACTTTCAAACTTAATACTTCTTCATTAAGGATTGTACTTCAGGCGGCTGTTCAAGCAGATAGGGGGGCCTGGGCAGCTTCGTAGTTATCATAATAGCCGCTAAAGTATCATTAACGGCTATTGGTTATGGAGTGGCTTAAAGAAAGTGATGAAACCAGAGGAAGGCAAAGCAACAATAATAACGAGTATCTGTAACATGGACCCATAATGTGAATTAGGCAGAAATAGTGGCATCTAAAGAAGTGGCTCAAAAGAAATGTTCCGCTTCACATATCTCAGCCGCGAAGGTGAGTATAGGAATCCAAACGACAAAACAGTGCCCAACCTTATTCCAGATTTCTCAGTTATTCAGTCGTCTTAGGCACCACGACACCTTCTCGGGGCTACCTCTTCCATGGGATGGTATCTTCAGTAAAGTTCTCTTTTTCGACGAAAAAGGAGCGGGCAAGATAGTGATGAAGCTCATGGACCATAAGTGGCTGAATAGCACCACACGTTACACCCAGCCGATCAGCCCACGACAAATGGGTAGCCGCAGTCAAGTCATCGCAAAACTCGAGACAATGGAACAAAACAGTTCAACTAGGAGATAATAAAAGGAACTGGTATCCTGCAGATTCCGAAAAACAGATTCTATGCGGCACGCTGCACCATTTCAACTATTACGATCCGGCAGGGATGAGGCCAACTGGAACAACTTTATTATTCCCGATCCCTCGTATGTCCACTCATCACAGATCTTGAATCGCTAAGAGAAGATGGGTGGCATAGTTGCGATGGGCGTTCAAGAGCATAGGAGCCGAGATCACACCAGGTGAGTAGTTCTATGGCAATCCATGATTTCCTAAAGTACGTGGTAATTCTGACGACGAATCTCCCCTCGAAAGGCAGACTGTCTGTACCTACGGGCCTTGGGTTTGGGAGGGAGCACATTATGTTTACTGGAAGACCAGGTCGAAGCAATGATAATAGATCTAGTATCTAATATTTCGATTGACGTTTTTACGGGCCTACTCATTGCGGTTATCACGCTTGTTGTAGCCCTTCGTGTGAGAGAAGACACAAAGAAGATGTTACTAATACTCATAGGCGGGACTGTACTGGCTGGGCTAATTTCAGTGACAATTTTCCTCATCTCCCGTTCTGACAACCGACCTTTATGCCCAACCATCAGCCAAGTCTCAGCTAATCCAGAGATTATCACAGAAGGTGGCACATCAGAAATAACTGTTTTCGCTAGTAATCCCGGAGGGGGCGCACTAACATTTTTGTGGGAAGCAGGGATAGGAAAAGTTCCCAGCGGAGTAATGGCCCAACGGAACATCGAATATTCAGCACCAAGTTTTATTGGCCAAGACAGAATAAAAGTGACCGTAGATAACTCGCAGTGTACTGCTACAGCAACAGTAGATGTACGGATTGTTGTGAAATAACCTTGAGGGACGATTCAAGAGAACTGTATCGAAAATTTTTGAGTTGAGACACGAAGCATAGGAGATGATGCGATGTTTAGTACCAAGTTCGCCATAGTCGCACTGTTCATTACCTTGATCTTTCTCACAAGTGCCTGCACACCACTAAACAGGCCACCAGTAATAACACTAGGTAGTGGACCGATTGTTCCATCTAATGAGTCAAGGGAAATCTCGATCACAGTTTCTGATCCCGAAGGCGATGCGCTTACGTGCACTTGGAGTGCCCAAAGGGGTAAGGTACCCTCAGGTCCACAACCCTGCTCAAAAATCGAGTATATTGCTCCCCCAGAAACCGGTTCGGATAAGATAACTGTAAACGTAGACGATGGCAATGGTAACGTAGTGCCTGGTCATTTGCAAGTAAGCGTCGTGGAGCCTCAAACACCCATAGTAACCATTGCGCCTCTTACAGATACCACAGATACCCCGACACCCACAGCAACTATTGGCCCTCCTACAGATACCCAGACACCTAGCCCAACTCCAAATACGCCGTCTCCCTCCCCTATTGCCCTTAGCTTTGAGATCGAAGTCTGTACTATGGTATCCGGCACGCCTATCCCAACCCCGACGCCTTTCCCAATCAACACAATGATTAAATGTGCGGGCACGTATTCTTCTCCTCTCGAAATCGACTCTGCTAATGTGCGGATCTGGATCGTCCTTAGAGATGTTATCGGAAATTACTATCATCAGAATCCGCCGGTGGACCTTAGACCAGATGGCAATTGGCGGGCACCGAATGTAAAACCAGGGCAGGACATCACTGAGATTCTAGCCGTTCGGGTCAACCAAGAAGGCCACGAATTTTTTCTTGATTTGGTGAAAAAGGGCGATTTTTCTGGCCTCCTACAATTGCCTGGAGGAAGTGAAGTCCTCGACTCGGTAGACATTACTACTCAGTAGAGCGAATTCAATGAGCTTCAAGTTTTCGACGAATAATGTGCTAAAGGTTAGGGGAATGGAAGTTGGGAGAGGAAAAAGAAAATTGTAAGGTCTGAAAAGGTGGATTGGTGCGATAATATTAAGGCAACTATTTCCTAGTGATAGTCAATGAGGCGATAAGTGCAGAAAACCGCAACTATTCTCATATTAGCAGTGCTCCTGTCTTTTAACGCAAGCAGGCCCACTGTGATCAAATCGCAAGCAAACAATGTGTTTTTACCATCAACTGGTATCAAAACAAATCTAAACCTATCTAATAGATCATCTAAAGAAGAGGCATTCCTTGAGCAGTTGGCTAGAGACACATGGATGTACCTGAGTTCAGATTGGGCAACCGATAATCATCTTCCCTGGAGTTGGCGTTCGTATACGCTTCCGGGCGGGAGTTATGCTAACCCTGCCGAGATAGGTCTCTATGCATTATCTTGGCTGGCCGCATATGACTTCCAACGCTCCTGGAGTCCCACCTGGCTACAAACTGAATCAGAGGTAACCGCAATCCTCGACCAGCTTCGCGCTTGGCAGACCGGCTCTCAAAGTGAACAACCCAACGGCCCTAACGCTTATCTAAACAGCGTCTTCTACCAAGGGTACTGGATCTCCTCGGCCCCACCAACTGTTGGCAGTGGAACTGAGGACCACGTTGTTCCTTCGATAGACAATGCGTGGTTGGCCGTAAGCCTTATAACCATCCGCGAGTACGCCAAATCCAATAATCACCCTATTTTGGCCAATAAAGCTGATGCAATTCTAAGCGATATGGACTTTACTCTTTGGTACGACATAGAAACGCATCGCTTCTTTTGGGGAGACGTAGATAATCCACAGGGGGTCTCTCAAGCCGATTACTATTCTAATGAAAACCGAATCATCAATTTTGTCGCTCGCGCCTTGGAACAGCTAAACACTGAAGAGTATCTTTTGAGCCTGGGGGCCTTAGAACAGCCCTCAGGAACCTATGCTGGCATCACTGTGGATAAAGTGGCCTGGGATGGATCTTATTTTACATACACAACACCAGCTCTCTTCATCCGCGAGATGGATACACCTTATGGGACAGACACCATAATGCCTGCAACCCAGGCCCAGATTGCTTATGCAAAGCATCAAGGCTACAATGCGTGGGGATTTTCCGATAGCTTTGACATAGGAGGTGGTGGATATGTACAACAGGGAGCCCCTCCGATAGGTATGTCGGACTCACCAGAGGCTCGCCCAGGTTTGGTAGCCCCGTATGCGAGCGCTCTAAATCTAATCACGCCTCTTTCATCAGAGGCTATCACCAACCTGCACTTCATATCAGATACGTTCATTTGTGCATATGACCGATCCTTTGGGTTTCTCGACTCCGTGAAAACTGATCCAAATTCAGCAGATTATGGTAAATGCAGTGAGCGTTTTAGCGCGCTGGCTCAAGAGTGGATCTTTCTTGCTATATCTAATCACATGAACACTTTTATCTGGGAAAATTTTTACCGTGCTGATGGCGTTATCGCTGCGCATTTGGAAATGTTTGCAAACCAAAAAGTATATTTACCTATAGTTTTGAAGAATTTCTCCCCTCTCGTCGTTGTTGCCGATTTCAACGAATGTACATCCACGAATAACTTAGGCGGTGGTATGGGAGCCGCATATAACCCTCCTGATCTCCTGGTAGACTCCTATGTTAAGGAACAGGGACGAGGCTGTGTAGCCAGGTTAGAGTATCAAATTATCAATTGGAGCGCGTTCTGGATAAAACTACTGCATTTAGATCTAACCCCTTACAGTAAGCTCGTTTTCGATATCAAGTCTTCGCAAACTGACATTCCTGCTGAGTTAAAGATTGAGCTAAAGCGTGCTGGTAACAAAGAGGTATCTATTGTTTATGTTTCTGGTTTTTCGACAGAATGGCAAACTTTAATTGTGGATTTGAAGGACTTTGGGGAATCAGGTTACGCACCACCACTGTCCTCTTTTACGGAAATGGAAGAACTTGTCTTCACTTTTGAGGCAAATCGATCTGGCAAACAAGGGATTGTCTACCTTGATAACATAATCTTCGAGCGCTGACTGTAAGCTTTTCCTTTAATTGCCTCCCTTGCAGCCCTCTACCCCCGAGTTAGTAGTACACGGAAAAGTACTAAACCCCTACCCGCTTCGGTTGGCAACGGATGAGCATCCATTTGATGCCACTTGTTATTGTCCTTCCCTTGACAGCCAACCCTTACCTCAGACTTTTCGATCGCGCTTTGCAATTGTTACTTGGTGTGAAATTGAAACAGGAAGCCCAAGGTTTTGGGTCCACTTCACTCCGCCCTCTCTAACCCTGACATTCCCCACAAAACTTTCAATACAATGGTAATTGTATAGGGAGTTTTGGGGGAGGGGAAAAATTAGCTTTAGAGAACCATAAAAGGCAAATTTGCGCGATAATTGAGACTAGCGATGAACAGCGATTCTTTCTAACATGCCGGTCGAGGAATTAGGCAAATCCTTTCCAAAGAGTAATCGTCAGGGGACATAGGACGAAAGTCAATAATGTTAGCGACTGCCCGGAGGTGAACAGCATGCGCATAGATAATAGAAGCCGCAGCACACCAAAAATTGTCGCTATTATCGGCCTAGTGGGCCTTTTGGGGGCTGCCTTGATTGCTTCGTTGCGGCCAGACGAAGCGCCTCGGTTATGGACTCGGATTGAGACACGCGGGTTTTTCACCCCTCTCAATAACGTAGAGAGTTTGATGTTCACAAATGAACTTCTCTGTGAGCAGGTTGTCTGGAATGCATTAAAAGGGTCATGGAAACTGAGCCTCCAAACATTGGGCTGGGGTCGGCTGCTTACAGGCGAGAATAGTCCCTTGTATGAGGCTATGTGGGCTAACGATATGCTGAGGCGAGGTTACAGCACTTTGTCTCCTAGTTTATACCTGCCCCTGATTCTCAATGCCTCATCTTCACCAACGCCGATTAAGCCAACGCCGACGAACACCTCGACTCTAACCCCAACCGCCACACTCACCCCCAAGCCGACTGACACGCCCACACCTACTAACACTCCAACACCGACGATTTGGGAGTATGAGAGGGAAATGGAGTTTCCTGATGAATACACTGTGGGCCAGATGATTTACCGCTCCAACGCCTCTGGGCAGCAGGTCCATGGGCAGTTTGGAACTACAAGTGGATCCCCTTGGTTACCCAAGCCAGGGTATGTAGAGTACGTAGGAATTAATATGCCGCAAATTGACCATCTATATCTGAGAGTACGATACTCAAAGCATAGTTCATCTTCTGTTCGAATTCGTGTTTACATAGATAATGAATCAACACCGAGGGCATCCTTTAAGCCTAAAGACCAGATGAACTGGAACCAGTTTACTTGGACAGATGCAATTGATTTAGGCAGTGTGAATAGCGGTATTCACTCCATCAAGCTGGATACAGATGGACAAAAATTCGGTGTTGCTGATTTAGACATATTTGCGCTTACAGAATAAGCACTGAGGCGGCTCACCGATTTCATACCAACTTATGTGTATTCCGGTGATGTCGATCGCTGATTCCGGGCGATGTCGATCACCCAGACCGGTGATGTCGATCACATAATCCGGGCAAGACGATCGCCAGGGGGGAAAAGACGCTGGAGAGGCAATCATACCTTTAATTTACGTCTTTTAGCAATGGAGAAAGTATCTTTCTCATAGAATCTCCTTTCAATTCGAGACGGTAGGCGTTGTGGATAAGGCGATCGAGGACCGAATCGGCGATGGTGGGATCGGGGATACGGTTATGCCAATCGGAAACAGGGACCTGGGTGGACACTAAAGTAGCAGAGCGGGCATAGCGGTCGTCGAGGATCTCGAGCAGGTCTTTGGCCTGGGAGCGGGAGAGGGGGTCTCGCAGCCAATCGTCAAAGATGAGCAGGTTAGTGCG
>SDBU01003434.1_pt1 | contig 20144 bp, 23 predicted proteins | sample 2277071 | NCBI WGS metagenome assembly SDBU01 (sample SAMN10397929, study PRJNA504765) | marine sediment metagenome | isolation source: marine sediment core GS08_GC12, 126 cmbsf | place: Arctic Ocean: Gakkel Ridge, Loki's castle | collected 2008
AGGATATATGGGGTTATTATATAATTATGAATTTAAAATTTTTAGTTGGTTGGCTTCTATTAATAATAGGGGTTTTAGTGATATTTTGGGCTATGTATATTTCTTATAATATTTTTACTGACCAAATGCCGGCGCCAGAGATTTTTGAAATACCAGAAGATATAGCAAAAAAAGAAAGCTCTGTCGATTTAACAAAATCATTAGCTTCTGGATTAGATCAAAGTGTTATAAATGATTTGATAGGCGAACAGATAAAAGAGATATTCCCCAGCGCTCTTTTGGCTGATCTCTTTAATCTTATTGCCTGGTCAATTTTTGTCGGTATCTTAATTTTTGCCGGTTCTCAAATTGCTGGTCTTGGGATTAGATTGATAAAATTAAACTAATGTTAAATTCTCTGAAAGCTTTAGCTGTTTTCATTGGAACTATTATTGGGGTAGGGATTTTCGGTTTGCCTTATGTTGCAGCTCATGTGGGTTTTCCAGTAATGATAGTCTTTTTTGCCCTTATTACCTTAATAGTTATTGTTAATCATTCTATTTATGGAGAGGTTTGTTCTGGCACCAAAGAGGTTCATCGTTTAGCCGGCTATGTGGGAGAGTATTTTGGCGATAACTGGGAGAAGGTTGCTGTTTTAGTGACTGGAATATCTCTTACTGGTGCCTCACTTGCTTATTTAATAGTAGGTGGTAAATTTTTAGGGTTTCTTCTTTCGGCCAACCCTTATTTCGGCGATGGAGAATTGATATATGTTCTGATATTTTTCTTTATTGGTATTTATTTAACTTTTAAAGGGATAAAGAGTATATCTAAATTTGAAGTTTTTCTTTTATTTGTTCTTTTTATTATTTTAGGGATATTTTTTATCAAGGCCTGGCCTTGGTTAAATGTAGAATATCTTCAAACCATGGACTTGCAGCATCTAGGCCTTCCTTATGGTGTTATTTTGTTTTCTTTATGGGGTTTAGCAGTAATTCCAGAGTTGAAGGAGATGTTGAATGGGGATAAGAAGAAATTCAAGAGAGTTATTGTGTCTGGCATTCTAATCTCTACTTTTATCTATTTATTATTTATTTTCATTATCTTAGGAGTTTCAGGCCCTAATACTTCAGAAGAGGCCTTAACTGGTTTTAATAATGCTATTGGTAATGGTATTGTTCGGTTAGGATTTATTTTTGGTTTAATCGCTTGTTTTACTTCTTTTATTACTTTAAGTTTAACCTTTAAAAAGACCTTATGGCAGGACATTGGGATTCATAAGCATGTTTCTTGGTTTATTGCTTCTTTTTTACCCCTCTCCATTTATTTTATATACTTTATCTGGCTTCACGATAAGAAATTTATTGATGTTATAGGTTTTACTGGTGCCATGGCCATAGGAGTAGAAGGAATTATTGTTTTTTTCCTTTACAAGAAGTTTAAGCAGCAAAAGTTTTCTCAAAAGATAAATCCTTTACTTTACTTTTTGCCAATCTTTTTTATTGTAGGAATAATTCTTTTTATTTTCACAAAAATATAATATGATATAATATATGGCTAAATTTATTGCTGATTTTCATATTCATTCCAAATATTCCCGAGCCACTTCAGGCCAAATGAATTTAGAGAGCTTATCTCATTATGCTGGAATTAAAGGAATAAAGATTTTAGGAACTAGTGATTTTACTCATCCGGAATGGCTTGAACACTTAAAAGAGAATCTAGAACCAGCAGAAACTGGTCTTTTTAAATTTAAAAATAAAGATTCTAAGACCCGTTTTATTCTAACATCTGAGATCAGCTGCATTTATTCTAAATTAGAAAAGGTGCGCAAGGTGCATATTATAATTTTTGCCCCTAGTTTCGAGGTAGTTGATAAAATTAATACTCAGTTAGGTCTGATTGGCAATCTAAAGGCGGATGGCAGGCCCATATTGGGCTTAGACGCTAAAGAATTGGCAAAGATAGTACTTAATGTGTCTGAACACTGTTTGGTTGTTCCAGCCCATATTATGACGCCATGGTTTGCTATTTTCGGATCTAAATCAGGGTTTGATTCAATAGAAGAATGTTTTGATGATTATGCTAAGTATATTTATGCCTTAGAAACAGGTCTTTCAGCGGATCCGGCAATGCTCTGGAGAATACCTGATGTCAGAGAGCGGACATTGATCTCTAATAGCGATGCCCATAGCCCGGCTAAGTTAGGCAGGGAAGTGAATGTTTTTGAGGGAGATGATTTGAATTACAATAATATAATGGAGGCAATAAAGAATAAGGATAGTGATAGTAATCTTTTAAAATTAATATATACTATTGAATTTTATCCTGAAGAGGGTAAGTATCATTATGACGGTCATCGTGAATGCGATATTAACCTGTCTCCTCAAGAATCTAAGAAATATGGCGATCTTTGCCCTAATTGCGGAAAATCTTTAACCATAGGGGTTTTAAATAGGGTAGAGAAGTTAGCTGATAAAGAAGAAGGGTTTAAACCAAAAGGCGCTATCCCTTTTAAGAGTTTAGTCCCTTTAGCAGAAATAATATCTGAGTGCGTGGGGGTTGGGGTAGCTACGAAAACAGTGGCCAAGGAATATAATAGTTTAATAGAAAAATTTAACAGCGAGTTTAATATTTTATTAGATGTTTCCCAAAAAGAATTAGAATTAGTTGTTGATCCGATTATTGCGGAAGGAATTATTAGGGCAAGAGAGGGGAGAGTTAATATAGAACCTGGCTATGACGGCGTCTTTGGCAAGGTAAAGATTTTTTCAAAAATAGAGAAGGAAAAAGCAAAATCAAGGCAGAAAACTCTGTTTTAATTGATTGCGAAAAGCGGGATTATTGATAGCTATATCTTTTTTTTGGGTTTTAGTATAAAATATGGTATAATGAGTTCATTGATGAGGTATTATAATATATTAAGAAAAGGGCTTGACATGGGTTGATTTAAGATAATATTATAATATAATGTATAAATTAGTCCTTTTGGGTGATAGATATCTAAAAGGTAATATAAAAAAGTAAAGGTCGATTTTTAGAATCATATAAATTTTTTAAAATTATGGCTGGAGAAACTACTGCTTATTGTGTAAAGTGTAAAGCAAAAAGAGACATGAATGATCCTAAGGAAGTTCCTATGAAAGGAAGAGGCAACGTAAAAAGAAGAGCAATGACTGGAACTTGCCCAAAATGTGGCACTAAGATGTTCAGAATCCTTGGTAACAAGAAATAAGAACTACACTTTTTAGAAATAATTTAATAGTTGAAAACCGCTTAGGCGGTTTTTGCTATTTTAAGAATCCAAAATCAGAAGTCCAAAATCGGGAGTTGAACTCCCGACAGTTATATTTTAGTCGGCTTATAGAGTGTTTCCAAGTTATTAAACCATTACAATCTATTGATTTTTTGTTTTGATATGATATAACTTAATTAGTTCTAAGGAGGTGATTAAATAATGAACAAGAGTGGTTTTCTAAATCTACGTCTTAGTCAAGAAGAAAAAGATGCCCTTCAGAAAGAAAGACCTTACTTCGGTCCCGATCAAGTAAGGGATAAATCTGAGCTCCGACCTGGCATGAAATGTATATTGCATTGGGAGAGGGCTGGTAGAACAGCCATTATTATGGTTCTTAGTTACCCTTTTCTAGAGAATGATTTGTTGAGGATTAGGGTAAGGTATGAAAATAAGACTTATAATGGTGACGGAAGATATTTATGTGACTCTAATGTTGTCCCTTATCCTGATGGATATGGATGGCATCGTTGGAATTGGATAAGAAAAATTTAGTATACATAAGTGTCTATTTCTTTTAAAGAGATATGACACTTTTTTTATTTAAGCTTGTTTAAAAATCGGAAGTCCAACTTCCGACAGTAAGTTTTTTATAAGTGGCGATGTCGGACATCGCCACTACCGCCACTAAAAATCGGAAGTCCAATTTTCCAGTTTTATTTGTGAGCGAAGCGAGCGAAATGATAAATTTATTTAGCATTTTCGAGCAAGCGAATAAATTTAGGGCGTAGCTCTTCATTTGTGAGCGAAGCGAGAGAAATGACAAAGTTTTTTGGCATTTCCGAGCAAGCAAACAAATTTAGGGTGAAACTCTTCATTTAGTAAAATATATTAAATATATTGAAGTTCAACTTCACTAGTGAAGTTGAACTTCAATAGTTGGACAATGGTTGGATTTTAGTCAATTTTGGGGTTGATTTTTTAATTATAAGATGTTATCCTAATTTAGGATTCATTGATTTAAGTAGATTAAAAATAAAAAAGGGGATAAGAAAGATATGGATGACGTTGTGGTTATAGAAAAATGCGCTAGAGGTCCGTGTAGCTCTTGTAAAAAAACAGGCGAAATTTCTGTTTATGCCTTTGGTGGTAAGGGAATAGAGTGCGGCTATTGTGAAGGCAAAGGATGCAATTATTGTTATCACACAGGTTGGGCTTTTAGAAAAGACAATTAAGGAGGTGAGAGAAATGGAATCTATTCTTAAAATTATCAGCAAAGACGGTAAAGGTATTTTGGATGCAATAATAGCTTTTATTGTTTTTTTAGGCTATTTGGTTCTATTATTTGTGGGAATTCCTATTATGTTATTAATATGTTTTATTCCCTTGATTTATGCTTACTTACTTGTTCCATATAAGCCCCAAAAAATGTAATTATTGCTATAAATACCCTTGGTAATAATCCAGCTTAAATTTTATAAAGATTTGAGCTTTTTTTATTAAATTGACTTGTATTTTTAATTAAATGTTATGTTTCATCCCAAAAAAATTCTACTATTGACAAATATGTTTTTATATTCTATACTCCTAATGGTTGATGAATAGGAATATTCATTGTCACAATTAGGAGGATAAAAAGATGTTCAATATAGGAAAATTTTTAGGGGCTGTATGTTTAGGTTTAGGTAGTGCTGCTATGGCGAAAACGCCGGAAGGAATAACAACTATCTTGTCTTTCATATCTGTGCTTATAGGAAGCTATTTGATAAGCCTTGATTGATAATAAAATGCCAAATTTTTTCGGAAATGAGGCGTCTTTTTTTTATTAAATTTGACTTGTATTTTTGATTAAATGTTATGTTTTTAAAAAAACTCTGATTTACTATTGACTTTTTGTTTTGATATGATATAATTTAGTTAGTTTTAAGGAGGGATTTAAAAAATGCGTGAATTGGTTTCCCCAGATATAATTTTTGGTGAAGATAGAAATCGGAATCAAGAAACAAGAGGCTACCACGGAATCGATCAAGTAATGCAAAAAGGTGAACTCCGTATTGGCAAGGAATATGAATTCCATTATGTCAGTTCGATAGAAATCTTCAGGGTCATCAGCTACCCTTTTCTAGAGAAAGGTAGTTGGTGGATAAAAGTGATAGATAAAAGTATTAATCTTGAGAAGACAATAAGTCTAGCTGATGCTGGCGTTGTCTCTTATAGTGCTACTGGAAAATGGAATCGTAGTTGGGCAAAAAAAATTTAACATACATGGTGTCTATTTTTTTATAAAGAGATATGACACTTCTTTTTTTATTTGAGCTTGTATTTTTGATTAAATTGGTGGTAGGATTAAATAAAGGTTGATCTTAAACTAATTAATTTTGTTAAATTATATGCTTAAACAAATAGCAATTTTAGTAAATATTCTTATATTGGCTTATTTATTTTTTGCGACAATTATTTATGGTCTAGGAGATATGGAAGCCAAATTCTTTTTATTTTTTTTAGTGGTAATAATTATTTTATTAATAAATCTTTATGCAATAATATCTAGCAAAGAAGGTGATTGGATTTCGCTTTATTTTAAGAGAAAGGCGATGGAGGAGAAAAAGAGAATTCAAGAACTAGAAAATAAATAATATGAAGGAAAAGATTAAAAGGTCGTTAATTATAAATAAATATTAATTATGAATAAATATACAAAAAGAGGTGCGATTATTGGTGGGATATGGGGATTAATTAGTATAATTATATTAGCTTCTGCTCGAACATATGTGGCTACCTCCTTAATGTCTAAAATATTATTTTTCCCTGTTTTTTTATCGAATACATTTTTTTTTAGAATATTATTAGAAAATTCAAGTTATATTTTTACATTACCAATAGGCCAAGTGATAATAACATTAATTGTTTTTTGCCCCATACTTATTGGAGGGTTGATCGGTGGAATAATTGGTTTTTTATACGGAAGAATAAAGAGCAGAAAGGTCGTTAATTAATAAATAAATTCTATGAAAATATATAAAATAGCTATTGTAGGGATTTTAATTATTGGTTTAGGGGTTCTTTTTAGTATTTCTACTCCAAGTCCAACATTAGCAGATCAAATAAAAGAGGTAATTGTAGCTAATTTTCCTGCCCTTCAAGAGGTATTAATAGTTAATACTGATCCTATTGATGTAAATGTTATGAATTCATCGTCTAGTTCTGAGCCAGAAGTAGTATTTTTCTTTGAAGATAAGTGCGAAGCTGAAATAGGAGATGTTTCACCAACCATAGAGGCAGATGGTTATGATAAAATAATACTCTTTCCTCTTGTTGCTAATACTCCTTGGAGATGGAGTTTAGATATTTCTTTTGATGGCATAAATTGGACAACTCAAGCTAATAGACTTATTTACACTCCAGATGTTCAAATTTTTGATGTTATAGCTCCATATTATCGTATTATGATTGCTGAAGTAGGGACTGTTTGTTTGACTATTCAAGGATATTTAAAACCTTAATAAGGATTCCGTGGACTTAGGGACCTAAAAGACATATATATAGGCATGGGGAATATAGTTTATTTCTATATTTTAAAGAATATGAGAATGTGATAGAATAGGATAATGAAAAGAGATAACAAGAAGTTTATTATTTTTAGCTTAATTGTCCTTAATATTTTGGCTTGGGTTGCGGTCTATGATTTAAATCAATCTCAATTACTTGAGGTTATTTTTTTTGATGTCGGGCAAGGAGATGCTATTTTTGTTAAAACACCAGATAATTATCAGATTTTAATTGACGGAGGTCCAGGTAATGCTGTTATAGAGAAATTAGCAGGGGAGATGCCTTTTTGGGATAGGACAATTGATATGGTTGTTTTAACTCATCCTGAATATGACCATATGGCTGGTTTGATTGAGGTTTTAAAAAGATATGAGGTTGATTATATTGTCTGGACAGGTGTTTTAGCTGATACTGGAGAATATGAGAAATGGAAAGAGGTTATTAAAGATGAGGAGGCAGAGATAATTATTGCCCAAGCAGGCCAGAGTATTAAAATAGGGGAGGTTCAGTTTGATATTTTGTATCCTTTTGAAAATTTAGAGGGTCAAGAAATAAAAACGACTAACAATACTTCTATTGTTAGTCGTTTAACCTTTAAAGATAATTCCTTTTTATTCACTGGAGATATTTCTAAATCTAAAGAGAAAGAAATTTTAGAGCAGGGGATTGTTATTAATTCAGATATTATAAAGGTTGGCCATCACGGAAGCAAGACATCATCTTCTCAGGAATTTATTGAAGCTGTAAGTCCAGAAATAGCTGTTATCCAATGCGCTAAGGATAATAATTATGGTCATCCTCACTCAGAGGTCTTGGCAGTTTTAGAAAATTATGATATAAAGATTCTAAGAACTGATCAAGATGGAGATATTAAAATTGTTTCCAATGGAAGCAATTTTCAATTAAAAATCAAAAACTAGTATGGAATTTCCTATTTTTAAAACTAAAATTGATGGTCAAGACCAAAAATTTGATTTAAATAACCCAGAAGAGCGCCGGAAGTATTTTGAATTAAAAGCAGGTCCGGAAATAAGAAAGATTAAAGAATATTTTGAAAAAGGAAATACTTTTATTGCTTATCTTTTGGGCAAAAAAAATTCTGGTAAAGGAACTTATGCTAAATTATTTATGGAAATATTAGGAGACGAATATGTGACTCATATTTCTATTGGAGATGTTGTAAGAGAGGCTCATCAGGATATGTTGGATTCGGAAAAGAAGCAAGAAATAACAGATTTTCTTAAAACTCACTACCGCGGCTATATTTCGATAGAAGAGGCAATAGATAATTTACTTTCAAGAAATACTCAAACTCTTTTACCAACTGAGTTTATTTTAACTTTAGTAAAAAGAGAAATTGATCAACTACCCAAGAAAGCTATTTTTATAGATGGCTTTCCTAGAAGTTTGGATCAGATATCATACTCTTTGTTTTTTAGAGATCTTATTAATTATCGAAAAGATTTAGATCTCTTTATTCTTATTGATGTTCCAGAGAGCGTTATTGACGAGAGGATTAAATATCGAAGAGTTTGTCCAAAATGTCAGACTCCAAGAAATCTTAAGTTATTGCCAACCAATGAGGCTAGGCACGATAAAGAAAATGATCAATTTTATCTTATGTGTGATAATCCCAAATGTGACGATATAAGAATGATTCAAAAAGAAGGCGATGATTTAGGAATAGAGCCCATAAGAGACCGTTTAAGGTTAGACGATGAATTAATTAATAAAGCTTTTTCTCTTCATGGGATTCCAAAAATTCTTTTAAGAAATTCTGTTCCCGTAAATAAAGCAAATGAGTTTGTTGATGATTATGAAATTACCCCGGAGTATAATTATGAATTAAATACTTCAAAAGCAAAGGTAGACATTATTGAGAAACCCTGGGTAACTGAAAATGAAAAAGGCGTTTTGTCTTACAGCTTACTTCCTCCGCCAGTTGTAGTATCTATGATTAAACAATTAGCGAAAATACTTTCTATATAATTTTTTAATAATGTATAAAAAAGAAAATCAAATTTTGATAGATGTTGGTTCTTCCACAATCAAGATATATAGTTTTTTTAATAATAACTTCAATCATTTATTTTCTCGCAGTATTCCTTTTAAGAAAGATTTTAATCCAAGGGATGGTATTTCAGAGAATAATAAAAGAGAGTTTTTTGAGCTTATAGATGTTTTAAAACAAAAAAATAAAGATTCTAAAATAAAGATTTATGCAACCGCGGTTTTTAGAAAATTAAGCCGAGAAGCGAAAATTGCTTTTATTGACGAAGTTTTTCAGCGAACAGGAGTGTTCTTTAATATTATTGATCAAGAACTTGAAAATTTTTATTCAGAAATAGCCCTAGTAGGGCGTTGTTTTTTAAATGAGCCAATTTTGTTGATTAATATTGGAGGCAGTTCCATAGAACTTACTATAATGTATGGTCGAGAAGCAATTGAGAATAAAAATGTTGATTTTGGGGTTAGTGATATAAACACTAAATTTCCTCAGATTAATGAGCAAACATCGAATGTGGAATTTAAAAAAATAATTGAGTTTATTAAGGAGCGTCTTCCTAACTTTTCTAATAAGACTAAAATTGCTTTTTATTCCGGAGGAGAATTAACTTATATGCAATTAGTTGGTTATCCACTTATGAAAAATAACTTATTTGAAGACAATAGGCATCCATCTCTTATTTTCGTAGAAGATTTTTCAAAAAAGAATCAGGAAATTTTTAAAATTACGAAGCTTTCATATTTAGAATCATTAATGCCGAATAATCCTATGTGGATGCATGGGGCAAGGAGTTGTTCGGCAATTGCGCAAGCAGTTTGCGAGAAATATGAACTAAAAACAATTATTCCTTCAGATTCAAATATTATTGATGGGGCGATTCAACAAGAATTCAGATATATTACAATCAGCGGAAGTTTTAGAAAGCATATGGATTATATTTTACAGCTTAAGAAAGAGCTTGAAACTGCAAGTATAGAAATTTTAAGTCTACGATTTGCAGAACCTAAGAATCCGGGTGAGGATTTTGTGATTTTTGCTGGCGAAGAAGGAAGAACTCCACTTGAACTTGAGAGACATCATTTAAACTCAATCGAAAATTCAGATGCTTTGATTGTTTGTGATCCTGGCGGATATGTGGAAGCGTCTGCGTTAATAGAAATAGGTTACGCTCACGCCATAGGAAAGAAAATTATTTTTACAGAACCACCAGAGGAATTTATATTAAATGCTTTACCTGCTGAAGTTGGATTGTAGTTAGTAGGTTATATTTTCTGAAATTCGTTTCAATAGTGGAGAAATATAATACAAAAGCTTGACATCTGTCCGACAAGCCCCGATGCTTGGCATCGGGGTATTCCTTGCTCTGCATAATGCCACTAACATATTGCACTCTATGAAGCCATAACTTCATGGAGTTTTACAATCATATACACTGTAAATATACTGGTCTTAAAGGATTTGTAAGTCTATACGAATATGCGTTAAGATATTCGTATATGATTACAGAAAAAGCTAAATACAAGGTCAAAGTATTGTTATTCTGGGAAAAGCACGGTCTTGAGGCAACAATAGACGCTTTCCCTGTAAAAAGACCGACTCTGTTTCTCTGGAAAAAGAAGTTCAAAGAAAGCAGAGGTAAACTGGAATCTCTTAATGACAAAAAGCGGATTCCTAAAACCATACGCAAGAGAGAATGGCTGTTTGAGATAAGGCAGAAAATCAAGCAAATCAGATTTAATCCAATTCATCCCAACCTTGGTCCGGAAAAAATCTATCCTTTACTATTAAAATTCTGCCAAGGACAAAACCTTAAATGCCCTCAACCAAGAACAATAGCCAGAATTATCTCAGATGATATTGATAAGATGAGAATCTTTCCTCAAAAGATATCTCACTTTGGCAGAATAAAACCAATCAAAAGGCAGAAGGTATTAAGGAAGCCAAAAGGTCTAAAACCCGAATATCCAGGTCATCTTGTGGCCCTGGATACCATAGAAAAATTTATTAACGGTACAAGAAGATATGTCATCACCTTTGAAGACATATATACCAGATTCAGCTTTGCTTGGTCTACTAAATCCCACGCTTCTAAGGCAGCAGAAGAATTCTTTGAACTATGTTTAAAAGTCTTTCCTTTATCTTTTAATTTTCTTTACGTCCTAATTGATAATGGATCAGAGTTTAAGAAATACTTTTCCGAAAGATTAAAAGAGCTTCATCTTATCCATTATCATACCTATCCTAGAACTCCTAAAATGAATGCCCATATCGAAAGATTTAACAGAACAATACAAGACGACTTTGTGAACTGGCATCTTAGCGAATTGAAAGATCCTGATATATTCAATCGTTTACTTGTTGATTATCTAATTTTCTACAATACTGAAAGGGTTCATTGCGCTTTCCAAAACAAGCTTTCTCCGGTACAATTTATGATGCAATGGCAAAAGCAAAAACCGCTGCAAGAACAACCCCAAAATCAACAAATCAATCAACTTATTAAAATACCCGCAGAGTCTAATATTGGGTGGCATTATACATTCTTTTGACAATTTTTATAAATTTTGTTAAAAGAGAAGTAATAGCTCTTTAAATATTTGTATGAGCTAGAAAAAGATAAAAAATTCTGGAGGTGAGAAGATGTTGTTCAAGAAGTTGTTGAAATTGTTAACGAGATTATCGGGCCTTGTTTTTGTGGTAGTAGCTATTTTTTTCCTTACCGCCGAGCAACCATTGATTTTTATTTTCTTCATGTTTTGTGGCATTTTTTCGGTAGTTTATTCAGACCCACTTACTTGAGTATCGATTCTAAATAAGGATCGATTTTTTTTGACATTTTTTACAAATTTTGCTAAAAAAATAATAGCCCTTTTTAATATCAAGATGGGCTAAATAAATAATATAGGAGGTATGATAGATTGAAATTAAAAGAAATTCAAGCGGGGTTAGATCGATACGCAGGAGAATTGGTAAAATGAAGTCATTAGAGGAACTACTTGAATTAAAGCCAAGGGATTTTAGAGATAGAGATGTTTCTATTGAAGAAATTCTGAGCTGGTTTGATTTATGTGATGCATATTGGATGCATAGCGATAATCCTAACGATCCACACGCAGAACTTACTTCAGGGATGTGTAGTAATGGTTTCTTTGACTGTTTACGCGTACTTAAATATCTGGACTTGTCAGAGATTTTAGCAAATCAATTAGCGCGTAAAATCAGGGTTGCTATTGGAGATCAAAAAGTTGATTGGGTGATTGGTTCGCCAATGGCGGGCATAGGCTTTGCTCGCGATGTTGGAAAAGCTCTAGGTGCTACAATCTCTATGTTTACAGAGAAGGATCCTAATGAAAAAGGCAAGATGCTTTGGAATAGGATGGCAATTCCAGAAGGAGAAACAGTTTTGCAGATTGAAGAATTAACAACAACCTCAAAAACATTGAATGCTGTTCAAGAAGCAATTGATTCTGGAAATCCAAATCCTGTGAACTGGTTGCCATATATTGGTATTCTTGTCCATCGTCCCCCAAAGCTACCCATTGATCAATACGGAGATAGAAAGGTTATTCCTTTAATCAAAAAGAAAGTTTGGGCCGTAGATCCTTCTGAATGTCCATTGTGTGAAGTTAAATCGGTTAGATATCCTCCAAAAACTCATTGGAAAAAGCTTACAGGTAAGGCATAAAATCGAAATCATTGGTTCTAGTAATAGAACCTTTTTTTCTTTTCTATTGTCAGAGATTTAATATTCTGTTATATTGTAAATATATGGATAAAGAAATAATTAATAAAATTAAACCAGAACTAGAAAAGGTTATTGATTTTTTTAGTAGGGAATTACAAAAATTAAGAACCAGCAGGGTTTCTCCATCTTTGGTGGAGGAGTTAATGGTGGATTGCTTTGGCCAAAAACTTCCCTTAAAACAATTAGCAACAATATCTATAAAAGGAAGTAGAGAAGTTATTATCCAACCTTGGGACAAATCTTATTTAGAAGCAATAGAAAAAGCTATTTCTCAGTCATCTATTAGTGCTACCCCTATTGCCGAAGGAGAAATTATTCGGCTTACTTTTCCTGCCTTAACCGAGGAGTATAGGAAAGAATTAACAAGATTTATTTCTGAAAAACAGGAAGATGCCAGGAAAACAGTCCGGCATTGGAGAGAACAAGCGTGGAGAGAGATACAAGATAAACAAAGAGAAGGAGAAATATCTGAAGATGATAAATTTCGGCTTAAAGATCAGCTTCAGGAATTAGTAGATGAGAATAACGAGAAGATTGAAGAGATGACAGAAAGAAAAAAGAAAGAGATAATGGAATAATCTATAATTTTTATGTTTACTATATTAATCGCTTTAATTAGTTTAGTTGGGTTAATCGTTCTCCATGAATTTGGCCATTTTATTTTTGCCAAGAGATACGGAGTTAAAGTGGAAGAGTTTGGGGTTGGTCTGCCGCCTCGGATTTTTGGAAAGAAAATAGGGGAGACTATTTATTCCTTAAATCTCTTGCCCTTTGGCGCTTTTGTAAAAATATATGGAGAAGAGGGAGGAATAGAAGATTCCCGAAGTTTTTCAGAGAGGTCAATTTATCAAAGGGCTATGATTGTTGTAGCTGGAGTAGCGATGTTTTGGATTGCTTCCTGGGTTCTTTTAAGTATTGCTTCAGGCATAGGTTCTACTGTTCCTTTAAGGGATGGAGATCCTCTTAATAATTTAACCAATCCTCAAGTTTCTATTGTTGCTGTTGCACCAGATTCATCAGCTGCTAAAGCAGGCATTGAAATAAGGGATAACTTAAGAGAATTAAAAGTTGGAGAAGAACAATTGATAGTTAATAAAACAAAAGAAGCAAGTGATTTTTTTACTAAACATCAAGACGATGAAATTATTTTTACTATTGAAAGGCAGGGAGAGATTTTTGAAACCAATTTGTATCCAGAGGTTTTAGCTGGATCAAATGAGGAAGATAAAAAGATAGTAGGCATTAGTATGACCAGAACAGCTGTGGAAAAATATTCTTGGTATGAGGCTCCTATTCAGGGGGCAATTAAAACAAAATATTTTACCTCTAAAGCTCTTGAGGGTTGGGCAATACTTTTTTCTTCTGTATGGAATGGTGAAGGCGTTCCTAAGGGATTTGAGGTTGCTGGGCCAATAGGAATTTTTAGCTTATTTGATAGAATGACTATTTTTGGCGCTGGTTATTTCTTGCAATTTGTAGCTCTAGTTTCTATTTTTTTAGCTTTGTTTAATCTTTTACCTATTCCTGCTTTAGATGGGGGGAGGTTAGTATTTTTAGGACTTGAAGCAATTAGAGGAAAACCAATTTCAGTAAAAATAGAACAAAAACTCATTGGTTTTTCCTTTGTTTTGTTAATTCTTTTATTAGTTGTTGTTACTTTTTTTGATATTCAAAAATTATTGCCATAAGTTTTAGTCAAAAATACCGAAGATAGTGCGTCGGTATTTTTTGTTGATTATTTTTATGTTTTGATTTAAGATAAATGAACATGAGGCAAACAGAATTTTTTACTAAAACCTTAAAAGAGGCGCCCAAGGATGAAAAAAGTATCAATGCTAAGCTCCTTATCAGAGCTGGATTTATTGATAAGTTGAGCGCTGGGGTTTATACCTATCTACCCTTAGGCCTTAGAGTTCATAATAAAATAGAAAATATTATCAGGAAGAAAATGAATGCAATTGGAGGCCAAGAGGTTTTAATGCCGGTTCTTCATCCTAAAGAAATATGGGAGGTTAGTGATCGCTGGAAAGTAAAAGAAATGTTTAAATTAAAAGCAAGAGGGGATAAGGAATATGGTTTGGGCTGGACTCACGAAGAGGTCCTTATTAATTTAGTAAAGAAAATGGCAAGCTCTTATAAAGATTTCCCTTTTTATGTTTATCAAATCCAAACCAAGTTTCGCGATGAGCCTAGAGCCAAATCAGGTATTTTAAGGGGCAAAGAATTTGACATGAAAGACCTGTATTCTTTTCATACTTCAGAAAAAGATTTAGATAAATATTATGTAAAGGTAAAAGAAAGTTATTTTGAAATTTTAGAGAAATTAGGCATAAGAGATGAAACTTATTTAACCCTAGCTTCAGGCGGAACCTTTTCTAAATTTTCCCATGAATTCCAAACAGTTACTCCAGCTGGTGAAGATATAATCTATATTTGCCAAGGGTGTAATTTAGCTATTAATAAGGAAGTGAAAAAAGATTATCCTTTATGTCCTCATTGCCAAAAAAAGAATTTTAAGGAAGAAAAGGCAATAGAGGTAGGGAATATTTTTAAATTAGGCACTAAATATACTAAACCTTTTAATTTTGAATTTATTGATAAAAATGGAAAAAAGAAATTAGTAGTAATGGGCTGTTATGGCTTAGGGTTAAGCCGGTTAATAGGCACTATTGCTGAAGTTTATCACGATGACAAAGGGCTTATTTGGCCAGACAAGGTAGCTCCTTTTCAGGTTCATCTAATAGAAATTAAAGGTTCAGCTAAAGTTAAGGCCACTGCAGAAAAAATATATAATAATTTGAAAAAAGCGAATTGGGATGTGCTTTATGATGACAGAGAGGATAAAAGAGCCGGGGAAAAGTTTGCTGATGCTGATTTGATCGGGATACCTTGGCGGGTTGTTATAAGTGAGAAGACCTTAGAGAAAGACAGTATTGAAATAAAAAGAAGAAGCGGAAAAGAACCTAAAATTGTTAAAATGAATACCTTGCCTCAATGTTTAGAATAAGAAAACATTTTAAATTTGAATTAATCTATGTTAAAGAAATTACTTTCTCATTTTTCTCACGATATTGCTATCGACCTAGGAACTGCAAATTCCTTGGTTTATGTTAAGGGTAAGGGAATTGTTATTTCCGAACCTTCAGTAGTAGCAGTTAATGAAAAGACAGGCCAGGTTTTAGCTATTGGAAATGAAGCTAAAAAGATGGTTGGCCGAACTCCAGGGAATATTGTCGCAACCCGTCCACTTGTTAAGGGAGTTGTTTCTGATTTTGAAGTGACTGAGCAGATGCTTAGATATTTTATTGACAAAGTTAGGAAAGACAAATTTATGTCTGGTTTTCCACCCAGAGTAATTATTGGTATTCCTTGCGGAGTTACTGAGGTAGAGAGAAAGGCGGTTCAAGACGCGACTAAATCAGCTGGAGCTAGAAAGGTTTATTTAATTGAACAGCCTATGGCAGCAGCTATCGGCGCTCGGCTTCAGGTTCAAGAAGCAGGGGGAAATTTTGTTGTAGATATTGGCGGAGGAACAACTGAGATAGCAGTAATCTCTTTAGGCGGATTAGTAATCTCTAAAAGTTTAAGAATAGCTGGAGATAAACTTAATGAAGACATAATTTATTTTGCCCAAGAAGAATATAAATTATTGGTTGGGGAAAGGACAGCCGAAGAGGTAAAAATAGGAATTGGATCTGCTTTTCCTTTAAAAGAAAAAAAAGAGATGCCAATCAGAGGAAGAAATCTTGTTACTGGTTTGCCAGAGGAAATTATGGTTACTGATAAAGATATTCGTAGGGCATTAGAAAAATCAGTAAAACAAATTGTTAATGTAATTAAAACTACTATTGAGGAAACTCCGCCGGAATTATTAGCTGATATTATGTCTCAAGGAATACATCTTGGAGGAGGAGGTTCGCTTTTAAGGGGATTGGATACTTTAATAACCAAGGAAACAAAAATTCCTACTAAGATTATCGATGATCCCTTAACCGCAGTGGCTAGGGGAGCAGGAATGGTTTTAGAAAACCTTGACTCTTTACAAGAGGTGTTAGTAGAATCAGAGGAATTAGAACCGCCAAAGTAATATGATTTCTCAAGATCAAGTAAAGCATGTTGCTAAATTAGCTCGGCTAGGATTAACTGATAAAGAAATTAAAAAAATAGAGAAAGAACTCTCTTTGATTTTAGATTATATTAAGAAGCTGGAAGAAGTGGATACATCTAAAGTTGAACCTACTAGTCATCCTCATTTATTAGAAAATGTGGTAAGGGAAGATATTGCTCAAAATATTGAAAAAAAGGATGTTGATAAGTTAATAGAAGCTGCGCCAGAAAAAGAAAAAAGGCATATAAAAGTTAAGGTAGTATTGTAATTAAAATCAAATATTAAAATTTTTTGTATTAAATTATCTCTAGTATGGATTTAAATAAATTAACTATTAATAAGGCGCACCAAGGGTTGAAGAACAAGGAATTCTCAGCTTTAGAATTAGCAAAGGCATTTTTATCTAATATTAAAAAAAATGACAATCAGGTTTCTGCTTTTTTGCAAATAGCTGAAGATTCAGCAGTAGAACAAGCAAAAAATATAGATAGCTTAATCTCTAAAGGAGAAAAAATGTCTCTGTTAACTGGTATTCCTTGCGCGATTAAAGACAATATATTGGTTAAGGGTTGGAAAAGCAGTGCTGGATCTAAGATTTTAGAAAATTATACTGCCAGCTTTGATGCCACAGTAATTGAAAAACTTAAAGATCAAGGTTGCGTCATTTTAGGCAAAACCAATTTAGATGAATTTGCCATGGGCGCCTCAACAGAAAATTCTGCTTTTAAAACAACAAAGAATCCACGGGATTTAACTCGGGTGCCAGGTGGTTCATCTGGCGGTTCTGCAGCTGCGGTGGCTATTAATGAATGTGTTTATTCTCTTGGTTCAGACACGGGCGGATCCATTAGGCAACCAGCAGCATTTTGCGGAGTAGTAGGATTAAAACCTACTTATGGATCTGTTTCTCGTTATGGCTTAATGGCTTTTGCCTCTTCTTTGGATCAGATTGGTCCCATAACAAATACTGTTCAAGACGCTAAGATTGTTTTTGACGCGATTAAGGGCAGAGATAAAAAAGATTCTACCAGCGTTGACCTTAGTAATTTTAAAAATACATATCAATCAGGCAAAGGCAAGATAAAGGTTGGTGTGCCTAAGGAATATTTTGTTGAAGGCACGGATAAAGAAATTCGCGATACCATACAAGACACTATTAAGAAATATGAGAAATTAGGAGCAGAAATCATAGAGATTTCTCTTCCTCATACTGAATACGCTGTTGCTGCTTATTATATTATTAGCCCGGCAGAGGCCAGTTCTAATCTGGCTCGTTATGACGGGATAAAATACGGATTCAGGAGTGAAACTAATGAGAACGAATTATTAGATATTTATTTACAGAGCCGAGGCAAAGGATTTGGCGAAGAAGCGCGCCGAAGGATAATGTTAGGAACATATACTTTGTCTGCCGGCTATTACGAAGCTTATTATTTAAAAGCTCAAAAGGTGAGGACAAAAATTATAGAGGATTTTAACAAGGCCTTTGAAAAGGTGGATGTTATTTTTACGCCAGTTACACCCACTTTTCCTTTTAAATTAGGCGAAAAGATTAATGATCCTTTAGCTATGTATCTTTCTGATATTTTTACTGTTTCTGTTAATTTAGCTGGATTACCAGCTTTATCTTTGCCCTGCGGAGAAAAAGACAGCTTGCCAATAGGCTTACAGATTATTGGGAAGCCTTTCCAAGAGGAAGAAGTTTTAGCAGTAGGCGAAAACATTGAAAATATGCTAAAATATTAAAATGGAGCTTAATTTTATAAATATATTTTTATATAGTATTTCACCAGAGTTGCATCAGACTTTATTGCCTGTAAAGTTTATATTCCTAGGAGTTTCTCTTTTAATAGTGGCTTTTTTAATATTCGCTTTATTAAGAACTAATTGGCTGCAGCTTAGATTTTTAGAAAGTATTGTCCATTTATTTACTTCTAAGCCCTATGGGACGAAGCATTTGACCAAATCTTGGACCGGTATTATTAAGAAATTAGACGAGGGCAGGGAATCAGAGTATAAGTTAGCAGTTGTGCAAGCAGACACTATGATTAGTGAGGCTTTTAAAAGGGCTGGTTATAAGGGTAAAGATTTAGAAGATTTAGTAGGGAAATTAAGTAAGTCAGTTTTATCTAATAACGCGGAATTAATAAAAGCTCATAAGACTCGTAATGAAGTTGTTGCCAATCCTGATTATAAATTAAGTTTAGATGAAACAAAAAAGTTATTAAATGTCTATCAAAGAACATTAACTGATTTAGGTTTGTTATAAGTTGATTTTTTTAGAGAATTAAGGTAGAATAAAGATGGTTATTAAAGATAATTTCTATCTTTTTCTTTTTGTTTCCGAACAACCGAGCACTCAAAGTGTTGAGTACTCACATGCCTATCGGGTAGATAGGGCAGGATAAATAAATTTAAGGTTAAAACCTTTATTATATCGCGGGGTGGAGAAGTAGTATCTTGTGAGGCTCATAACCTTAAGACCCAGGTGCAATTCCTGGCCCCGCAACAAGTTTTCCATATTAACTATATATTATGGGATTAATTGAAGGATTAATCCGAGGAAGAAAAATTAAAAAAGTTTTTGAGCCGAGGAGTAGATTGGCATCTAAGGTCGTCTCATAAGCGATCAATGTGGGTTCGATTCCCGCCCTCGGTATTAATACGAACCACATTTTATAAAAGAAAATTTTTAAATTAATTTTTCTTTTATAAAATTAAATTTGGGGGCGTAGTGTAATGGTTAACATGGCTCCTTGTCACGGAGTTGATTGCCGGTTCGAATCCGGTCGTCCCCGCCAAAAAATAAAACACGCTTTCAGCGCATCGTATTTTTTAGTGGAATATTCTAAAATTAACTAGAACTTATTTTGAGAAGAATTCTTGATTTTGCCTGCGGCGCGGGCAATATTAAGGGAAAATTTTTAAATTATGAATGAACAAAAATCTACTAATTTTTTCATAGACCCAAGAACTAACTGGAAATATATTTTAATTGTTTTAGTTTTAGCTTTCTTTGTGGGCGGAGGGATTCTTGGTTATCAATGGTGGACATCAACATACGAAGTTAAATTTTTAGAAGAACAAGTACCGGAAAAGGCAAAAGAGGAAAAAGAAGTTTCACCAACAGAAGAATTTCAAACTCAACAAAAAATAATTGTAACTACAGATAAAACCGAATACGAAAGAGACGATATCTTAAAATATACTATTATAAATAATTCTTCTTCTATTATTTTTCCTATTCTTTCTGATAACAAAAGAATAATAGAATTACAGGAATATAATTACGACAATAAAAAATGGGAACCACCTCAAAACTATAAATTAGTGGATGAATCGATAATAGGATACGATGGATATTTTCCGGTATTTTTAGTATTTAATGAAAACCCCATTGGTCCCATATCTATTTTAAGCAAGGAAGGAAATAATCTTCCTCTAAACAAAGTATTGAACCAATTCAACGATAAGATAGAAACTTACAGACTCGTTTTTCTTTATTATGAAAGCAATACAT
>SDBU01003435.1_pt1 | contig 20133 bp, 15 predicted proteins | sample 2277071 | NCBI WGS metagenome assembly SDBU01 (sample SAMN10397929, study PRJNA504765) | marine sediment metagenome | isolation source: marine sediment core GS08_GC12, 126 cmbsf | place: Arctic Ocean: Gakkel Ridge, Loki's castle | collected 2008
GACTAAAGAAATTGAAATTACTGAAATTAAGAATCCAAGAAAAACCCGCCTGAAAGAGAGAATAGTAGAGCTGACTTTAGATAATCAAAAGAAAATAAAATGTACATTAGATCACCGGTTTTTATTAAAAAATGGTAGTTATAAGGAGGCTAAGGATTTAAAAACTAGTGACTCTTTAATGCCTTTTTATATCAAATCCTATAACAGTGAAGAAAATATGAATTTGAAAGGATATAGTATAGTCTACCAGCCAATAAAAGATAGATGGGATTTTGTTCATCGTTTAGCTGATGCTTGGAATTTAGGAGAAAGAATCTATAATAAAAAAACTGGCAAGATTAGACACCATTTAGATTTTAATAAATTGAATAATAATCCTGATAATATTTTAAGGATTCAATGGCAAGATCATTGGCAATATCATAAGAAAATTGCCTCAGAACGTCATAAAAATAACCCTGAATATGTGGAGAAAATTGCTCAAGGGAGAAAAAAATATTGGGCTAAAAAGGAGAATAAAGAAAAACAAGCTAAAAAGTTAGCTGAAAGAAATAAAATAATGTGGCATGATCCGAAATATAGAAAACTTTGGATAGAGGCTAAAAAAAAGATGTGGCGCAATCCTGATTACAAAGAGTTTATGAGAAAGGTTTCGAGTAAAAATCTTAAAAATTTATGGAAAAGAAAAGATTTTCAGAATTCGTTAAGTAAATTGAAATCAGAAGAAATGAAACAAAGATGGCAAGATAAAGATTTTAAGGAATCCCAAAGCAAAAGAATGAGGGAAACTTCAAAGAAGATTTGGTTAGATCCTATGCATAAAGAATATATTTCAAAATTAATGCAAGAAAGATTTAAAGATCCTCAAATAAGAAGAGAATTAAGCGAAAGATCAAAAAAGCTTTGGAAAGACCCTATGTATCGAGCAAAATATACCTCAGATCATTTTAGTAAAATGGCAAAAAAACTATGGGAAAATCCAGAATTTCGAGAGTCACAAAAGAAAAAAGCCATTAACCAGTGGCAAGATTTAGAATTTAGAAATAAGGTCATTGCCCAATTAACCATTGCTAATAAAAAAAGATTAGAAAATAATCCTAATCTTATGAGAGAACTGAATCAAAAAGCTAAGGATTCTTTGCATAAAAATTGGCAAAATTCTTCTTATAAAAAGAGAGTTATTAGAAGTAAAATTTTAGGTTATGTTAATAATCTTTTAAAAAAATATTCGAAAGTAACATCAGAAATTTATGAAAAAGAGAGGATTAATAATGGAATTCCTAAGATCGAGAATGCATTAAGTTATTTTAAGGATTTTTCAGAAATTGTAGAAAAATCTCAAAACTATAACCATAAAGTAATTAAGATTAAAGTTCTTCAAAAAAGAGAAGATGTTTATGATTTAACCACAGAGCCTTGGCATAATTTTCTTCTTGACACAGGGGTTTTTGTTCATAATTCCATTGATAATGATCCGCCGGCGGCTCAAAGATATACAGAATGTAAGATGTCTAAAATCGGTGAGGAGATGTTAAGAAGTATTGAAAAAAATACGGTTAATTTTATGGAAAACTATGATGGCACAAGGAAAGAGCCAACTGTCTTACCTTCTCCTGTTCCCCAGCTTCTTCTTAATGGTTCCTTGGGGATTGCTGTTGGAATGGCAACCAATATTCCTCCTCATAATTTATCTGAAGTGATTGATGCTACTATTTATCTAATTGATAACCCTAAAGTCAGCACCCCAGAGCTTTTTAAGTTTATAAAAGGTCCTGATTTTCCAGGCGCAGGAATAATGTATGACCAGAAGGGCATTATTGAGGCTTATTCTCAAGGCAAAGGCCCGATTGACACGCAAGGTAAAGCAGAAGTTGTTGAAGATAAAAAAGGAAGACTCCAGATTATTATTACAGAAATTCCTTATCAAGTTCAAAAATCAACACTGGTCCAGCAGATAGCTCATCTGGCGCAGGAAAAAAAGATTATGGGATTAAGAGATATTAGAGATGAATCAGACAGGGAAGGGATGAGAATTGTTATTGAACTACAGAGAGACGCTTTCCCTCAAAAGATTCTTAATCAACTTTATAAATTTACAGATCTTCAAAAAACCTTCCATCTTAATTTACTTGCCTTAATAGACGGGATTCAACCAAAAGTTCTTTCTTTGAAAGAGGTTTTGGCTTATTATATTGAACATAAAAAAGAGGTAGTGGTTAGAAGGATTAAATTTGATTTAGAAAAAGCCAAGCAAAGAGAGCATATTTTAGAGGGGTTGCATAAATGTTTGTCAAAAATTGATGCGATTATTAAGACAATTAAGGCTTCTAAAAATAGGGAAGACGCTCAAAAGAATTTAATAAAGAAATTCCAGCTGAGTGAGATTCAGGCAAACGCAATTTTAGACACAAAACTGGCTGCCTTAGTTAAATTAGAGCGCGAAAAGATTGAAGAAGAATTAGCTCAGAAAAGGAAAGAGATAAAGGAATACACAGTTATTCTTAAAGATCCTCAAAAGATAAAAACAGTAATGAAGGAAGAACTTAGCCAGATTAAGGAGAATTTTGGAGACGAGAGAAGAACTAAGGTTGTTGTTCGTAAGATTGGGGAGATTGCTGAAGAGGATTTAATTCCTCAAGAAGAAACAATCATTACTTTAACCCAGGGCGGATATATTAAAAGAATTAATCCTACTACTTATAAAATTCAGAAGAGAGGCGGAAAAGGAATTATGGGAATGAAAACATTAGGCGATGATATTGTAGAGCATTTCCTTTATTGTGAGACCCATGATTCTTTGCTTTTCTTTACTGATTCCGGAAAGGTTTTTAAGATCCCTGTTTATGAGATACCAGAAGGCACTAGGGTTGCTAAAGGGAGAGGGCTTTTAAACTTTTTAGAGATATCCCCAGAAGATAAGATTTTATCTATTCTTTCTATTGGGAAAGAAGATAAGGATTTGGGAACAAAGTATTTGGTAATGGCTACCAAGAATGGTATAATAAAGAAAACAGAACTGGATGATTTTGATAATGTCAGAAGAAGCGGCTTAATCGCTATTACTCTTAAAAAAGGAGACATACTTAAGAGTGTGGCTAAAAGCAGTGGGGAAGATGAGATTATTTTAGTAACTAAAAAAGGCCAATCAATTAAATTTAAGGAAAAAGAGATTAGGCCAATGGCTCGGGCTGCGGCTGGCAATAAGGGAATACGGTTAAGAAAAGATGATGAAATGATAGGGATGGATATAATTAAAAAAGAAAACACTGAAAATCATTTATTAGTAATAACTGAAAACGGGCACGGTAAAAGAACTGCCTTAAAAGAATATCGTTTACAAGGAAGAGGAGGTTCAGGGATAAAAACCGCTAATATTACTCCTAAAACCGGAGACATAGTAGCGTCTAAGGTTCTTTCTGGGGAAGAAGAAGATTTGATTGTTATTTCTAGAAAGGGACAAATTATTAGGACTGCTGTTACGTCGATTTCAATTTTAAGCCGGCCAACTCAGGGAGTGAGGATAATGAAATTAGGAGATGGGGACAAGGTGGCGTCAGTGGCTTGTATTTAAAATCGTAATTCTATCTGCCTGCCGACAAGGTAGGCCTGCCTGCCGACAGGCAGGTAACTTGTAACCAAAAATTTTAAATTTTAAATTTTAAATTAATTATGCCTGTTGGATTTTTAAGTCCAGAGAAAATTTTAAAAGACATTAAGCTCAAAAAGGATATGGTTGCAGCGGATTTTGGATGTGGCTCAGGCAGTTGGGTTTTGCCTTTAGCAAAAATCTTAGAAGACGGAAAGGTTTTTGCCTTAGATGCTTTAGAAGAACCATTATCAGCCTTGGCAGGCAAAGCCAAATCAGAAAATCTTTCTAATATTGAGCCAATTTTATCTGATGTAGAAAAGGATATTAAATTAGAGCAGGAATCCTGCGATTTAGTATTAATGACCAATCTTTTATTTCAGATAAAAGATAGGTCTGGAGTGATGGAGAAAGCCAAAGCAGTATTAAAACCTGGAGGGAATATCTTAATAGTAGATTGGAAAAAGGATCTGGTAGTAGGCTCTAGCCCAGAAAAGGTTTCAGCAGCAGAAGTTAAAGAAATAGCTCAAAATTTGAAGTTGAAATTAGAACAGGAATTTGAAGCTGGAGCCCATCATTACGCGCTGGTATTCCAAAAAACGTAAAAAATTGTTAAAATAATACAAGATGAAAAAAAGTTTATTTATTTTCCCAATATTATTTATTTGTATTGCTGTTTTCATTCCTATGGTTATTAGCGCAGATACTTATGGGATCGTTAACCCTACTGAATGGGATACCTTTGCAGAATTAGTTGACGCAGTAGCTGAATTTATGGAGGACCTTGCCATACCTCTTGGTGGTATAATGTTTATAATTTCTGGTTTTTATTTTGTAACCTCTATGGGTGATCCAGATAAAATAAAACGAGCTAAAGATATTGCTTTATGGACAGCAATAGGATTATTAATAGTTTTTTCAGCTAGCGCCATAATCGGAGTGATAAAAGATTTACTAGGTACGCCAGTAACAGGCGGTTAAATTTAAAATATAAAAATTAATAAAGGTCGGAAAAAATGAAACCGATACTAAGAAATAAATTGATATTGGCATACTAATAAAGATATTAATTATTAAAGTATTTCAGTATCAAAAAAAACAATGAAAAAAGTTATTTTAGCTTTTCTTATAATAAGTATTTTAATTTTACCAGCAATGAGTATTGGAGCACCAGTACCAGACGATGTAATAAATACCACATTAGGAAATGTTGCCAGTTGGTTGAAAAGTATTGTATTAGCGTTAGCGTTGATATTTTTATTTATAGGTGCAATGTATTTTATACTTGCTCGCGGAGATGCAGATAAAGTAAAAACAGCCCAGCAGATGGTAATATGGTCTTTGATCGGAGTAATAGTAGTTGTATTGGCAAGTGGTTTAATAACCTTAGTTCAAGGTTGGGCAGGGCAATCAACATAGAATTTTTTAATCACAGAGTTTTTAGATAGTTGAGCACTCAAATTATTGAGTGCTCGCTTGATTTTATTTTAAATATAAGGTATGGTGATAGAATGAGATTGATAGACTAGTCCTTTTTTTCTTTTTAGTCGGAGTGGCGGAATTGGCAGACGCGCTGGGTTTAGGACCCAGTGGGGAAACCCGTGAGAGTTCAAGTCTCTCCTCCGACACACCACCACTTTGTATTAAAAAATAATTTTTGCTATCATATATAAAAAAGATAATATGAAGAAAATATTTTTTATAATTTTTTTACTTTTAATATTTACCAGTTTAGTTCCTAATTTAGCTGATGCTAGTTTAGTACCTTGTGGGTCAAGGATAGATGATACCACTACCAGTGAGATTGATGAATCTCAACCCTGCACTCTTTGTCATTTTTTTGTATTGTTTGGCAATGTTATAGATTTTTTAATGATTCAGATAGTGCCTCCTTTAGCTATTTTAATAATAGTTTATGGCGGTATAAAGTTTATGATTGCTGGAGAAAGTAAGGAAAAAGTGGATGAGGCAAAAAAATTAATGAAGGCCGTCATAATAGGATTATTTATAATTTTCGGCGCTTGGATTTTTCTTAATGCATTTTTTTCCGCTATTGGAGTTCAGGAATGGACAGGGCTCAAAGATGGATGGTCGATAATTAATTGTTCGATCGAGTGATTTTCCTGCGCCCATAGCTCAATCGGCAGAGCAGAGGCCTCTTAAGCCTAAGGTTGCAGGTTCGATTCCTGCTGGGCGTACACAATTTTTAAGGGGAGTTCGGGTTAAAATTTTCTTCATTAATACATTGTAGTGTTTAATTATGACCAAAAGGTCTTATTTGTTTTTTTAGAAGAAATTAGTATAATGAAGCCCAGACCTTTGGGTGGGGTATTAAAAAGTAAGTCTGGGCTACATTTTCTGCGCTCGCTCGTAAGCACAAACGAGCAAGCTCGTTTGTGCTTCCCTCGCTTTACTTGAAAATGTTCCTCTTAGTAAATTTTCTGCGCTCGCTCGTAAGCACAAACGAGCAAGCTCGTTTGTGCTTCCCTCGCTTTACTTGAAAATAAATTAAAATAATAATTAAAAAAATATGCTTAAACCAAAACAAAAAGAGAAAATTATAGCGGCTTTTAAACCGCATGAGAAAGATACTGGGTCTACGGAAGTTCAGATTGCTTTATTAAGCGAGGAGATTAATCGCCTTCTTTTACATTTAAAATCACATCCCAAAGATGTTCATTCTAAAAGAGGGTTGTTAAAGATGGTTTCTAAAAGGAGAAAGTTACTTAAATATTTACAGAATAAGGACGAAAAGAAGTATAATAATTTAGTTAAAAAAATAGGTATAAAAAGTAAGATTGCTAAATCTTAACACTTAGTAATTAATAAAGATTTAAATAATTAATAATTCAGCTATTTCATTTAGACACTATCTGGCTCTGCCAGAAAAATTATAAATTTAATAATTTAAATTATGCTTATACATAAAGAACAACGTATTGCGGTTTTGTTTGATATTCAAAATCTTTATCATTCTGGAAGAAATTTATACCAATCAAAGGTGAATTTTGGCGAGATTTTGAAATCAGCTGTAAGTGGAAGGAAATTAATTAGGGCGTTTGGATATGTAGTTGCTACAAAAACAGGAGAGGAAAAGCCTTTTTTTGATGCTTTAATTAAATTAGGCATTGAAACTAGGGTAAAAGATTTACAGGAATTTTATGGAGGAATGAAAAAGGCAGACTGGGATGTAGGTATATCTGTTGACGCTATTAAGACCGCGCCTGGAGTAGATGTAATTTCTTTAATTTCTGGAGATGGCGATTTTGTTCCATTAGTTGAATATCTAAAAAATCAAGGAAAAAAAGTAGAGGTACTTGCTTTTGGAAAGTCCACTTCTTCCCGCTTAAGAGAATCGGCAGATGAATTTCTTGATTTAGAGAAGAATTTAAAAAAGTATTTACTAAAAATATGAATAATAAAATTTATAAAATGAATATTGATGGTAAGGATCTTATTATAGAAATTAAGGATTTAGCTGAACAAGCAAACGGCAGTGTTTTAGTTAGATATGGCGACACTGTTGTTTTGACTACCTGTGTAATGTCAAAAAGAGAAAGAGAGGATATTAATTTTTTTCCTTTAAGCGTGGATTATGAAGAAAAATATTATGCAGCGGGCAAGATTTTAGGAGCTCGTTATATTAGGCGAGAGAGTCGGCCTACTGATGAGGCTATTTTAACTGCTCGTTTAATTGATCGGGCAATTAGGCCTAAGTTTCCTAAGGGGCTTAAAAAAGATGTCCAGATAATAGCAACCTGCCTCTCTTGGGATAGCGAAAATGATCCTGATATTCTTGGCCTTATTGGCACTTCTACTGCCCTTAGTATCTCTGACATACCTTGGAACGGGCCTATTGCTGGATTTAGAGCAGGAAGAATAGATGGAAAATTTATCTTAAATCCTAATTATGAAGAAAGAGAAAAAAGTGATTTAGACTTAGTTCTAAGCGCAACAGAAAATAATAATGAGATACTAATTAATATGATTGAGGCCGAGGCAGAAGGATTGGAAGAAAAAATTATTTTAGAGGCAATAGAATTTACTAAACCTTATTTTAAAAAGTTTTTTGATTTTCAAAAAGACATTATAAAAGAATTTGGAAAAGAGAAAATGGTCATAGAACCATTGCCAGTTGACCATGAGATGGAAAAAGAATTTAAGGATTTTTTAGGAGATAAATTAGAAAAAGCCCTTTCGCAACCAAATAAAACCGAACAGGAAAATAGAATTGATACCTTAAGAGAAGATTTAAATTATTTTATTGAAGAAAAATATCCAGGCATGGGAAAAGTGAAACAGGCAAGAGCTTTTTTTGAAAAAGAAGAAGGAAGAATATTTACTCAAAAAATAATAGAACAAGAAATAAGGCCTGATGGCAGGAAATTAGATGAAATTAGAAAGCTCAACGGAGAAATATCATTACTGCCTAGGACTCATGGCTCTGGTTTATTTGCCCGGGGTCAAACAAAAGCACTTTCTATTTTAACATTAGGCGCTCCGTCAGACCAGAAGCTTTTAGAAGGAATGGAAATCAGGGGCAAAAAGAGATTTATGCATCATTATAATTTTCCTCCTTATTCTGTGGGAGAAACAAAACCTATGAGAGGTCCGGCTAGAAGGGATATTGGCCATGGAATGCTTGCTGAAAAGGCTCTCTCGCCTTTAATTCCTGGTTTTGATGAATTTCCTTATACAATAAGGATTGTTTCTGAGATTCTTTCTTCAAACGGTTCTTCTTCTATGGCCTCGGTTTGCAGTTCCTCTTTAGCTTTAATGGATGCTGGTGTTCCTATTAAAAGCCATGTAGCTGGGATTGCTATGGGACTGGTTGCTGAACATGACGATAAAGGCATTAGTAAGTATAAAATTTTAACTGATATTCAAGGGCCAGAAGATCATCATGGAGACATGGATTTTAAAGTAGCTGGAACAAAGAAAGGGGTTACTGCTATTCAGTTAGATGTTAAAATTGATGGTATTAATGAAGAGATTATAAAAGAAACTTTAACTAGGGCAAAAAAGTGCCGAGAAGAGATTTTAGACACATTAAGCAATATTATTTCTAATCCCAGAGAAAGTCTTTCTATTTGGGCTCCTAAGATTTCTATTTTACAAATTAACCCAGAGAAAATCCGTAATGTGATTGGTTCAGGAGGCAAGGTGATTAATGAGATTATTGATAAGTGCGAGGTTTCTATTGATATTGAAGATAGCGGTAGAATTTTTGTTACAGCAGAAAAAGAGGAGGCCATTGAAAAAGCTGTCTCTTGGATAAAAAATCTTACTAGAGAGGTTAAGCCAGGGGAGGTTTTTCAAGGAAAAGTAAAAAGGATTATGGATTTCGGAGCTTTTGTGGAAATTTTGCCTGGACAAGAAGGTTTAGTCCATATTTCTAAATTATCTAGCGAAAGAGTGAGAAAAGTAGAAGATGTAGTCAGTATTGGAGATTTAATCCCAGTTGAAGTGATCTCTATTGATGAACAAGGGAGAATTAATTTGTCTTTAATAATAAAAAAATGAAGCCCGGACCTTTGGGTGGGGTATCAAACCCCTTCCAAAGGATTAGTATTTTCCCCCTTCGCAAGCTGTCGGGGTATTAAAAAGTAAGTCTGGGCTACATTTTCTACGTTAGCTCGTAAGCACAAACGAGCAAGCTCGTTTGTGCTTCCCTCGCTTTACTTGAAAATGTTCCTTTTGGTAAATTTTCTGCGTTCGCTCGGAAGTCCAAACGAGCTTGCTCGCTTGTGCTTCCCTCGCTTTACTTGAAAATAAAGGACTTAACCATAAATTTGTTTGTCTTGGCTATCCTGTCTGGCATAGCTATGTGGCAGGCAAGTCGTTCGTAAATGAATAGTTGTTTGCCCCGTGAAATTCTAAGAGCTGTAGATTTTAGGTTGGGGATGAAAAAAATTCCAAATACAACTATAATAAAAAAAAACTCCTATCCTTTAAGATAGGTCTATCTACTGCCTGCCTATCGGGCAAACAAGGTAGGTATGATAACTAGGTTTAAATTTATGCCAAAAAAAATAGTTTTAAAAGACATAAATCAGTCTCCTCGATCTTTTAATAAAGTTCTTTTTGAAAGAAGATCTATAAAGACAATGCGTAAAGATATTGTGCGGGCCCAGGAGATGGAGAGGGGAAAACAAATAAGGAGAAAAGCGGATTTTAAAATAAATAAAGAAGAGGAAAAGAAGAAAAAAAATGAAGTGGTAAAAAAGTCTAGAAAAGAGCTAAGAGCAGAAAGAAAAGCCAAGCAAGAAGCCGAAAGAATAGAAAAACAAAGACAGCTTATAGAAAAGCAAAGAATAGAAGCTGAGGAGGTGACAAGAAGAGAGGAAGAAATAGAAAGAACTAAAGAGGAGGAAGAAATAGAAAGAATAAGAAAAGAAGAAGAAATAAAAGAGGAAAAAAGAGCAGTAGAGCTGGAAATTATAAAAGAAAAAGAAGAGATTGAGAGATTGAAAAAGGTTGAAGAAATGGAACAAGAGAAAGTAAGGTTGCTAGAAAAACAAGAAAAAGGCCAGTCAATAAAGAAGGAATTAGAGGCTCAAAAACAAGAGATTAGGCGTAAATTTTCCATTCTTTCAAATCAAAAAAAACCTTATCGGGAAAAGATTTTTGAATTATTAAAAGAAATAAAAAAGGTTCAACTTTTATTAGAGCCAATAATTAAAAAAGAAAAAGCAATAGAAGAAAAAAAACAGAAAATTACAGAGAAAGAAAAAAAAGCAAAATCTCCAGAGTCCCAAAAGTCATTAGAAGAAAAAAGATGGCAAATCGAAAGAAAAAGAAGGCAGGTAGAAACAGAAAGGTGGAAGATTGAGATAACTTTAGAAAAAATAGATAAAGTGCTCAAGGAAAATGACGGGCACTATCAAGAGATTTTAAGCCAAGAGCAGTTGTTAAAAAAACAGAGACAGGAGATAAAAAGAGAAGAGAGTATTCTAGAAATGGAAAGCAAAAAACAGATAATAGAGGAAGCTCTTTTTATTGTTCAAGACAAATTAGATATTACTTTAAGAGAAAAAAGAGAGATTGAATCAAAAATAAATCAAAACAGATTTAACTTTGAGAAAAACGAAAAAGAAGAATTTATTACGGGCCGGAGAATCAATAACATAGAAGAAAGAGAGAGGATAGCTCCTACCCCCAGACAAAAAAGAATAATAGAAAAGAAGCGGTGGACTATAGAGCAGCAAAGGGAAAGGTTAGCTAAAAATAAAAGGAGCTTAATGAAAGAAATTAGGTCATTAAATATTCGACTTAAAGAAAAAGATAGTGGCATAAAAAGTTTATTGCGGGAAGAAAATAAAATTAAAGAGCAATTAAAAATAATAGAAGAGTTCGTTCATCCGGGAAAGTTAAAGGAATTAACTCAAAAATTAGAAGTAAAACAAGAAAAACCAGGGGTAGTTGAAAAAATAGAAAAAGTAGAAGAGGTAGAAAGAGTAGAAAAAGAACCATTAGAACCAGCGTCAGAAGAAATAGCATCAGTAGAGCTAAGGCCGGAATTAGCAGAAAAATCAGAAACAAAAGAAATTTTGCCAGTGCCAGTACAAGGAGAGGTAAAGCCTTTAGAGCAGGCGCCAGAGGAAACAAATGGTTTTGATATAGAAAAAGCAACTGAAAAGTTTTTAGAAGAAAGAAGGAAGATTATTAAAGAATCAGAAAAGAAAAGGAGCAGAAAAATAAGGGCGGAAGAACTTTTTTTAAAAAATGGGAATGGCGAGGAACCAGCTTTTGGGCCGCTTCCTCAAAAAATTCCTTCAAGTAAACTTCCAGTAAAATACTATCTATCTGTATTTTTATTTATATTGGTGATGGCTTTTATATTTGGTTTTTGGTACTGGTATTTAGTGATTCAAGGTCATTCTTTTTAATATTTAAATAATATTAATATATTTTAATATGATATTTTAATGTAGAGAATTTATTATTATGAATAAAAAATTACTTCAAGAATTTAAAGAAAGATTAGAGCAAGAAAAAACTTCTATTGAAGGTGAGCTTAAAACTTTTGCTAAAAAAAATCCCAAAATAGAAGGTGATTGGAATACTTTATTTCCTAAATTAGACGGGGGAGCGTTAGAAGAGGCAGCAGATGAGGTCGAAGAATATTCTACCCTCTTGCCCTTAGAATTTAATTTAGAACTAAAATTAAGAAATATTGATTCAGCTTTGGAGAAAATTAAAAAAGGAAAATACGGTATCTGTGAAAAATGTAATAAATCTATTCCTTTGGAACGATTAAAGATTTATCCTAGCGCAACAACTTGTAATAAGTGTAAAAAGTAAAGATTAAATTTAATTTTAAAAAAAATAGGAGGTGTCAGAATTTCTGGCACCTTTAATTTTTGCAAATTTTCTAATTTACTACTTTTAATATTACTCTTTCACCAGATCTATCCTGGCCCTTGCTGCCATTTGGTCCTTTTGAGACCTCAACGAGCACTCCACATATTGGGCATTTTTTAGTTTGACCAATATCGTCATTGTTTATACTTATTTGGTGGAGATTTTTATGAGAGAATATATTATTTATTCCCTTCATAATTTCAGCGCCTGGGCAGCTCTTAATAGTTGTAATACCGTTCAATTTTTCACCCCCTCTTATATTATTCAATTATTTAATGTTCTATTTTTAAAATTTTTTTAAACTAATTGAGGAAATTTCCCCTTAATAATAATTTATTGTATACTTTTTCACTTAATTTGTCAATAATTTAATAACTGTCGGAAGTTGAACTCCCGACAGTTATTTTTGGATAGTTTTTTGCAAGGTTAATAGAAAAATTAGACAATCCTGTTGAATCAGTTAAAATTAAATAATATGCCATCTAAAGTTTTGTCAGCAGCCATAGTGGGCTTAGATGCTCAACCAGTAGAAGTAGAAATTGATACCAGTTATGGATTACGATCTTTTAATATTGTCGGGTTGCCAGACAAGGCGGTAGAGGAATCAAAAGAACGGGTAGCATCAGCAATTAGAAGTTCTCGGTTACAATCCCCAACTCAGCAACCCATTAAATTATTAGTAAATTTAGCTCCGGCTGACCTTAAGAAGCAAGGTTCTTTATATGATCTCCCTATTGCCTTGGGATATCTTTTAGATTCCCAACAAATAAAATTTAATCCTCAAGAAAAGGTTTTTGTTGGCGAGCTGTCTTTAGATGGAAGATTAAGGCCGATTAAGGGAGCGCTTTCTATTGCCTTAATGGCCAGAGAAAAAGGATGGAAGCAAATAATACTGCCTAATGCAAATGCTCTAGAGGCAGCCTTAATAAAAGATTTAGATGTTATTGGAGTAGATTCTTTAAAGGAGGTTATTGCTTTTTTAGAAGGGAGAATAACAATAGTGCCTTATAAAATAAGTGAAAAGGAATTATTATCAAAAAATAATTATTCAGTAGATTTAAGCTGGATTAAAGGACAGAATTATGCGAAAAGGGCTTTAGAAATTGCTGCTGCTGGCGCTCATAATCTCTTAATGTTAGGCCCTCCTGGCACAGGCAAAACATTGTTGGCAAAAGCATTAGCCTCTATTCTGCCGCCTTTGAGTTTTGAAGAGTCGTTAGAAGTAACTAAAATTTATAGCGTTGCCGGGCTTTTACCTAAAGATACCCCTTTAATGAGAATAAGACCTTTTCGTTCTCCTCATCATATCTGCTCTGAAGTTGCCTTAATTGGGGGTGGAAATCCTCCTCGGCCCGGAGAAATAACTCTAGCTCACCGCGGCATTTTATTTTTAGATGAGTTCCCTGAATTTCACAGGGATGTTTTAGAATCGTTAAGGCAGCCAATGGAAGAAGGGGAGATTACTGTGTTAAGGGCAAAACACAATTTGTTTCTTCCAGCTAATTTTACTTTAGTAGCTGCTTCTAATCCTTGCCCTTGCGGGAATTATGGTGATCCAGAGAAAAATTGTAATTGTTATCCTTCCCAGGTTCAGAAATATAGGAGAAAACTTTCTGGTCCTTTAATGGATAGGATAGATATTTTTGTAGAGGTGCCGGCTTTAAGCTATCAAAAACTTACTGCTCCAGAACAAGAACTTTCCAGTCCTATTATTAGAAAAAAGGTGGAAATAGCCCGTTTAATTCAAAAACAACGTTTTAATAATGAAAGTAAGATTTTAGTAAATTCAGATATGGTGGTCCCTGATATTAAAAAATATTGCCAAATTGATGAAAAATCAAAAAATATATTAAGAAGCTATGTTGATTCTGGCAAGTTATCTGCTCGAGGATATCATCGGACCCTTAAATTAGCCCGAACTATAGCTGATTTATCTAATTCAAAAGATATTCTTTTTGAGCATATTAGCGAAGCTCTTATGTATAGAATAAGAGAAAATTAATTTTAGTAATATAATAAGGGATTAGTCTAGAGAAGTAAAAACCAGGCAAATGATTGCCTGGTTTTTTTAAATTATTAATTATATTGTTTTACTTCCACTTTAAGGAAGCGCCTAGTTTATACTTAGCTAAAGGATTTGTTGCTCCTCGAGTTTCAAAGTGGATGTGACATCCAGTACTGTATCCAGTTTTTCCCATATAACCAATAACCTGGCCTTGAGAAACCTTTTGTCCTGGCTTTACTAATATTTTAGACAAATGTCCATAGTAAGTAACAATATTGTTTGAATGGATGATTCTGACGCGATTTCCACCAATACTAATATAACCAGCTTTCTGGACTGTTCCTCCAGCAGCAGCATAGATAGGGGTCCCACATTTATTCGCTACATCTATTGCATTATACCAGTGGGTTTTTTGGGTTATTATTCCAGTGGTTGGGAAAACAAAAAATGTGCTGGCTAAAGGGACATTGGCGATATAAGAAGCAGTTGGTTTTTTCCCTCCCGGGATAACTATTGCATCTCCAATAAATATTTTTTCATCTTCAATATTATTAAAATATGCGATTTCGCTTGTTTTTCCTTTATATGTTTTGGCAATTCCGCTTAATGTGTCCCCGTTTTTTACAAAGTGAATTACTCCAGAAACTGGCAGAATGATTAATTTTTGGTCTGGTTTAATTATAGATTTTGAATTTAAATCATTAGCCCAAAGAATAGTATTAATAGAGATATTAAATTTATCAGCAATAGACCAAAGATTATCGCCCTCTCCAACTATGTATTCAGTAATTTCTTTTCTTGTTTCCGGTTCTCCACTTAGAGATCCTAATATTTGAGGAGTTACTGCGATAGGAGGCGAATTGCCTTTCAAGCTGTTTTCTTGAATTAGATTTAGTTCTGGAGATTCAATTTTAGAAGATTCTGTTGAGTCAATAAAAAAATCCTCACTATAGAGCGATTCAGAGGCAACAGTGTTATTATCGTCGCCTAAAAAATAAACGCCTATCCCGAGCAAAAAAACTAAAACTATCCCAAAACTTATGGTTTTTTTATATTTGCTATGCATATAGCGTATTCAATAATCATAGCAAAACAAAGACCTTAGTCAACCCCAAAATGGGGAAAAAAAGTTGATTAAAATTTAAGCTATTTATCCACATGTTCCATGTTCCATGTTATGTGTTTTGTGATTTTTATTTTTGTGTTATAATAATTTAATGAATCAAAAAATCAAGAAGTTTTTTTCAGGTTTATTTGATAAAAAAATAGCTCTTGTTCTTTTGTTTTTTATAATCCTTGGAATTACTGCTCCGTTTTACCATATTGATGCTGCTATATCTGATTATTGGGAAACAATTATGAATTATAGCACTTCTCCTGGTGTTGGCCTTGGGCCTATTGGCCCACTTTTTTGGGAGTATACGGAAGCTAAATTCGGTATTGAGCTCAACCCTGTGAACTTTATACTTCTTGCTATTTTTACGATAATCGGTTCTGTTACTTTTCTTTTTTTAAGCATTGCGGTGTCTTTTTTAAATTGGGTTATTGATCCGGGTTTTATGAGTGTAGGATTTGTAGATAACCCTATAGTGCTTGAGGGCTGGGGTATAGTAAGAGATTTTACTAATATGCTGATTGTTCTCGGCTTTATTTTTATTGCTTTAGCTACTATTATAGGCAAAGAAGAATACAGAGCTCAAAAACTTCTAGTTCCTTTAATTGGGGTAGCTCTTTTAATTAATTTTACCTTAGTTATTACTGGGTTTATTATTGATATTTCTAATGTGACAATGAATTATTTTTTACAGGGTGCGGGCGTGGAACAAGGATTTGTGAATAATATTGTTTCTCGGTTCACAACTATGACAGAGATATCAGCGCTTGGTGGATCAGTAGAAAAAGTTTTGGCGGCCGCGGTGTTTGCTGTTTTTAATATTATAGCAGCTTTAATCTATTTTCTTTACGGGCTTTTATTTGTTGCAAGATATGTGGCTCTCTGGATTTTAATTATTTTATCTCCTTTGGCTTTTTTTGCTTGGATTTTTCCTCAATTAAAAGACATTATTTGGAAAGTATGGTGGAGCCAATTTATTCAATGGAGCATTATCGGAATACCAGCTGCTTTTTTTCTTTATTTATCAAACAGAATAACAGAGCAGATGATTCGAGGAGATATAACTAGTCTTCCCTCAGGTGATCTTAGTGGATTCGGGCTTTTATTTAGTTATACTATTCCTATTGTATTTCTTTTTGTAGGGCTTCTTGTTTCATTAAAAACTAGCGCAATCGGCGCCGGTGGTATAACAAGTGTCGCTAGCACTGTTGGCAAAGCTGGAGGCAAAGGCGTAGCAAGATGGGTGGGAAATAAGATAAAAAAATCAGATTTAGTTGAAGGAACACAAGAAGCAGTAAGAAGGCAAAGACTTAGGCTGGCTGCTAAATATTCGCCTACTGCTAAAGGAAGGTATGATGCTGTAGCTGAAAATAGGCAAAGCGCAGCAGAAAATATAAAAAAACAAGAAGAGTATAATAAACATTTTTCGACACAAGAACTTCGAAGCCGTCGTAAGAAGCTGGAAGAAATAAGCTTTCGTGGTAAGAAGCTAAGAGGAACAGGCTCTTTTAAGAAAGAAGAACTAGCAGCTATATGGAATTTAGACAACGAAAGAAAAAAATCTAGAGCCGAAGCTTTCAGTGAAAAAGAATTGAAGTTTCAGGTTGAAATTAATAATAGAGAAGGTTTAGAAAAAGCTAAAAAACTTAGATTGGATAAAGCAGGAGATATTAAGGCAGCATTAGAAGGAGAAGATTTATCAGCAATGAAAAAACAAGACGAAGAAAAATATGAAAGTTATATATCAAATGAGATTAAATCGGTTGGAAGAAAAATGAGCCCTAAGAACTTTACAGAAAATGTCCAGGCAGAATCTTTTTGTGATAAAGATGGCAATGTTAATGAAAGAGCTTTTGATGTATTTGCATCAATGGATATTGCTAAGATCAATCATTTTGGCGAACACGCTGATGGCAAAAAAATAGAAGCAGTTAAAGATTTTGTGAAGGCAAATAATGATAAAGGGGAAAATATTTTAGCTCAAAAAATAAAAGAAATTCAACAAAAAGATCCAGGGGAAGCAAAAAGATTAAAAGACATGGTATTAGCTATAAAAAATAATCCTAATTATGGTCCTTGGGAAAAATCATCATCGTCACCGCCATCGTCACCGCCAGATATAATGTATCAATAAAAACTAAAAATTAAAAATGACAAATCATCAAAAAATAATATTTCCTTCTCAATCCTCTAAGATTATTAGTAAACTTATGAAAAAATGGGGCATAGATGAAACTGTAGAAGAATCTCTTGAAAAATTTGCTCAAGGCGAGGTTCCTATCGGCGCGAAATTAGCTACAATAATTCAAAAATCAGTTCAAGAAAAAATTTCTTTTCAAAAATTAGCCTTAATACTTCAAAAAAAGCTAACTCTTCCTTTAAACAAAGCTAATGGCTTGGCTAAAGATATTGAAAAAGAGGTTTTTGTTTTAGTTAATCAGTCCTCAAAAAAAACAGAGAAAATAAAAGAGCAGGAAATTATTGAAAAAACAAAGAAAGAATCTCAAGAAAAAACTCTGATATCTAAAGATGATTATCGGGAATTGATTGAATAAAAGATATAAGTTTAAATAAAAAAAATTGGGTTAATAAGTTAACCCTTTTATTTTAAACTTTCAAGCCATTCTATTGCGTCTTCTTCTGTCTCTTCAGAGTCTTTTTTTTCTGTACTTGTTTTCCCTCCTTTTATTAGCCCTGAACTTACTGCCAACTTCGCCATTAATTTAGCAATTTCTCCAAAAGACAAAATGCCTGATCCTCCGTCGCCCTTACTGTTAACAATATGTTCGTCTATCTTGCCTCCTCCTTCTTGTATAGTGCGTTGCCTGTCTCTTTCATCGACGATCCTTGTTGCTTCATCACCCAAGATACCATTTTTCTCTAATTCTTTTTTTGCTTTTCCCATAGCACCGATTTCCTTTATTCGTCTCTCAGCCATTGGACCTGCGGCTTCCAGCTTTTTCCTTTCAGTGTCTGGCAGAGCCATTGCTTCTTTTAGTTTTAAATCTAAAGGCTCAACGCTATTAGTAGTCAAAGTTATGTCTTCTGGTCCAAGCCCTGCTCTTTCCCAGACAGAATTAGTTTCAGCCATTATTTCCTCAACGCCGGTTTTTAATTTTTCTCTCCCTTCTTTCTCGATAGCTAGCATCCAGGTAATATTTCCAGCGGCTGTTCTATAAGCACCTTCTGTCGCTGACTTAAATAGTTTTATAATTTTTTCTTTAAATTTTTTTTCTTCTCTAAGACTGCCAATACCAGATTTGATTATTTTTATCATACGCTTAATATCTCTTGGAAACCATACATAAAACGCATAGTCTATATTAAGTGCTATAGCTTCGCAATCTTTTTCGTTATCGCCTTTACCATAGGTTCCTTTTTTTGAATAAACTTTAAGTTCAGGAAAGTCTATTTCGTAAAGATCGGTAGGAAATCTTTCTAAACGATATCCCAAGAACCGCCATAAAAACATCGGTCCACTTTCATATAATTGAGATTCATCTGGTTTTCCAAATTTTACAACTACTCCCTGTTGGTCTTCTTTTATTATTCTTATTGAAAGAATAGCCCAGAGTACTAATAGAATAAATGTTGGGCCTATTGTTAAGGATTCTGATATTTCTAATCGCGAAGATATCATTAATCCTATTCCTGTACAAATTATTCCTATTGCAGATAGCACTATCTTGTCCACATTTTTAAAGAACCAATTTTTTACCCAGCGAGTATTTTTCGATTTTTCTACTTGTTTTTTTTCTCCTTCTGTGAGTTCATCTTCTCCTGCTCCCAATCCAAACATATTATCATCGTTTCCCATAATTATCATCCTCCGTTAGTTTTTCAGCACCTATATAATTGTTTAAGTACTGTTTTTAGTATATCATCTATTTTTAATTTGTCAATAGTTTTGGTTGTGATTATATTCCTTCATTCCCTTATTTTAATGTTTGTGATAAAATGAAGAGTATCAATCCTAAATTTGTTCGTCCCGCCTTGCCCTGCCTCGACGGCAAGGCGGGACGTCGAGGCAGGGCGCTCGCCGAGCACTCAATACTTTGAGTGCTTCGGTCTCGCTTCACTCACAAATGAAGAGTTTCACTCTAAATTTATTCGCTCGTTCGGAAATGCCAAAGAACTTTGTCATTTCGCTCGCTTCACTCACAAATGAAAATATGCTATATTATTTTAAGAAATAGCCCCTGTGGCGTAATGGATAGCGTGCAAGACTTCGGATCTTGCGGTGAGGGTTCGAATCCTTCCGGGGGCACCAGTAAGGAATTTGCAAGCGATTTCGGTTCGCCTCGCTTCGCTCGGCGACTAATTTGTATTCAATTTTAGGGGCAAAAACGAATTGGCGGTTTCGTATTTTGGGGGAAGAAAATTTTTTAATACATTCAATAAAAACTATGCCAAAATTTGAAGGCGCACCAAACTTAAATAGTCCAGAATTAAACCCCAGAGAAATGGGGACAGATGTTAATGCTGAGAAAAAACTAGAGGGCGAACTTACGCCGGAAGAATTAGAAAAATTAAAAGCGGAAAAAGGGCAAGAGCAACAAACAGAACAACCGGAGTTGTCGCCAGAAGACCAACTAAAAAATCTGGAAAGCGAAGCCACAGCCAAGCGGGAAGAAATGACTCGTTTATCAGAATCTATTGAAGGGACGAAATCTGCCCTAAACGCCGCGAGAGAAAAACTCGGTTTACCCACAACCGAAGAAGACCCACCAAGCGTATTTTTAGAAAAAGATAAATTGGAAAAACTAAAAGTCGAGCAAGAGGGCTTAGAAAAACAGAAAGAAGAACTCATAAGCCAACAGGAAAAAGAGAGGCTCATTCGCGAAGAAAAAGAAAAAATTCTGCAAGAAAAAATTGACGAAGTATTTAAGGAATTTGAGGGACTTAATTCTCGCGACTTTGAAAGTATTTTCAAGAGTGGTAAAACTCCCGAGGGACGCAATATTGAAAGTAAATCAATGGGTTCGCTCGAGCCTGAAATTGCGCAATCTTTAGCAAAAGCTTTCAAAGAAGGAATCAAATTACTCCCAAAAATTCTTGAAGCCT
>SDBU01003436.1_pt1 | contig 20130 bp, 30 predicted proteins | sample 2277071 | NCBI WGS metagenome assembly SDBU01 (sample SAMN10397929, study PRJNA504765) | marine sediment metagenome | isolation source: marine sediment core GS08_GC12, 126 cmbsf | place: Arctic Ocean: Gakkel Ridge, Loki's castle | collected 2008
CTTTTCGGAGAGGAGTAGATATGAGCAAGTTAATTAAATATGTAGAACGTTTACAAGATGAAGGTTTTAATGGTTCGCTTGAACTAGATTTTGAGGACGGGAAGATTGTTTATTCCCGATTAATACGTATAAACGAGGTAATATTAGATATAAACGGGGCGGTGCTAGATGATTAAAGATAAACTATCCGCGTTTTTCAATAACGTAGCTGGGATGGATTTAGTATACTTGGGCGTATTTATATTTGTAGCGTTGGTATCGCTTGCAGGTATGATGGTAATTGGCGCAATTTGCTATCGGGCGGACGTAGAGGAAAATTACGTATCACGAATCGCGGCGGCTAACCAGCATATAGTAGGGCAACGTTTTACCCCGATAGATATAGATATGTTACCGCCGGAACTACCAGCAGACCATTACCTGGACCGCGATTTGGCTGTTAATAACCTAGTACCCGGAAGCCCCGCGCCGCCGGAGTGTGTGCTTTTAACCGATAGAGAATATGAAATAGCTAAACGATGTTATCTTCCCAATGATATATCGCCGAGGGAATATAAGAAGCTCAAGATGCAATTAATGGCGATTTATCGGGCCGGCGGGTTTGGATATGCGAACATCGAAGAGACAATTAACTGGGGTAACTAAAGGAGAAGTGATGAACGATATAGAAAAAAAGATATGTAACTGTTGTGGGGATGAAAGCGTGACGAACGACCCTACACCAATAGATAGCTATATATGTATCGAGTGTACTTATGACATTGATAGGCGTAAAGAAATAGCCAAACTCGAAGCCGACCTCGCCGCCGCTAATGAGCGGATAGCGGAGATGAAGGAAGATATTAAATCTCTCAACCGGTCAAACTTATTCCAAAACGAAGTTAACCTGAATAAGAGTTTAAAAATCGCCGAACTAGAAAGAGACCTCGCCGCCGCTAATGATAAATACCAGGAACTCCACGCGAAATATGAAGAGCTATACGTAAGGAATGAACGACATATTGAACACTTAAGAGATGCTAATGACCGCGTAGAGGGGTTACAGTTTGTCAAAAAAGACTTACAAACGATGCAGGAGGATAACGATTATTTACGGGGACGGATAGCGGAGCTGGAGAAACTAGAAGCGGGTAAAGTCGAAAAAATAATGCTACTGGAAAGCGAAGCGGAAAAGCGGATAGTCGATATCGAAACGGCGGTTGGGGATATAGATTTTTTAATAGTCAAACAGCCGCCAGCTAAACTAAAGGAATATATAAACGGTTTAAAAACAGCCCGTAAAATTATTTTGCTGTATACCAAAACCGGCATAACGAAAGGGGAATGCGATGTTTAACGTAGGCGATGAGGTTGAATATCGGGAGTGGGGCGATGACGATTTACCCTACCCGACGGGGAAGGTTATACAAACACGAATTGTCCGCAAATGCTTCGACGGTATGTACTATTTATACGATGGTTTGGTATTAGGCAAAAGTCGATTAACCCTAGTCTGCCACGTCGAAAACCGGGAAGATAAAGGAGTTAAATAATGTGCATTCAAGGATTAACAACGATACCGCCGGAGAAATGCCCGACGTGCGGGGGATTAGGTTGGGAGCCTATTGACTGGGTGCGATATGTTCATTGGGAAGAATGCCCCGACTGTAACCCTGACGGTAAAATACCCTATCCAAAAGTTGATGCAGTTGGAGAGTTGATTTCGGATAAATGCCCGAAGTGTATTGATGTACGTATAGATTGCCCCGACTGTACGGGTGAAGAGGAGGTAGAGTAATGGCAAAGCAAATCGTGATAGGAGAAGCGGTAATAAATACTAATAAGAAAATATGTTTAGTATACGGTAAGTATCGGGTAGGCGATGTTGCGATATTCCCCGAAACGAAGGATGGTAGTATTAAAGGTTATATCGTATTCATAACAGAGGAGGACGGCGATGAGTAAATTACCAAAGGAATTAACAACCAGCGAGTTAATAATCTTAATGGCGAATAACTTTCACCCTAATTTTCCCGACGAAGTTATGTTGGTCGTGTTAGATGGCCTTGTAAATAGGGGTTTGATTAAGGCCGATTGTGGCTATACTATAACCAAAGCAGGGCGCGATTACCTGAAGGATATGCGAATAGTGATTGTAGATGCTACGGATATGAAGTATGAAAGTATGTACGATGCTTCGGTTATAACTCAAAGTATCGAGGATGTGGCCGAACAGTCCGACGGAATAGGATATGTTAAATTATAAATATGAGGAGTAGAGATGGAAACGATAGAAATACCAATGGATAATGGCGAAACGATTGAGATGGTTTATTCAACCAGTATTCAAGATTATATAGACAAGATAGCCGAAACGAAATATACGGGAATAGGTGTTTTCAATTTCCGTAAGGGCGAGGTCAGGGGAATGGATTTGTACTTTGATTCAGGCATAGCGCAACCCAAACGTGAAATTAGTAAACGCCGTATTCGTAATTTCTTGATATGGATATGCAAGGAACTAGGAGTTGATTTAAATGAAAACGATAACGGTTAAGATAAGCGATGAATATTTAAATGATATAAGGAATGGAAAAGGTGGCTTGCGAAAAATCCAAGACGTAGCTATAAAAATTATAGATGCCTTTTTTGACGGCGGAAGCGAGGTCACGATTGAATAACGCGAAAGGCGGCAAGCGTCCCGGAGTACCGCGATAAGGCAATTTATATTTTAGTTAAAATAGGAGAATGATATGGGAGTAGGAGCGATAGATAGAGTTGGTAGTTTTGAAGATAATTTTACGGCGGTCTGTGATAGTTGCGGAACGACGAGGGCTATAAGCGATTCAAAAGCCCTACCAGCTAATTGGGCGAGGATGAGACGGGACGGTGTTGAATATATTTTATGCTCGAAATGCGCCGATAGAGCGTTATCCGAACCGGAAGCGGAAAAATGGGTTGAGTAGGGATATAGATGTCGCGTTTAAGGTGTATACACACCGTTTATAACGCATTGAAGGGTAGTTTATATTACTACGTACAAAAGGGGCTAAAATGAACGGTACAATCGAAATACGCGCCGCTATGAAAAAGCAGAAAATATCGTATCAGGGCGTAGCCGACCGCGCGGCAATCGTATTAAATAAATATGTATCGCGGACATCGGTTTATAGGCTACTCAACCCAAACGACGAATACGAAAGTGATACTTTACTATCGGCTATCGAAACGGCAATCCTTAAAACCCCACAATGGCTACAATTACTAAACTGGTATAAATCCGGTCGGAGTATGACCGCTGGGGAGTTTCGGGATACGTTACGATTTACTCAACTCCACGCTCGGCATAAAGAAATCTATAAATATACCGGATACCGTCTAGTCGAAGACCCGAACTACGCTGAAACCGTCGATAGATTTATAGAGTTTCGCGTCCCCGAAGGCAAGGTTATTTGTTGGCGTAAAGAGGGCGAGGGACGGTCGAAATATAATCGTTACTATTTACCGGAGTATACGCCTAAATGAAACTATACTGGAAAAGTAACGGGGTAAATTTATATAACGGTTCGGTGCTGGAGGATTTACCGCTTAAGCCGCAATCCGTATCCTGTTGTATTACTTCGCCTCCTTATTGGGGACTTCGCGATTATGGACTTGCGCCGGAAATATGGGGCGGGGATAGCGATTGTCAACACGAGTGGGGGAATGAACGAATAATAGCAACGGGTAGACACGATTGCGATTCCGAACTACGCAAGGGCAGAACTCCAGCGGGGAATGAAACCGCGTCAACTGGTCAATTCTGCCGGCTATGCGGGGCGTGGCGCGGATGTCTCGGATTAGAACCTACCCCGGAATTATACATCGAACATCTGATATACGTATTCGATAAGGTGAGGAATGTCTTACGCGATGATGGGACGCTTTGGGTTAATTTGGGCGACTCTTATATAAGTAGCGGTCAGGTCAATAACCATCAAGAAACTAGGATTGCGGAGATATTACCACAAGTCAAATCTGACCCGATGGATAGTTGGGCTGCTGGGTTTTTCGATGGGGAAGGGAATATAGCTATTGTTAAGAATGCGGGAAGGGAAGCCGGTAAACTACGTATTACTGCGGCGCAAGTTGATAAAAACCCGATAGAGAGGTTGCAATATTTATTTGGGGGTAGCATAAGAAAAGCGAAAGCAAATAAAGTGAAATGGCGCGATTATTGGGTTTGGGAATTGTCGGCGCAAAAAGCGGTTGATGCGCTTAAACGTATGGAACCTTGCTTAATTGTAAAAAAACAACAGGCATATTTAGCGTATGAGTTCCAATCAACCGTTGGCGATAATAATAAGAAGCCGCGACTTACCGACGAAATAATAGAAAAACGATTGGATATAAAACGACAAATATCATTACTCAATCATAATGTAGAGGACAAATATAAACCGCCAAAGGCTAAAGACTTGGCGTTAATTCCGGAGCATTTCGTTATAGCTATGCAACGGGCGGGGTGGTGGGTACGCTCGACTATCATCTGGAATAAACCGAACCCGATGCCGGAAAGCTGTACTGACCGCCCGACAACTTCTCACGATTACATCTATCTATTCACGAAGGCGGCGAGGTATTTTTACGACGCGGACGCAGTGAGGGAAGAGGCTGAATATGGTTATAGTCTACAATCGGGTAGCTTCGATGCTTCTATTGGCGGTAAACACGGAAGCAAAACTGTAAAGCCAGGCGACGGTATGGGCGGTCGCAACCTCCGCTCGGTTTGGACAATCGCAACGAAGCCGTTTAAGGACGCGCATTTCGCTACCTTCCCGCCGGAAATACCGGAGAAGTGTATCAAGGCCGGAACGCCGGTCAAGATATGCGCGGAGTGCGGGGTGGCGTGGGTTAGGGTAGTTGAGAAAGGATTTACGGACCACGACGGCGAAACTGATACCGCTTATAATACTGGTAAATCTTCGGCGGGGCGATTAGCTAAATTACGGCAAGCGGCCCGGGCGCAAGGCGGCGAGTATGTCAATACAACTAAAACCCTCGGCTTTCGCCCTAACTGCGAATGTTACGACAGCGAATACCGGAAGATGCTACCGAGAACGAAACACGGCCGAAAACGACACCAGCAAGAAGCGCAGGGGGAATGGATATTACGCGCCCGCCGCCGCCCTGGTAAAATGGAATGGCAGGGTAATAAGGCTATCGTATTAGATATATTCGGCGGTTCCGGAACGGTTGCCGAAGTAGCTAACAAGCTCGGCCACGACGCGGTGTTAATCGAAGCAAGCACGGAATATTGCAAACTAGCTAAAAAGCGATTAACGTTTGTAAATCAAGGCAAGCTATTATGAACTGCGCTAAATGCCGTATACTAAATAACCGTCAAACTAAAATGAAGGTTTATAGTCGTAAAAAGAAAACCTATTTAAAGCGTAATAAGGATTGGTATCAATACTATATTTGCTCTCGTTGCGGCAATACGACGTGGGGTGGGTTTATATCAAAGGATGAGCTAGGCAAATATAAGGAATGGGTTACTCAATAGCTATTCCTACCGAGACTCCATAGGTTACGCCGTCAGTCCCATAGCCGCCATATCCGCCGACATCGACATTCTTCCAGACATTAATTCCCGCGCCCGCGCCTAACCACACGGTTTTATTGAAGTTACCGCCGACAGAAGGGCCGACATTTAACCTACCAACTCGTAGTAAATCAAGCTCAAGTCCTACTCCGGCGGTCGAGAAATCCGTAGTCACTATCACCTTCGGGCGAAACTCGGCCGCGATAAACGGTACTGGGGTTTTATACGCGATAACGTCTAGTTCACCGGTCTCATAAATAAATCCATCCGGCGTTCTATAAATCAACCCTTCACCTATAACCTCGTAAACCTCGGTCCCGGACGGTAAATCTTTTGTTAATTCCTCCGCCCTCGTTTCGGTATGAAACGGATTCGCCCGCTCAACTATCGTATACCTATCTTCGATTATGGGAACGGGTGTAGCGTCCTCTGGTATCCCTACCTCGGAAGGCGGCGGTGGATTAGTTACGTTCCCCGCAAAGTATTTATTAAACTTGCCGCAACCATCCCCCATTACCCATAGAATAGCCAGAACGATAATCACAAGGATAGCGAGTACCCACCAATACTTTTGTATTAAGTCCATAAATCACTCCTTGCTTACAAAGGGAAACGATGCGTTAAATATATTAAATAAGCTAATCATCATACCTACTCGGTAATTGCGGATATGTACCATCATCTAATTTATCAGGCCACTCGCATCCGCCATATTCTTCCGGCGTTAATCCCGGTTCGATTCCGCAATTACAAGGTTTAGGTTCTCCTACTGGCCCGTTATGCAAAGCGCAATCACTCCAATGTCCTTTACTCATTTTAACTCCTTTATTAATTTATCTAAACTATCTACCTGTGGGATATTATATTTAGTGCAAACGATACTGACGTTGCCTTTTTTCCAAAAACCGTCGGGACAGCAAACTATCATTTTCCCCGAACTCGCAAATAATCCCAATTCAAGTAATGATATGGGAGCTTTAGTTTCGGGAGCGAAATACATAGCTATTATATCCGCTTTTTCTTGCGCTTCTAATTCCCATTCAACTTGCTCTCGAAATTGTTTGTTATTAATATCTTGCCTCCAACTAGAATCCCAATCATTACGGCGCGGATTTAATACCGTTATATCCGTATCTATTAATTCGTTTTCAACATAGGATTGCCAATCTATCGCTTTCCCCATTTCAATACTACCGGCAAGAAAAACGGATTTACCTTGAATATTATTTAGGGACGCTGGCGGTTTAATAACTATCATATTTCCCTCCGGTGTCAAAAATTGACACTATATAAATGTCAGATAATCATCACTACGATAACGGCTAAAGGGATAAACCAGGGAATTGTACGTATCCTTTTTATAATATTCCCTTCTTCCTACATATCTTAAACCGGAGTTTAGCAATCCATTTAACCGGACGCCATTTTTTATATTTGATACCGTAGTCGGAGAAATGCCACCACTCGCCCAGTTTACGAAGATGTATTCGTTTCAGCCCCGCCTTTTTAGAGAACTTGACGAAAGCCTTCCAGTCCTCGTAAGTCTTGAGAACGTTCCGGTATCCCATATCAATGGCAAGCCCGCTCCAATGACCTCTGGGGTCTGTGGCGTCCCCTATCCAATGCCCTTTTTCTTTCCATAAGAACGGGCGATAACAACTAGATACGGGAAGCATAAAATCTTGCCCCCACCGCCCCCTACATAATTTAGATAGGATTAATAGCCGTTCTCTTAAACGGGGGTCAACTCGTAAGTCTGGTTCCCAGTCATTATAACCAGCTCCAATATCGGCTATTGAAACTAAATCCGTTTCGATACCATTCCATATTTTATTTATTGGTTCCATTATTACTCCCCAGTTTTTTAACGAAATAGTTTACGCCTAGATAACCGCCGACTACTCCGCATAGCGTTGACCATATAGCAAGCTCCTGCGGCGATATTTCAGCATAGATAGGTAATCCGGTTATAAACATCCTAACCGCGCCGATACCCATTAAGCCGACTACCAGCCAAAACTTACGAGATCTTAATCCGCTATCACCGTTCATATATTACCCCCTATGATTCAAGAAATATTATGTAATCATCGTATAGATTTTCGTTTATCGCGTCCATTAGATTATGAATATCTATCGCAACGGAAAGGTATTCAATATCAATTTCCGCTATTTTATTCGCGATAGAGGTAAGTTTAATTCCAATATCAAGGACCGATAACTCGGTATTTAAATCATCGACTAAATCGGAGATATCGGACATCCGTTCATCGTAATATAATTCGTAGCTATCGCGGCGTTGCTTCATCAAGGGATATTGAACCCCTTCCCTATTAACGCCCAGAGTGTTATCGCCTTCAACATCCTCGAAAAATGGTTCTACGATTGTCCAACCGCCAACACCGCGCGGCAGGCCTTCAAACTCCGAGGGCGGTTGATGGTCGTATACGCATAATTTCATCTCTACCTCAATAGTAAAATTAGTGTTATTATGATTATTCCCATAATCGCGAACGCAAATCTTAACGTTTTATGAGACCTTATTATCTCTTGTTTATATATTTCGATAGATTCATTAGCGGTAACGAATCCTTGCATTTCTTTTGTTTTTTTATCAAATGTACTTTGACGCATAACGTAATCCTATTTCGATTATAATAGCACCTAGTACAAGATATCCGATTTTCTTTATCGTTTTCATAGTATTAACTTGAGTATTGACTATATTTTTTAAATCTTGTATACCTTCTTTAAGTTTATCAGTTTGTATTGTTAGCTCCCCGATAGCTTCTGCATTATTTCGTATCGCTTCACTATGTTCTCCGCAAATAGCGGCATTTCCATTTGACATATCGTCCTCTTCTATTTATATACGGCTTTTAATTCGCCGAGCGATATAGTTTTGATAACGGTTGGATTATCACCGAAACTACCAATACTATTTATATCTAACTTAATAGCCATATCGTAATCGCCGTAATTTTCCCAGCCGCCCCAGGGACTCCCTCGGTAACACTGCTCATAATTTTCGTGTTCAACATTGATTATTGAAATATACCCGTCGGCGCAGTTATTGGTTTTGATAGCTATGTAGTGATAACCGGTATCTATATGGATTATAGTTGGTATGTCAATTCGATAAGGCGCGTGGAAGCAATAATCATACCAACCCATACCCATATCAGTAGAGGTAAAGTTTGTATATTCGTTGACATATATAGGATTATCGCCCAACTCATCATCATATATCAATATATAAACCGTTTCGATTTCTACATCCCACCCGAACCAATAACTATAAATCACTTGTATAGTTACGTTCGTTATAAATCCATTAGAGGAATAGAAATCGTCGGCAATGTACTGACTATCTATTAATTCATAGTAAACTATTTCACTAGGGTCTTCGATTAATTGGTCAAGTCCCCACGCTTGAATTGCTAGTAAAATTAATAAATATCTCATTATATCCCCCAACTTAAACCGTGTAAAGTTACGATTGCGTCGCTACCATTAGAAGCTATTGGCCCTGTACATTTCGCCCCTAACAACGCCCCAGAAGATATTACGGGGAGTGAACTATCAACATTTCCGGCACTTTCATAATCCTCTCCGTTACCAAGTGTTACACTTATAACCGCATTTAAATCAGTAGTTATCCAAACCGCGCCATTCCAGCTTTTTCTAAACGGAAAAAATATATCATCCCCAGCTCCGGCTGTATCCTCATAAACCGTCAAACCATATATAGACATATTTACGCCAACGGGAATCGGAGCTTGTATACCGTCCGCTGTTGCCATTATTTCCGTACCAAGAACGACAGCACCGGAATTGCCGTATACGTGTTTGATATAACTCCAAGGAGTTACGGACGTAAAGGCTATTGGGTATTTGGTTTGAGTTCCCATTAAACCGTCTACATATACGTTTATTTGCGCCGCTCCGTTATTGATTATTCTACATCTAATATACATAGCATCCGAAGGGACGGTATCCAGCGTAACCGCTATTTGCGCCCAACTAGAATAATCGTTGACCGCAAAACTATTAGATGTCGTAGTTCCACCTGTTCCATCCGTTATGATTTCAAGGTCTAAGTCTTGAGTATTCGCACCGTCCTTTAATATCCAGAAAGCAAAGGTAAACGACTTTCCCAGACATTCCTGAACTGCCGATGTTATAGTACCTAAAAAACCTATATAGTGGTCGTAATATTCCCCTACGTCTAGTTGCATTTCCCAGCTTGCATTACCATATAAGAAATTACCCGCGCCGTTTTCTAATACGCTTGCCCCTGTACCACCCCAACATATAGGATGTGTCGAAGGCCCGTTCAACCAAGCGTGGCCGGGATAATCTGTTCCTGAAACTAACTCGCTTGCTAAATCTCCAAACGGAATATAGTTATAGAATCGGTTATCAAGCGTATTATGTATAACAACGGCTTCCGGCGACGGGTGGTGTTTGAGTACGCTATCACCGCGATATACTGATATGTCCGCTACGTAAATAGTTCCGGCCCCAGCCGCTAAAATAACCGCCGTCAAATCAACCGCTCCCGCCGTTACCGCAACCGTCGCTGATATTTCGGCCCACGTTGCAGCTGCTAGTGTCGGAGTATCAGTAATGAGTCCGGTAACATCATCTTCGATACCTATCTTGACGTTGTTAATAGCCGTCGAGTAAACCGTTGCTACGATAGTTATGTTTTCACTAGCTAATTCAGTAGCGTAAACATCCCCGGCAAGCACAGCCTCAACTCCGACGTTTGACCCACCAGCCACGAACTTTTGTACCGATTTACCAGCGTAAGGGATTATAGTCGTCTCTTCGGCCCAACTCGTAGCCGCGCCGTATTTATTTAATCCGAAGGCAATATCAACACCCCCTAAAAAATCCCGTGTAGTTCCGTCCTTTAAAAGATTGAGAGGGGAATCATCGGATAACGCTTCCGCTTTATCCAATGAACTAGCTGATACTTGACCGGCTTTAATTTCTCCCGTTCCGGTAGTTACCGCTAATTCAACATCGGTTTTAGTAACGTTATATTCAGTTCCTATCTTATCGCTTGCCGTATTATCGGTGGGTATATCGGTTGCGAGTACCGCGCCCGGCGCGTCGTATTGATAGCCTAAATCAGAATTAAGAGTTGGCGCAAATACTTCGGCAGTCCATATATACAAAGCGTCAATAAACGCCGCGCTTGAGAAATCTGGAATGACTGCTAATGCTTCTGCCGGTGTTCTAAAATTAACATCATCTTTATCAAATTGTATAAACGGATAACCCGTATCTTCTTGTACTAATACATCAAAGAAATACCTGTTACCCCCAGTAACAAATAATATACGACATTCTTGTCCGACTGTTGCGCCTTTTCTTGAAGCTAAATCATCAACAGCCGCTTCGGATGTTCTTAACCATATTATACAATTTGTAGCATCACTAGATTTATCTAAAGCATCACCACCACTATAATAAAACTCTGGCATCGCTAAAGAAATAACTTCAAAATTAGCGTCGTACTCATCATTGAATATAACACCTTTGTCCGAAGCTGGCCCATCACCATCCTCATATCCTAACTCGATATCATACGGGATAATTAACTTATTAACCATTATTTACTCCCTTTGATAGTTTTAGTCAACTCATTAGTAGACCTGACTAATTCCACTATATCATCCTTCATATTGCCAAGACCTTTATCTTGTTCAATGTTAGCTATTATCTTATGTAATGTTTGTTTTTGCATCTGAATATAGCGATATTGCTTGTCGAATTGCGCCCGTTTTTTACCTAGCATCTTATCGCGTTGTTTAATATCGGCAGATAAAGCGCGATTCATATTATTTAGCTTATCAAGCCCTTCTAATAGCTTATTCATTTCAGCTTCCATATTTTCTATTTCTGCTTGTAGTTCTTTTTTGCTACTCATACCACTCCTTATATTCCGCTTGATGCGGAACCACTTTTAAATGCTATACCCGCGCTCGCAGGAACGTGTCCATAGGTAGACTCAACGTTTGAGAAATTATCTGCTAACCAATCAGTATGATTCATTGCTCGTAATGCATACCCTTTTTCGGTTAATGAAAACGCCGCCCCCGTCCAGTCCGCGTGATTTAAAACCCTTTGACGTATAAAGTAGTGGGGTATACTATCTCTTAAATGAGTTCCCCTAACTGCTAATGTTGCGTTATAGTATGGTAAAGTTATGTTCTGATTCAGATAATTATAACTCCCAACTTTATTTACATAATCCCACCGATTCATATTATCGGAATGAGAATAATATATAATCTTATACGGATGTCCTATGATTGCCTTAATATTAGCTAGTGTAGCAACATCTAATATATCGAATACCAACGTTTCATTTAACCGAAAACCCCGTATTAATTGCACCTCTTGCCCTTGCGGAGTAGTGATAGAATTATAGAGTTCCGGTACGTATCCAGATTGTGGACGGTTAGGTCTTATAGATAGACCATTAACCGGAGTAGTTACCGCTATCGTTATAGTAGCCAAAGTAGCGTCGTCGGCAAGGTTACGAAGTTTAAATACCGGACTCCCGATACCCCCGTCCGTCGTTGTCGTAAAGTCTACGATAATATACTCCCCGGCGTTTCGTATAAAGTTAGCTTGCTAATCCAGGGCGGTTCAGGGTTCAAATCCAAACCTATCGTATAACCCGATATTCTCTTATCTTCGTGATAGAAATAAAACATATCTAGCATTTCTATATCGTCCCTAAATAGAATCTCAATTTCATATTTACTAATTCCTTCACCATAAAAATCATAGACCTCTTGCGCTATAATTAAAGCGTGCTTATAATCGGATACAAAAGAGCAGTTTCTTGAATATACCGGTTCACCTTCCCCGACAACAGCTTTCCCGTTTCGATAAGATATTTCGACTTTCCTAAACGGTGGGATTATAGTTTTACGAATCGTCCCGTGTAATATTTCACCTCTACCCTGAAATTTATCCCGTCGCTTAAAATGATAATTCCCGTTTAACTCATATAAAGAATTATTGCAAACCGAACTAATACGCCCTAAAATATCCCAGGCACGGACACCCTCGGTTTCGGCTAACTCAATATAGGAACTCCAATTAAAATCATATTGCCGTAACGTATGGGACGGTTCTGTAAATCCGTATAACCTATCATTGCATTCTACGAGGTTAGAATAAAATCCGTCTTCGTTTATCCCTATCGAAAAATCCTCTACTGTCGTTAACGATACCGGATTATATACCTTCCACTGATTTAAATCTCCAGTCTCATTATAATATACTTTACCTTTAAATAGTATAAAATTATCAAACTCAACATTTTCGGAATAGTATTCGTATTCGACTCGTATCTCAAGATTGGTATAGAGGTCGTTTAAATATATAAAAGTAGTTTTGAAATCGCTACCCTGATTTCGTTTAACATAGGCTTCCCCTTCCGGCGGTTCTACTACTCTCAATTCATCTGTAAAATCGGTAATGGTAAACTCCTGATTTTTTAAGAATACCTTTACGCCGGTCAAAACCCTGGGTTCAGATAACGACATTCTAGGGCAATCATCCCAGTCATCATCGTATTCAACCGTAATTATTTCACCTAAATCATCATCCTTGGCTTCCGGTTCCGTCCCGTATACACGAGTAGCAGTGTCTATTATCGTTAAGTCATTATCCCACCTATACACTACCGATTTAATATACCAGCCTTCCATTACCGTAATGTACTTACCTAGTAATTCAAAAACAACTTGTTTATCATAATCGTTTGGACCGAAATCGCTATCAATGGATTTTAGTATTAAATGAGTCCACTTGCCTTTAGTAGTTCCATACCCAGCTACTGTATGGTCAAGGCCAGCGTCATTTAATTGGCGGGTTACAACTTGCGCTTCGGATATTATATATTCTTTACCACCCGCATCTCCGTCCGCAGTAGAACCTATCCTGATACGCCCCTTCTTATCTAATAAATCTAAATGGTCTCCAGGTATCAACACGGTAGCCGCATATCCCCCATCGTTATCGTTCGGTTTGAAAGTCCCTTGTGGCGGACGCGCCCAAACTATTTGTAGCCCGGTTTTAACCCAGTTTTTATTATAGAGTTTCGCTCCGCCATATAGTATGTCATCTTTTACGGCAATCGGAGAACTCAACTGATAATTATCGCCGCTATCCTCGTAACGAGATTTATAGAAACTCCAAACCCGTTGCAATACGCTATCCCAAACACCTAACCTAATTCTAGTATAACGACCGTGATTAGCTTCCTTAATTTCGTTTACCGCTACATAGATTTTATCGTTAGGAGCTTTATGTAAATATATATTACCGTAACTTTCTACTAACTCTCCGTTATTCCATTTTATCTCATTACCGTTTAAAGTAACTTTGTTCAGCCCGCATATCTCATAATCATTAGGCTGCTGGTTATTCTCAACCCTGAAATTATCAGCTAATAAATATTGACCTTGCCTGTTAATCCAGTCTAATTTAACCGAGAACTCCGCGCAAGGACTGGCTTTATATTCCTTATGTCCATTATTATTTTCAAACTCTTCCGCCATATCACACGAGGTAAACGAATAATAATCAGGGGGTAATAATATTTCATCGCCTTCAGATAACTCCGCTACGATATCAGGATAATAAGAAGATTGCTTCCCTTCTAGTCTCAACCGTTTTTCAATAACTACCGGTTGCATATCCCTATCGGATAATTCGTCTTTATCGTATTTTATTGATACCTTTATATGGTCTGGTAAAAATAAGTTATTAGTAGGCATTACCTCCGGTGGGAAAAAGAATATAGTCGAGGTTGCTTTATCATAATCGCTAGTAAAAGGACGCTCAAAATAAATAACATAGTTATTATCCCGATAATCAATTTCAGTTACCCATCCTAACTGTTGAGAACGATTATCGCTCGTGTCCTCTATTTGGCACCACCAGCCGATTAGATTAATCCAGTCAGCCGCGACGCCCTCAAGGTCAACTAACGTCCCGTCAATGAGTACGTAATTTAATCCTTTTAATGGGTCGGATTGCGCCGCGTCCTGGACACCCCTAAACGGCCGGCCCGAAGATAAGTTTTTATCAGGTGGGACATTCCCCCATCCTATCATCTGGGTATCCCACGACGCCGGGACCGGATTGGTATCCCCCGATATTGCAAGATTCGCCCTTAATATATTTTTCGCTTTTATCTCGAAACCTTCATCATATTTATAAAAGTATTCGGTCGGGGATACGGTGTGGCCGACTGTTGAAATCGTAAAAGAACCGCACCCCCGCCTTCCAATATCCTCACGAGTGACATAATGAATATCCCCCGAATCATATTCCAAATATAAACACTCATTACCTGAACCTATTTTCGTTATAAGTTTTTCTATGTCCGTACTGGGGTCATAACGTACAATCCAGTCTTTAACAGGGTAATATAAATAGGTATCATCCGATATAATAGATTTCGGTTTAGCCGTATTATCGTAAGTTTCGCTATCATTTATTCGTTTCTTATAAGGTCGGAATCTAGCCGACCACCACCTAACATCCGAATATACTTTAATCGGTATATCTCTGCTGAAAGCATTCGTTAAAAACTCCGAATCGAAAGCGTCTATCAATTTATTGACCTGAATATTCCGGTACTCTTCGCTCGTATTCGGGTCAACTAAATTATCCCCGTCTCCCAGAGTTGAGAATATCGAAACGAATTGGATTGTTATTTGGTCGTTTGCAACGCTATCAATTATACTCGGTAAATCCTCCGCTACTCCGTAATGGAGTCTATAAGTTTCGTTGTTATAATCTCGCTTATGTTTGATAACTATTCCAATATCGCTTGCGTCTTCGGGTAAAGGTTGTAATAAATCCCATACATCGTTATTAAAAGTTATTGAAATACGTGATTGAATAGCACGTCCGTAACCGTCTACCTCGCTCTCTAATGCTCTTGATATAGCTGGTAGGTTAGCTGTGGATTCCGTTACGTCCGTAGTTCGTTGGCCGCGTACTAAATATATAAAGAAACCGGAACCAGTATATTGAGCTAATTGAATATGTTTACTACTGCGCGATATCATTTACCCTCATTCTTTGACCGCGTATATTACGCTCCGATATTTCTATATCCAATAAAGGACTTATTGACGGGTTTATATTTACAGTTACTCCAGAACCGCCGCTACTCTTAATAGCCGAAACTACATCGGGGAAGTCAGGGAGAACGTCGTTTAAGATAACACGTGAACCGTCAAGGTTATGGGGGAATGCACCCGCCGTTTCTTTAACGCCTGGCTTTTCTCCGATAACAGCTAATTGAGGTTTTGAGAGAACAGATGAAAACGCCCCACCGCTTCCAAGTTGCAATACACCCTTTTCAGCAAAACCTTTATCCCCAAATATTGCACCGAGAAATCCACCCACCCCCGGAATCAACGAGAGCAAAGAACCTATGCCTTTCGCCATTGCGTTCGTCAAGAATTTTTCCGCAAGCCCTCCGAAGACGGCCCTGAACGCACCCGCTACATCTCCGGAGAATAAAGCCGAAACGATAGCTTTTGACATCCCTTTTGCTATTCTTTTTTGCGCGTCTTTTTCTGCTTCTATACGTTCTTCATCGGCTTTTATCTGGTCTTTTTCAGCCTGCCGCCGTGCTTGATCTTCGTCAATACGTGCTTGACGTAATGATTCTAATCCTATTATTTTTAATCCTTGTATTTCTTCTTCAATTTCTAATCGTTCTTTTGCGTCAGAAACTCCATCAATACCATCATCATCACCAATCAATCCTTCCCCAGTTAAACCCTGTACACGTTCAAGGATTCCTTGGTCTACCCCGCCTTTACCACCAGCACCACCTAATTGAATACCAAATATTTTAGCTAAAAATATGTTTATGCGTTTTAATCTATCCTCTAATTTTACAAACGCTTCGTCTTCAAACCGTTTAATAGCTTCTCTGATAGGATCAATAATGTTTTTAAGGATTGTAAATTGATTAGCTAGTTTAGCCGCTTGGTCAGTTACTTTAAATATCCCTTTAAATATAATCGTAACAGATGCAATAAGCTCGTTAGTTATACCCAATATACTTATAAAGAAATCTAATGCTTTAATTATATGTTCATTTATTAAATCCCACCCAGTAGCTACTTTGGAAACAGTACCCGCTATCGATTCTGTTTCTGGTTTTATAAAACCTAGTGTTTTAGCTATATCAATAACTAATCCACCAATAATAACTACCTTGTCGGATATTTTACTCCAGAAATCGAAGGCGGGTTTTAAAGCCCCAACGATTTGCGCCCCGATAATCCGTGCTATTTCAATTAGTACCGGAGTAGCGTCTTCGATTATTTCCAGGATGTCCTCAAAAATCTCATCTATCCCCGCGTCATCCATTGCGGTTACGAACGAAGCCCCTACATTCGCAAAGTTTTCCCCGGCCCTAATTGCAAAGTCGTCAACTTTCGCCCCCGCCTTATCGAATATAAACCCAGCAGATTCCTCAACCGCGCTAAACGTTTCGGCAAGTACACCCTCGGAGTTCTCAATAGATGTTACTAGTTCCCCGTATTTTTCTTTATTAGCTATTAGGGTATCTAATAATTGAATAGCTTCAACACTACCAAAGATTTGCGCTAAATCCCGCCCTTCTAAATCTACTAGCATCTGGTTGAAATCGGTTGTGGAAATACCCATTTCCTCAAAGCCTTTTTTATTCCTTAAGACTTCGGAGTTGATAGCTTTCAACCCAGTTTTAATTTGCTCTTCTTTTAGCGCGCCACCTAATGCAGAGAATACCGCTAATGTATCGCTTGCCGTTCCCCCTAGTGAACTCATCGCTATACTAGCTTCATCTAATTGACGGGATAATTTATCACCAGTAACAACACCGGAATTAACAGCGTTTACATATTTATCTAACCAGTCTATTGATTCTTCGGTTGTGAAATTAAAGTTCTTAATACTAGTAACTAATGCTGTTGTCACTTGAGAAACATCCGTATTAGTAGCCGCCCCCGCCTTCGCCGCTAACTCCGCAAGTTTAAAAGCATCCTCGACGTTACCCAGTTCCGATTGAAGGGTAAATACCGAATCGGATAGGTCATCGAACTCCGCTGTTGGTACGGCTTTTCGTAAAGCTAATAATCTATCCTTGACGTTCGCGGCTTTACGTTCCGTTTTATCTAACAGAACGTTAATTTTAATAACAGACTTTTCAAACTCAAGGAACTTTTTAGCAGAATCGAAGGCCGCTTTGGTTAAACCTATCAGCGCAGTTGCTACTAATCCCACGACCGCAAGTAAAGCCCCCATATTAAGGGAAAGCCCCTTAACCGCGCCCGCTCCCGTAACCTTCGTAAATACATTTATCTTACGATCTACCAAGTTCCCTCGCTATACACGGCATCGCCGCTAATGTTTCGTTAAAACGTTTTAAGGGTATTTTAGTAATTATTTTCAATAACCCCGTCAAGTGATTTTTAGGCAACCCACCGAAGAGTAAGTTGTAAACCGGGAGAATCATATTTAATTTATTACCAGCCAGTAAATCCTGCTCCGCTTGTAAGGCGTATCGGATAAAGTTATCCCTTTCAACCGGATAGGGAAACTCCATACCCTTAAATGTTATTTTCTCCAATATTTTCATAATGATGTTGCTCTTCCGCCGTGAAAGCGTCCGTACCGTGTAGAATAGCCGCGTATTGAGGGATATACATCTCGTTAATTTCTGCCGGAGTTTTCCCCAGCTTTTGCGCTATCCCTAAAATCCCATCTTTATATTCGATAATTCCTAATGGTTTTATTTCGGGGTCTTTAGCTTGTCTTTGAAATGTCAACATCCCACGATTTACCCAGTTATCATCTTTATAAACCCCGTTGATTTCAACCGTTATTAAAACCATTATATCAATTAATTTTCGCCATTTCGTTCGTTTCTTAAATGGTAGAAACCTCATTATATCAATCAACATCTGCCATTGATTTACTTCGGTTTCTAAATACTTAATAACGTTTTCTTTTTCTTGTCGAACTAATAACCATAAACTTTTGATAATATTGTAATCGGTTGGTTCGGATTGCAATTCTAACAACGGATAATACAAGTAAACTTTAGGATACGGCAACGAAAGCCCCTCGTGATAGTACCGAGTACGCGAAAAGTCAAGCGGGGAAAACTCATAATTTTTACCCAACGAGTTTATATAATCCCGCAACTCTTCCGGCATTTCGTCTTCCGGTTTTATATTACCTAACTCTTTAATATCCATAAAAAGGGGGCGGGGTTAGCCGCCCCTATAATCTACGTGTTAAAATACCAATCTATACTATCCGCCTTTACCCCCGCCGTGATAGTAATCGGCCCGTGATTAAGTCGAGAAGCACCCCAACCATCCGGCATTCCGGGGACGATATTCGATATATGAATTACCTGTTGCGTCAAACCGCCCAAAGTTGAGGCGTCAACGTAACCTATGAACTCAAACTCCGTTGGTAAATCATCTTTGTCTACACTTACTTTAGTACCCGCCGTTCCGGTATACCAGTAGTCGAAATAGTACGTAAGCCCAACATCGCCCGCCGCGAATGTAAATACACCCGTTGCGGCAACTACCGAATACGACTCTCCAGCGACTTCAGCTGCTGCCGTTACTTCCGCTAACTCGGTAACATCGCCCGCCGCGTCCTTTGCATAAACCCTGGCAACGGTCAACGTAGAACCCGCATTCTGTTGCAACGGACTATTAGCAGTCGTACAAATAAACGTAACTGCAACAACCTCTATCGCTTCTGCTTCTATATAATGCTTGCTCAACGAAGCAGTGGTCGTACCGCCCGTTAAAATAGCCCACATATTAGCGTCTATTGAATGCATTGCGTAAGTCAACGTCGCCTTTTTACCCAGTACAATATCAAATGAGCCTGCGGAAGAATCGCTATCATCCGGCACCTCTAATGTCTGGGTATCCCACGTTAAATTAATCTCTTCAAACGACGTCATCTTACCGGGCGTACTATCCATATTAAACATCGTACCGCGTCCTACTAATCTAATCTTTGCCATTATTTACCCCCTTCCTTTGGAGGTTCTAATTTAACCTTCGGTTTTTTTGTCGTTATATAGGGTATAGTACATTCTCCTTGGCTATTAGTTTTCCCCAACACTCCGAACTTTTTCGTTGCTTTATCCGAAAGTGGAGAACCAGGATGTGTACTAATTCCCTTATATACCGAAGGCACGTTCAATTCCCAATAGTACATTAAAGCACCTCCTACCAACCGGGTCTATTAACCCCGTTAGTAAAAATAGTTTCAATTGTAATAGCGTTTTCATACGCGGTTTCAGGTTCGCCATAACCTTCATTGGTTATAGTTACATCCAACCATTGCGACGACTTGCCCCCTAAAATCGGGGAGCGACTTTGAATATTCGTATAGATATATCGTATCATACTATCCAGAACATCCGACGTATCATCGGCCGCGTCCGCAACGCTAACTTCTTTAAATCTTACGGCTATAATATGAGC
>SDBU01003437.1_pt1 | contig 20128 bp, 26 predicted proteins | sample 2277071 | NCBI WGS metagenome assembly SDBU01 (sample SAMN10397929, study PRJNA504765) | marine sediment metagenome | isolation source: marine sediment core GS08_GC12, 126 cmbsf | place: Arctic Ocean: Gakkel Ridge, Loki's castle | collected 2008
CTACCCAATAGCTCTTTCCTACATCCTCGCAAGCGGCTCTTCCCGTACAAGGATAGCGGCGGCAGAATTAACAGCCGCCTTGTGGAGAATGCTATTGCAGATATAGTCACCAGTCAACTGCCCGTGCCAGTCAAGGCCAACCTAATGACGAGGGCGAGGGCCATAGCCAAGCGCACTACTGAGGCCGAACTGTGGAAGTATATCCAGCCGCCAGAACCCAAACCCAAGGAGTCTGATATGGGTACGATAGCATATAAGCGTATATCTGAGTCATTGTCAGTTGTCTTACAGCTTGAACTATTGAGGTTGCAGACGAGTGTTGCGAGGCGAAGGCTATCTGCCATTCCCGCACGGGAGCCCGTTGCGCCGGTAGAAGAACCCGTGGCCGAGTCAATGATGGAGTCGTATGCCCTGCCCGCCGAAGCTCTCTCCGAAGTGGCGGCACTTGAACAAGGTGACGAGCGCGTTATACGCAACTGCACCTTCATAAAATCAGGACTGAATTCCCCCAAAACGAGGCGGTGGGACGCCGGCCTGCTCGAGGAGAGCATAGAATGTTTCCAAGACTCACTTTGTTTCATCGACCATCCTTCGGAGGGAGCGGCTAGGAGCTTGCGGTCGCTGGCCGGCCACACCCGCAATGCTCGTTTTGACGAGGCTACTAAATCCGTTGTAGGAGACATCGTATTGCTCAGTGACAATGAGGCGGCAGATTATGTGGTCAGCCTCTTTTCTAACGAAACCATCCGCAATAGCCAGGCCGTTGGCCTGTCGGTTTTATGGGAGGGCGGTAGTTTCGATGCAGACTTTGAGGATGTTGGGGGCAAGACCATTCAGGTGCCTCGGGAACTCAAGGGAAAATGCCAGTGCGATTTTGTGGCGAACCCGAGCGCGGGGGGCCGTGTAGGTTTACTTTCGTAGGGCTTTTGGTATACTATATTTATCATGATAGAAGTTACCTGCGAGAATTGTGGCAAAGCCTTTCAGCGGCGGCATTATCAATTGGCGGCGAGCAAACACCACTTTTGTGGCCAGGCCTGTTATCAGGAATGGAAACAATTGCCCTCGCACAATCCTCATTGGCGCGGAGGCAAAACCTCACTTATTTGTAAGGAATGTGGGGAGACTTTCCACCTGCATCCCAGCGAAATTGCATTTGGCGAAGGCACATACTGTTCGCGCAAATGCCACGCCTCGGCCCGAACTAGACGAACGGGCCCCGCCAATAACGCCTGGAAGGGTGGCAAGATTACATTAACTTGCATTGATTGTGGGAAGGTGCGGCAACACGACCCCTGCATTGTGGCTCGGCTCAAGCAAACGAGCCGTTGCGCAGGTTGCGATACTCGCTACAGGTTCTCCGCAGAGGCTAATCGCGGCCCCAATAATCCTCAGTGGAATGGCGGGAAGGTGCAACGAGTTTGCCAATCATGTGGGAAGTTATTCCATGTGAAGCAGAACGTCGTTCGGGCGGGCGGGGGTTTATATTGTTGCATTGCTTGCAGGAGCATGGCCTGGCGGGGTTCGGGCAATCCAGCCTGGGCTGGCGGTTATGGTCAAATTCCGTACGGCCTCGCCTGGCCAGCAATTCGCAACCAAGTTCGCGCTCGCGATAATCATACCTGCCAGCTTTGCGGTATAGCCGAGGAAGAAATAGATAGCGAGCTTTCCGTCCATCACATCCGCCCCTTCCGTGAGTCAAAGGATAATAGTCCGGAGAACTTAATCTGCCTATGTGAGAACCACGGCGGGAGCGGCTGCCACAAACACTGCGAACACCATCCCGAGGACTGCCCGGTGCCGCGCAAGCATTGGTTGCTAACAGCATAGTCGGAACATTGTAAACAAATCAAAGGGGGAAGACAATGGCGTCATTAGGTGACAGAGTAAGTGTATTGACAGACCGTATGACAATAGAGCGCGGGATACTTGTGAACAGCCCCGATGATGAGGATGCGCGGAAGAAAACAGAAGGACAAGTGACTACTAGTGTTGAGGTCACACTCACGCCCGAACTCAAGCACGAGTTTAGGGAATGGCTGGCAGAAGAATGGGAAGAAGCCGCAAAGACCATAAGCCGTCTATGTCCACCACCAAGATACTAACAAGGGGGAAACCCAGATGCAAGTAAGTGAACGATTAGAATTCGCATACGGAGGCCAGACAGGATACTTCATTATCACACGAGAAGCAATGTCGCGAAAGGGTGACAGTATTGGTCTTATAATGGTCAGTGCGCCACCGGGAACCCTAGCACTCAAAAAGAAGAAGCCCGAATTGCGCGTCGATGCTCAAGTGCTTTGGCAACGCAACTGGCAGCCGGCAATAATCCAGGAGGTTGCAGAGAATATGCTGGAGGCCGCGAAGGAGAAGGACGGTGCCGAACCGCATAGTGTAGAGTTTGTCGGCGAGGTCAACAATGGCAAGCTCGTCGTGCAGCGCAAGAAGGCTGGCGTCAACTTCTCCGAGCAGTTCCCTGCTGGCATTGGTGCTGAGTTTGCGCTGTCAGTCAAGGACACAAAGAAGTTGGCCAAAGTGATACTGGATATTGAATTGCCGGTAGAAGAAGTGGCAGAGGAAGTAGCCGCAGAGGTTTAACCGCTAGCGGGTGGGGTATACTGTATGTATTATGATAACAGAACCAACAGGCCTGAGTCACCCCACGCTCGACGAAGAGATGCGCTCGTTTGCCAACATTGCGCCGTTTGATGCCGAACCAAGGATTATGGAGTGGGCGCAGAAGGCACAAGAACTAAGAGAGCTGCTATGGGCTGCTACCCTAAACCTAGTCCACGTGAGGGCCCGCCTTGAGCATGAGCGTAGCCAGTGGCGCAAGGAAGAGGAAGGATTTTCAGCAATGCTCAATATCATTGCGGCTGCGCCCCAAGAAGACTAGCCCTCTGGCAAGTAGGTAAATAGCACCACAATAACTAGACACTCTGAGCCCGCTTCGGCGGGCTTTTTGTTTGCCCCGCGCTGGACACACAGGCGGGGCTTTTCCCGTTGTATTTAATTTACATAGTAGCAAGGAGGCAAACATGGAGTGGGATAAAATCACTCTTGAAGACCTCAAAGCTAATTGCGCCGCACTCGTCAATGCGATTAGCGAAGAGGCTCTCACTGGTTTCGATGCTAAAATCGCGGACTTGGAGACACAAATCCAAGAAGCCGCCACAGCCGAGCAGGAAACCGAAGACGCTGTGACTGAAACCGAGGAGGCCGAACTGGTTGTGGCGGAATCCAATACAACTGAATTTGAAACTCGGCTGGCCGCTGTTGAAATGCGTGAGCGGCAGCAAGACGCCCGCGAAGTCCTGCAGGTATCTTTAGCCGAGGCCAGCATAACTGACGCCGGTAAGGCGTTGGTGGAGCGCCGGTTTGTGGACAACGCGCCCGACGACAAAGCGAAGTTTACTGAAACCGTGACCGCGGAAATCAAGGCAATAGCCGACCACGAACAGGCTATCGCCGAATCAGTAAGACTGCCTGGCACTCCTGGCGTTCTGAAGGAAACCGGCGAAACCGTGGAAGTTGACGTTGTCGCCGGTATTGCCCAGGCATCGGGTGTCCCTAAACAAGACAAGTAGGAGGTGTAAATAATGGCAACGTATCAATGGAAGTTTCTGCGCGGCAATCCCTTGACAGTGAAGATGGACAATGTCTCTGTCGCGTGTACTAACACTTACGTTCCTGTCGGTTTGACAAGCAACCTGATGGTGGAGCCGCAGAGTGCCGCTTCGTCTGTGTTTGGCGTTATGGTGAATCAGGCTGGCGCGTCGGTGTTGGCGACTGATGCCAACGACCCGCCGGTTGTTCTCGTTTCCGAGGACGCCATTTACGAAGTGCGCTGCACTGGCGACCTGGCGCTAGGCGACCAGGTTCAAGTTACAGCAGATAACAATGTGGAGCCTTATATCAGCGCCGACCTGGCGTGTGGCGTTGTTGTTGACTATAACCCCGCATCATCCACCACCTCGGGTGGCGCGAGTTTCGACGGTTATAGCATCTGTCATATCAAGCCGTTCTTCATATCCAGCCTGGGTACAGGCTACCTTAACAAGGCATAAAAGGAGGTAAGTCTAATGCCGACGTATTTGCCTAAAGTAAAAGACCGCACCCTCGGCGGATTTACTTCCGTCAGGCGCATGGTGGAATCCTTCGTACCGCAGGACAAGCAGGTATGGGACCGCTATGTACAATTAGTGTCACAGGGCCGGATTACTGAGGCCTGTAATATGCACACAGATAGACTGCAGGAGGCTATGCACACTGATGACCTGCCGATTATTTTCGGCGGGAGCATTGACACACACGTATACCGGGCCTTCGAGCAGATTTCCGAAAACTGGCGCATCCCGTTCCGGTCGGCAACCTACTCCAGGTTCGCGCGGCAAGATGTTGCTGTTATGTCTGACATGGAAGTTGACAACCAGGACGGCGCTGACCGCCTTCAGTCTGGTACGCTTCCGATGGTACCCGAAGGTCACGGCTATGACGATGCTCGTGCGAGCGAAGAGTACGAGTATGCCGAACTGGAGACCTATGGTGCTGTGTTCCAAATCACGCGGCAGATGATGGTTGACGACAATCTGCAGCAAATGCGCAACCTTCCTGCTGCAATGGGTACAGCCGCGAAGCGCACCATCAATAAACACTTCGCCGATGTTCTGGAGGCCGATGCCACTACAGCCACCTCCGGCATGACGATGCGTGACGGGAGTCTCCTGTTCAATACCGTGGCTCCCTCGGATTCACTTATCAATATGTGGACTGCGGCGCAGCCGTTGAACCGCGCAAACCTGATAGCGGCAATGGTGTACTTCGCCAACCTGACCACACCGCAGGGCCGGATAATGAACCTGCGGCCCAAATACCTGATAGTTCCGCCTGAGTTGCAATATCAGGCTGAATATCTGACTGGTGACAACGCCCGGCTGATTGGTGGCACTACAGAAGCCAACATAACGCCGGACAGCACTCACCCGCTGTCTACACTGACGCCCATATATCTGGAGGAGTTGACCAGCGAAGTAGACTGGTACTTGGCTGCCGACCCCGCCGAGTTCCGAACTGTGGAAATTGGTTTCCTCAACGGGCGCGAGACACCAGAACTGTTCCAGCAGAGTGAAGCTAATCTTGACCTGCATAGCTCCGACGGTATTCAGTACAAGATTCGGCATGACTTCGATGTGTACGCAGTCAGCCGACGTGGCATCATCAAGCTGGATGACACCACCTAAACATTGATTCGGCAGGAGGACTTGGTATGGCTGCTGCGCCATCAACATACGACCCTAGTACTGACGTTGGCAAGGTGCGCCTGTACATACAGGACACCGAAATGGCCAATGCTAAGTTCGTAGATGCCGAAATCAATGTGTTTATAACCGATGCCGGCGGTGGCAAACTACACGCTGCCGCCGGCCTTACTCTTTTGGCCTGGGCAGCTTCCCTGGGCCGCGAAGACGAAGATGTGAGTGTCGGCTCGTGGAGTGGAGACCGCCGCGATGTAGCTAAGAAGATGCGGGACTTAGCTGACGATTACTTTAAGATAGACAACTTCGAATTAGACAGACAACCCGCTCCTGTATTGGTCACGGCAATAACAGACTGGACGCCGGAGATAACCGTCCGGCGCGAATTGACAGAAGATGATTAGGGGGATTTGCAGTGATAGAGTTTCGCCCCATCCGTGAACCTATTAAACTGGTTGACACCTGCTTGAGATTGAATGGCTCTTATATCACATATTACGCTATCTGGCAGCAGGCAAGGTTCTTTACCGATGAAGTAAGGAAGGATATAAAGGCCCAGCCCTACGAGTTGCCCAACAAGTGGGATGGGGGCAAGGTTGACAACATACTCTTTATTGGTGGGGGAGGTATGGGCGACCGGATACAAATGACAATCGGCCTGCGCGAGGTTGCACGGCGGGCGGGTTGCCAGATAGATGTTTGCTCTATCAGGAATGGTGACGAGTGGAGGGGCCTTGATTATATCGGGCTGGTGGGAACCGACTTCCCCGAGCGAAGCTGGGTGGAAAGTTACGATGCGGTCTTTGATATTGAAGACGTTCTCGCGGAATCAGATGCTACCACCTGTCCCCGCTGCCACAATCCGGGAACGCCTTTGCATATTCTATTGGCAAGGGCGATGGGTGTTGAAGTAGCTTCCGATGCCCAACCCGATTATGTGATATTGCCCGGTGAAGAGCGCCTTGTTTACCTGCCCGATAAGCAGTTGCCGCGCGTCGGTATTCATATCGGGCAAGCTTCTCCTGCCCGTGTCTGGCCGTTAGAGTATTGGTCAGAATTATTGATGCGGCTGGGGGGCGATTTTGAGATTGTGCTGCTGGGGGGAAGTGGCGAGGTGCCACAGTGGACTGCCGACATATTAGGTACAGCATATTGTCCGCCCCCGCCCGGCAATATAATTGATTACAGCGGACACACACCCAGTCTGCGGGTGCTGGCAGCGGCAATGAATACCTGCGATGCGTTTATCGGTGCTGACAGTGGGCCGTTACATTTGGCTGGCGCGCTGGGGATTCCCACGGTTGGATTATATGGGCTCTTCCCATACGAGATTCGCGGTAGTAATATGCCGTCTATCCGACCCATACAGATACCATACCCGCCAGAAACCAAGTTTAGAGACAAAGACGGGCGGCCACACGGGTGCAGTGACTGCTTTACTCATATTCAACACGGTCAACCCTTGCCCTGCGCTGCTACTGGTCGGACGGTCTGCGATATGATGGCGGGGATTAAACCCGAAGCGGTTGCGCGGGCAGTATTCGAAACGGTAGACGCCTCTGCCGCTTACCGGATTTCTAAGGGCTTGGAAGGTGTGCGTTATAAGCGGAACCTCGGCTGGCGCGAGTGCGCTAAAGTCCTCGGCATCAAACAGTCACTACTGAAAGAAGCCCGCAAGCATCAGATATGGCAGGACATTGAGGCGGAACACAAGGGACTGCCCGTGACGGGCGGCAAACCAATTAAGAAATCATAAGGGGGAACAGCAGTGAATTGCAAAAGAGATATATTGGCCGGCAAGACGATTTGGAGAAACAAAGAACAGAGGGCCTGTCTTAAGGTGTACCTTTACGATGATGGCACCTTTGATGTGCTGGGGGTGCAGTATTTCGGGCAGAACAATTCGCGGACCTGGGCGGAAGCGTCTGGGATATTGCCCGACCTGCTAGACCAGAAGGTAAAGGAGATTCTAGCCCAGCCAGCCCGAGTACTAACAGACAGTGCCGAGAAGGTCTTTGCTGATTTGCGGAATTTGTATACTCCAGAATATTACTCCCGCACGGGCGAAACCTGGCAAGAACTGGCGGCAAAGAATATAGAATGGCAACCATTGAGCGCATCGAAAACATAATGATGCAGACCTGCCGGATTGAACGTATGCCGGTTACCGTGGGTGATGATGGTGGCCAGGAGTTCGGTGACTTTGCACTCGTCGGTATCCAGCGGGCGGTCAAGTGTTTGTTATCAGAAATGAACGTCACTGATGATATGCTGGTAGTAGGGCCACTGGAGAGGGACCTGCGCAGGCTCTTCTTGCCAGTAGCTACTGACGGCAGGGCGACCGACATTGAGGAGGGCGACCAGGTGACAATCCGTGATGGCGAAGGCAATGACATAATCTGGGTTGTCGAGGAGCCCGTTGACCCTAACTCTTTTCGTGGTGTAGCAAATCATATTGAGGCGCTGGTTGTCCGCAAGGTGATGCAAGAATAATGGCTTGGTCATTCTCGACCGAAGCAATCCTCGACGAGTTGCGGACGGCTGCCGGTGCCAACGCTACCGACGGCACTAACACCTGGCCTTGGGTGTCAAAACCCGAGGGGCCCATCCTGCGACGGCTTGAGGAAACTAGCGATTATCCACTGCTTATATTCTCGCCTGGCGCAACCGAAGGCACCAACCACGTTACCCGCCACCAGTTAGATTTGCCTGTCACAGTCACGGCGGTTGTCAAGGCTAGTCGTGTTACTGCCAGTGGCTCACCGACCGCGAAGATGTACGAAATGGCTCGGTTGGTCGGCGAGAATATGGTCAGCACCATTATGAATACTGGCCACAAGCTGAACGGGACTCTTGTCAGTGACCGTTGGCTTCGCAGTGCGGGCGTTGACCACGAGACCATAGAGGACATTTACGAAGACGGGTTGCTTGCCTACTCTGCCGAATTTGTATTGACGTACTATGAGCTTGAACCTTAATAAGGGGCTGGACATAATGGCCACACCACAACAGCAACAAGGAACCTGCCCAGACTGTGTAGCGCGATTAGAGCGCGAGGCGCTGTATGCGCCTTGTTCTGTGTGCAATCGGGACTCCGACCAGCATGCAATTGATAGGGCGGGGTTGCGAGCTACATTGCAGCGCAAAGAAGATGGGGTAAGGATTGTTCCCGACTAATGATAACCTCCAACGCTAACAGATTAGCCGTCGGTATGGAGCGCCGCGCCGAGCGTTATGTTGAAGAAGTCAACGAGGCTGTCCGCGATAACACAAAGCTTGTCTACAAGAAGGCCAGACAGTTTTCGCAGCGGCGGTTCGCATCGTTGGCCGACCTGCGCCGAGCGGGGCATCCGTATGCGCGCCTGCACCCGGGCCGCCTGCCGGTTGCCGCTCACATCATCAATAAGCAGCTCGGCAAGTTTCACCGTTCCTGGCGATGGAACTTTATTGTCGGCGGGAACATGAACGCAAAGGGGACTATCTGGAATGCTGCCAAGTATGCTAAGTTCATGCTCGGCACCAAGTACATGATAGAACGCCCCGTGCTGAAAGAAGCCCTCAAGCGCACGGAATCCGAACGTGACCAGAATATCAAAGTGGCGCGCGGCAGGGCTTACCGACAACCTATTCGTGGAGGCTTGTAGTCAATGTCTGGCAGCGATGCTCGTATAGGTAAAAGCGGCACGTTGTTCTCGCTGGATGGCAATAATTATCTGGGCTCGTTCACTGACTGTGTGGTGCGCCAAAAGCAAACTGTTGTCGAGCGCCACGGCCCCCAAGATGATTATGAAAGAATTGAACCGACGCGGCTCGGCCTCGAAATCAGCTCCACCAGCTTTGTACCATCGTCAACATTCGCTGCTGCTTTCCGTAGTCTTACACCGCCGAGTTCAACACCACTCAATATCGTTCTTGATTTAGTAGACGGCGGCACGGTAGCCGCTTCCGGATTTCTTACATCAGCAGAGGTGTCGGTTGGCGACGGGGCCAATGCTGAGTCTTTTGTATTCCGTGCCACCGGCACATTCCAATCTTCGTAGGAGGTAGAGTAGTATGCCATCCAATAGTGTTATCGGCAAAGACGGGACGTTTTTCCAGATAGATTCGTACGATTATTTAGCTTCGTTTACTGGCTGCACCATCGAATTCGCGACCGACAACACAGAACACACCGCAGTCAAGGATGATGTCAAGCATTACAGCAACACACACATAGGCTGGACAGCTTCCGGCACCAATCTGGTCGGTGCGTCCAGTGCCTATCTGCTCCGTGCTCAGTATCAAATCAATGAGACTCCGATAGGATTCCAAGCCGACCTGTTTGACGGCGGCACCTTTAACGGTTCTGGTTATTTGAATACCGTTGGCGTGTCTGCTGGCGACGATCCCAACGAGGAGTCTTGGAGTTTCCAGGGCACCGGCACATTTGCATTCAGTTAATAGATAGAAAGGGGGAAACCAATGCCAAAGAAGAACGTCGCAAAGAAGCCCGAGAAAGAAGTTGCTATTGAGGAAGTCCTTGCCGATGATACTGTGCTTTCACGCGAGGATTTCCTCCAGCAGCTTCGGAGTAAGCGGCAGACCGCCGTTGTTGAAGGTTGCCGCGTACAGTCTCTAAGTGCTGAGGACTACCAGGCATTTAAGGGCCTGCGCTATAAGGCTGCCGTGGATGCAAAGGGCGAAGACCGCGAGGAGAAGTTCAAGGTTGGCGAGTGTGCGGCCTGGCTCGCGTTAGGTGTGAAAGAGCCTGCGATTGACTACAAGCAGTGGCTCTTTGAGTTGGGCAAGGCCGACGGCGGGACTATCGAGCGCATCGTTGAGAAGATAAAAGACATCAGCGGGGCCACAGACCTAGAAGTCGAACTGGCAAAAAAAGTCTTGGAACAGATACAAGACGGTACAACGAACTAAGGTTGTGCGTCCGGTATCTGCATCGTTTGCCGTCGGAAGTTCCTGTGCTGCCGATAGCGTACGCGGAGCTGGCTGCGCTTGAGGAATTAGAAAAGCCCCACATCTGTAAATCCTGCCGCACCAAGTGGCTTCTCGACAACATGGAAGTAATCTGTGAGGACTGCGGCAAGACATTCGAAGACCCCGAACGCAGACAACAACTCTCCCATAAGTAGGAGCCAATGGCTACTCAAGTAGACAGGCTACAAACGGTTCTTATCGCTACTGGCCAATCGTCATATCGGCGAGCTATGGCAACTAGCGCGCTTGCAACTAAGGCGCTAGGAATGGCTAGCACCCAGGCTGCTGTCGCCGACGCTGCACATACGCTGTCAGCACAAGCAGCCACGTCTGCCGTGACTGGTCAGGCCGCAGCCAATGTTCTTGCGACTACCGCTGCACTAGCTGCTGCCGGTGCAGAAGTTGAGATGGCGCAGGCGGCAGTATTAGCCAACCTCACAAGTACCAACCTTGCGGGAACACTGGCAGCATTGGCGGCGGCAGAAGCAGCGGCGGCAGTAGCGGCGGCGGAGTTAGCGGTTGCCGAGACTGCTGCCGCCACCGGAGCGGCAGCCGCAACCTCAGCTACCGGCCCCCTATTGTTAGTGTTGGGGCCATTGGCAATAGTGGCTGCGGCGACGGGGGCTGCTATGTTGGCAATATCGGCGGCGGCGGTAGTGCTGGGCGGAGCGGGTGCGGGTGGATTCATTGCAGTAACTAAGTCCGCTAAAGACTTTGAAGCGATAATGAAAGATGTGGAATTGCAGTCGGGTGCTACCGCCGACGAAATGGAGCGAATAGTTGACGCAACACTGTCGGTAGAAATGACCTCGCTGGGCAAGAGTGGTTCCGATGCAGCAACAATGTTTAGGCGGCTGGCATCTGAAGGTTTCGACGTAGCTCAAATGCAGCAAATGAGCTTACCGATTACCCGGACTGCTATAAACTTGGGCGAAGACCAAGCCGAAGTCACCAAGCTGATGTTGAACTTGATGGAGCAGTTCAACCTCGAAGCCAGTGACATGGTGCATATTAGCGACGTGTTGACTAATGCTCTAGCCGATACCAGCTTCCAAGGTGAAGAGCTTGTTGAGGTAATGAGGTTTGCGGGGCCTGCAGCGGGCGCATTGAATTGGAATATGCAGCAAACAGTTGCGGTTACCGATGCGCTCATGAAGCGGTTCGGCGTTGCGTCAATGACGGGAACTCGCTTCGTTGGTGTGATAGAAGCATTGCGCGCCCCCTCGGGCGAAGCAGCGGATGAATTCGAACGGGTTGGCATTTCGTTGCATGATGTAGCTCGTGCGCTTGAAAGCCCGACAGGTCTTTATGAATTGTTGGGCACGGCGATGGAGCGGGGCGCTAACTTCTCAAAGCTGTTTGAACGCCGTGCTGCTGCTGCCGCACGGATTCTGGCCGAGGAGTCTGTTCCGGCGATGCAAGCAATGGTCGACGGCCTCTTTAAGGCCGGAACGGGCATTGAGTTTGCATCAGAGAAGTCGAAGACATTGGCAGGCTCTTTAGACGCCCTAGCTGCAGCGTGGGAAAGCCTCAAAATCTCCCTAGGCATATTCACGCAGGCACTTGGTACAGATTATGTAATGGGTCTTACTCTGGCATTGGAAGCGACCGTAGAATTTGCCAAGCAGATAAGGGAGCTATCAGGGACTCACGAGCAGACAGCAGAAGAAATGATGGGACGCCAGCAGAAGTTTGCAGAAACTTTCATAAAGACATTCTTTACGGTTGCGCGCGCGGTCACGATAGCGGGCTTTGCTCTTATAGAATATGGTAAGATACTGCGAACTATTCTTATCGTTTCGGCTGTCCTATCGCCAGCTACAGCGGGGCCGATACTGGCCGCCGCATTCGCCCTGAAGAAGCTCAGTGAAGTGGGGTGGGAACGGGGCAAGCAGAACGCCAAGGAGTATTTGGACGAGATTGACAAGGTTGAGGCTGGTATTATATCAGCACTGGACACTGTTGCCGCTAAACGACTGGAGATATTTGCGCCAACGGCTGAAGCTCCCGGGAGGGGCCCAGGCGCGAAGCCAACGCTAGGCAAAACCATAGCGCAAGTGGAGGCAGAGCTTGCGGCAAGAACTGCCAAGATTATCGAGGACCAAGCAGATGCCCGCAAGGAACTTGCCTTTTGGGCAGCCCATACCAACATTCTCGCTGACGATGCCATACAAAAAGCGCAGATTGAACTGGCTTTTCGTGCGCGAGACCTCGAGATGGCACACGAGCTTTTGGCAATCCTAGTAAAGCGTGGTGCAACAGAAGACGAGAGGCAACAAGCCGCTGACGAAGCCAACCAGGCCACGCTTGCCTTTATGACAGCGCAGGTTGCCCTGATGGATGAACTAGCAGACGCCGCCGAAGAGTGGGCCGACAATGTTGACAAGGCTACTCGCGGCTGGATAGCAGGCCACCTAGCAATGGCAAAGGCTGCCAAGAACCTTGAGATGCAAGTCTTCTGGCACCGGCAAATTATTTTCTATCTGCAGCAGCAGGCTGTGGCGGCGGCACAAGCTAACGACTGGGCAACCTGGGGTAAGCTGCAACAGGAAATGGCCCGCAGCCAGGAGGCCATGTTTAAGCTCGGCGATAGGGAACGCATGAAAGCGGCCCGTGATTTCGACAAGTTGGTCAAGCAGGGCGATTCCGTTCGCGATGCAATTCAAGCGGTCATCGGCGGCACTCTCGGACAGGGTATCCAGGCAGCTATCGGTCGTGTCTCTGGTGCGGGCTTGCGGAAGGGCTTGGGTGCTGGTGCTGTTCGTGCTGTGGGCACTAACGAGATTCGCGTGGTGGTTGACGTAGCCGGTCTCAGTGACGAGGGCAAGCGCCAGATAACAGACCACTTCATCGGCGTCCTAGAAGAGGGTGCGACACAGTTGCCGGCGCTGGCTTATTAGCGGGGCGTGAGACGATTCCGGGCTGGGGTGTGGGGCTTACTTCATATTCTAAAAACTAACGCTCTACGGGCGTTTATCTTATGCCTTCACACAAACCAGTTGTCTGGCTAAATACTCCCGATAATCGCTTATCGCAACCGGGTTTCACGCGCCGCTGGTATCCTAACGAACCGGGACTGTGGCAAGAGTCTGCCGGCGAGAATGTCTGGATTTGGCACGGGAAGAAGGACCGGCGCAGCGGGCTGCTGACCTCAACACAGCTTGTGACCCTCCAGCCTAAATACGAACTGGACCCCACGGAGGCGCAACTCGACCAGTGGACACAGGGCGGCAACAACGTCAGCTATGTAGAAGTTTCCGGCATATTCGGGTCAAGCGGCAAAGCTATCCTGCAACAGAACCCTAGTGCAACAGCGTGTACATTGACAAGTACGTTTGACCCCGAGGACAATCAGCCGTGCTTTGTTGACCTATACCTACTGGAAGTTTATGATGATGCGTGGAGTGCGGTCCTTCAGTTTTGCGATAGGTATCGCCTGCTCTTTCAGTATAATGGTAGCATCCAATTGTGGCGTAATATAGCCGTCGGTGCCGAGGAGGATTTCTGGAAATATGTAGATTCGGGGCCGACGGTAAACAACATATTCAATCAGCATCTGCGCCTGTCAATCTACCCGAGCAACGAACAATTGCTTCATATCACCGCACTCGACTTTGAACCGATTATGTACATTGATGACGAGCCGACGATTAGCGAAGACGGCACCTATACGATTCGGACAATATGCCCAACGTCGAAGGTTACGCTAACCGTTTCTTCGGGAGCATTTTACTTCGGCTATCGGTTTATGAAGTTTGAAACCGACGGCTTCCTAACGTTACCGTTGCAATCATTGAAAGAAGAATATGGTGGCGAATATTCGTTGAGCTTTGGTGTGGGCAAGCCGCGAACGGGACACGCATTTGCTGTCACAGAAACTATTGTAGATGCGGCGGGGGACACCATCACAAACCCGCCAGCTTCTCCCTTCCGCGACTACGCGCCCAAGCTGACATTCACTGGTGCTGACGGGGAAATGTCACCGGAAATATATTGGATGCAATTCAATATTGACCCCACCACCGAAGTCCATGCGCCGGGAGCTACACAAATCACAGCGGGCGGGCGGCTGCTGAGTCTGGATGTGAACGCAGCCAAACGCGGCAACCGGACAAGCCGAGTGAACCTTTACAATCTCGACGGTGCGGTAGAGGGTCTGGGCAATACGCTGCGAATGGCGGCCAACATTTCCGAGGGTGGCGAGACTGTCTGGAGTGGTTATCTAAAGAACCGCGAACTGCCCGAAGAACAGAGCGGCATGAGTGCGCTGTTGCTTGACGGGCGTGATACGTTGACGCGGCTGGAGATTCCTCTTCAAGATAGCTATATCGGTGACGGGGAATTGCATACTGGCTTTGTGTCGCGGTTGCTCAAACGGGCGGGGATTGCTGAGAATGATTTTGTTTGTGTGGTTTCGTCTACCGACCTGACATTGCCTCAGGCCATAGGCGCGGAGACACCTATTTTCCAATGGCGGGATGGTCAGTTTATTCGTGAAGCAGTTGAATATATTGGCAAGCAATTCTCCGGCTATGATTTGTGGGCAGATAGGGAGGGCGTTATACACTATGAGTCTGGTGCGTTGACCGCCTCGGGCCTGGCGCTGCTCCCTTATGCCGTATCTAATGCCGCCACCGAACTCCAATACTTTACCGCCCGCCAGTTCCGCAACGAGGAAAGTTTCTTCAATGTGATTGCCGTTGTTGGCCGTGATATTCGCGGGGGGGCCCCGAAGTCAGTTCACTATGATGTGGCTTCAATCAATGACAGTTCGTCTGTAAATTATCTTGGCTATGAGAAAGTGCTGGGGATTGTAGACACTAATCTGCGAAACGAAGCACAGACAGAAGACGCGCTTAACCTGGCGGTCGCATTCCACGGCACTCCGCAACTTCAGTATGATGTGGAGGCTGACTGGCATAACACACTGGACTTGATGCAGTCGGTGCTAATCGGGGGTACTGCTTTTGAGATTGTCAGCATCGGGCATAAGTGGTCACCAGCAGCGCGCCTGCAACTGAGGTTGGAGCGCACATGAGTGTAGACAGCGACAGGTTTATCAAGGCATTCAACCGGCGAGTAGTTTCTGACGGCAAGGCGCTTATTGTCTACGGTCTGACCACGCGGCAATTAGCAAGCCGAGAGTTTCTGAGCGAAGTTATAGACGGGCCCGGAGCTTTCGCCGATAACTTCTCAGTTGACAATATGTGGCTGATATACTACAAGGGCGACGTTGACCCCGATGCCGACACACCCGCGTGGACTGAGACGCTATCAGGAACGGTAGCACATTCCAGCGATGGTGATATATTCACTGTGGTTGACGATAGCGACGGCGAGCATTTGTATTACAGTTCGCCAACGCAGGCAACATTGGACAGTGCGGTGGGTAGCATTCTGGAGGTGCGGTGTCGTGTATCTGTCGGCGGCAGTGGTGCGAATCGCGGTGCTGCTATTAGCATCTTTGACGGGCTTCGGCAGTATACTGCTTGGCTGCGAAGCGATGGTGTGAACATTGACGGCGAATCCAACGTGGCTATCAATATGACTACTTGGCGACGCGTCAAACTCATTGGCAAGGGGGCCGGTTGTCAGCTATTCATTGATGATGATATTCGGCAGACTGGCAGCTACATGAATCCTACAGTTAAGCAACAGTTTGCCTTCGGTTCTTATGTGGGGGTTTAATTGTGGCTGATTTCATTGTTACTATCGCTGGTACTGTTGCGTGCAGAGGCGAGTACACAGCAAACGGAACGGAGGACGGCAAGACCGCCTACGAATTGGCTGGTGGTGCCTTCTGGATGTACTGGGAAACCGCCAGTGATTTTTGGTATATATCTCCCAATAAGGGGGATATTCCACCTGTTACTTATTACGTGCACGTGAGCACTGGCGGGGCGGCCCCGGATAGTGAGTTGTGGGAAGTGCGGACAACCGGCGCAGAACCCCCGCCGATAGTGACGGCGGCGGGAGGGGTTTCGTATAGTAATGTTAGTGGGTTTGAGGTAGTTCTATTATTTGATGAGTCGGTAACTGGGTCGTTTCTTTCCATTGGGGAACCGTTTGATATTGTCTTTGGTGCGGCAGGGGTGGCACCGGGGCATTATGAAAGCATTGGGGAACCGTTTGAGATTGTGGTTGCTGTAGACGAATCAGTTGTATTGATTCACCGAAGCATCGGGGAGCCTTTTGAGGTTATCGTTACCCCGGCGGATGGATTGACAACTCTGAGCGCTCGAAGCATCGGCGAGCCAATCGAGATTGTAGTGTCGCCCGATTCCGTTACCCACATCATTCGCGGCGGCGGGCAGTCAACTGTGGAATGGGACTGGGTGTGGGGGAAGGTTAAATAATGGCAGACAACAGAACCTTCACAGTATTAGCAAGTGAAGATGATAGGGACTCAGAGGGTTTTCCCGGAGTCTGGAACCCGATAGACAATACCCTACTTCGGTGGCGGATTGTGGGGCCTATACGGAACGCTTTTGTGCGCTGGCAGATAGACATTCCCAAAGGGGCGCGGATACTCACGGAAACCTTGATACTGACCGACCGGACGGGGGCGGCCCCGAATACTCGGTTAGTTGACCTAGATGACTGCCCGGCATTTGACACCTTCGCCACGCCCGAAGATGTTCCGCTGACAGTGCCGACGGGGTTTTTGCAGGAGTTTATTGACCGGCCCGGCTATGTTCCGGGAAATTATATGGGCTATCGGTTCCCCGCTGTCAATAACGGGACCTGTAAATCTTTCGACGGCGGCGGCCCACCCCAGTTGTATATTGAGTGGGAGTTTCCTCTCAGTGTTAAGGCTGCCCCTCAAATTCTGGGGGCGGGAGCAAAACCAAGTATAGTCTTTTCGCCGAGTCCTGATGGGGATGGGCAGGCAAGCCCCCAGATTGCTAATTTTTTTCTTTCCTATAATGAGGCAACTATCGTAACCGTCACCGCGCCAGCGACAAATCCAAGTGGTTACATTTGGAAGTTTTGGGACTTTGGGGGAGGCGACGAGCGGGAGGGCAAGACTCAAGAACACGAGGCCACCGACAAAACCCCCGATATTATAATCGCCACCTATGAAGTTGCTATTCCCGGCCAAGGCCCCGCCACCACAGAAGGCCTCGCGGGCAAGCCGGTCTGGGTATACACACTAGGCGAGGACAATGTTCACGAGCAGTCTATCTTTGATGATAGTGTTGATAGTGTAATTCTCAATGAAACTGTCTCAAACCTCTCGGCCTGGATTCAACCTGGTGGCCGTCGCTATGTAGCATTTGACCGTGACGGGGATTGCAAATACATTTATTATGATGGAACGTGGAGTAGCCCTGTGCTAATCAGAGCCGACAGGACAGACCCAGCAGCGATTCCCTTGCCGCAAAGCCGAGATGTGATGATAATTTGCAAGGATTCCAGTGACAACTTTTACCTCAACTTTTTGAGGTGGAATGGCAGCAGCTACGATGTTGAGTCTGAGATTGATATGGGTGTCAATGGAAACCAAACTGGCGATGGCTGGCCCCAAGCAGGTGGAAGAATTTTTTTGGCATACACAGATGTTGCCGACGATTTACAGACGATTTCAACAGACTTGTCGGGGGAAACGTGGACGTAGTTTCAGGGAATGCGCTTGCTTTCCGGGCAGCTATGTAGTATAATATACTTACTATGGCAACCACCGAAGAGCAAACCCTTGAGTGCCCGAAGTGTGGGCGGAACTTTGACAACGCGAGGGCCTATGCTGGCCATGCCAGTTGGTGTGGAAAAGACACACTTGAAAGGCGGCTAAAGATATCAGCGACGTTGATGGGGCATACGCATTCCCCGGAGACGCGGGCGAAGATATCTGCGGCAGCAAGCAATCCGAGCGCAGAGACGCGCGAGAAGATGTCGGCAGCAGGGAAGAACCGGCCTCCGATGTCAGATAAAACTCGGGCAAAGTTATCGGCAGCAGCTACTGGTATGAAACACAGCGCTGAGGCTCGCGCAAAAATAGCAGCGGCCCAGACAGGCAGGAAACATACCGCCGAGACGAAAGCCAAAATGTCAGCAGCACGGAAGGGAAAGTATGTCGGAAGCAAAAGCCCTTACTGGAAAGGCGGGAAGTTTCCCTACGGCCTGGGCTGGCATGAACAACGGGCAATGGCAAGAAGGCGTGACAATGACACTTGCCAGCTCTGCGGAATCACCAAAGAGGAACTTGGACACGAGTTGTCGGCACACCATATTCGCCCGCTTCGGGAATCTGCCGACCATTCAATAGAGAATTTAATCTGCCTGTGTGATAGAAACGGGCAAGGGAGTTGTCATGGACATGCCGAGCAATTTCCTGCTGACTGCCCTGAGCCACGAAAGGCCTGGCTCTTGACAGCATAGTCTGACATGTACAATTTGCTGTACACTTGAATACACAGCCTCGCTATGCGGGGCTTTTTTGTTGACTAATCCTTTTGTGAGGATGGTAAATTATGTCTGATAATAAGTATGCCCCACAGGTACAGCTTGTCAAGTGGGATGGTACGCTGCTGTCAATGGACAGTGCGGGTGCTTTGACTACGTATTTGACCGATGGCACTAACTTGGCCAAGATAGACACGATTGCTGGTACTTTGGTGCAAATCCCGCTTGAGCACCACAGGGTTCACGAGGGGAGCTTCTATACTGTCTCGGGCCGCACCGCCGAACTGGGCAGCGGTGACAGCATAGACCTTATACTGGCGGTGCCTAATACCGCGACACGTATGCACACCGTCGGCGGGTTTTCTTGTGCTACCGCTGGCTATGCTGAATTCTGGGAGGACGCTACCGCGCTCCTCGCCGGCGCGACGCTGACGCCATACAACAATGACCGTAATTCAAGCAATGCTAGTACAATGACAATTTACAGCGAACCGGCGAGCATAACACTGGTAACGGCCAGCAAGATACAGGCCGACCAGATAGGCGGCGGACAGCAAAACCGCTTCGGCGCAGAGCAACGTGACGACACGGAATGGATACTCAAGCAAGGCAGTTCCTACCTTGCCCGTTATGTTTCGCAGGCGGCTAACAACAGCGTTAGTTTCCAGATTGAATATTACGAAGTCTAAGCAATCTTTCGCATAGGAGTTGAATAGAAATGGGAATCTTTCACGACGGTGGCGAAAGCTGGATATTGCAACGGGCTTTTTCGCTTGAACAGACAGAGCCGACTGCCACGTTTGGTTTGGGCCTTGCCAGTGATACACTGGTGGAATCCGACCGCATATCTGATATTCTCGGCGAACCGTATGGCACTGAAAGCGGTTACTCGCGGGCACTGATACCAGCAAGCGCGGTGGGTTTTACAATAACGCAGACCGACCCCCGCTGGCAGGCATTGTTACCCGCCACCACGTTCACCGCGTCCGGCAATAATATGGGCACCGTCAATACCTGGTTCCTGACCAACGAGGGTTTGAGTGGCGAACTCGGTGGCTCGGCTGAACTAATCGGTTCCGGCGCGGTAACCCCCGAACGCACCATAAACGATGGCGACGATTTAGCATTGACTGCATATCTGACGGTGAGGTAGGAGTTTAAGGCCGGGACTGATTAGGGATAATCCTATGGCAAACCAATCTTGTGAAGGGGGAATAAATTATGTTGGCCGCACAGAAAACAATTGTCTATGTCGTGTTGGTGGCATTGTTGCTGACTGGTTGCGGGGGAGGGGGTGGGCCTGTGGCTACAATAACTAGTAGCTACACAATTGCTGCAAGTGCTGACGATGGGCATTTCGCACGGACTTCTGCAGGTGCTTGGTCAATCTCATCGGGTGCCCCAACCGTGGCTTTCGGAAGGGTCGATATCTTTGGGTGGTATGTATGGAGAGGTTTTTTCCGCTTTGAGCTTGACATACCAGTCGGGGCTACCATCCT
>SDBU01003438.1_pt1 | contig 20127 bp, 30 predicted proteins | sample 2277071 | NCBI WGS metagenome assembly SDBU01 (sample SAMN10397929, study PRJNA504765) | marine sediment metagenome | isolation source: marine sediment core GS08_GC12, 126 cmbsf | place: Arctic Ocean: Gakkel Ridge, Loki's castle | collected 2008
AGCCAGCATGGACAAACTGATTGCGGGAATTCGGGAGTTCGGGTTTCTGCAACCAATTATTGTAAATTCAGACATGACCGTCATCGGCGGACACCAACGATTAGAGGCCGCAACAACGCTGAGTATGGGGTCAGTTCCGTGCATAACTCTCGAATTGACGGATAAAGAAGAAAAGGCGTTGAATCTCGCTCTAAACAAGATTTCTGGTGAATGGGACACCAAAATGCTGGGAAATATATTATCCGAGCTCAAGGACGGCACCTGGATGGAGCTCACCGGATTTGACATCTCAGATATCGAGAAATATGTAGACACAAAGACCCAGGAGGCCCTCGAGAGCAAAATAACCAATGAAACAGAATATCAGGAGGCAGAGGACCTCGCAGAGAAGATAATCAAGACGATGACCAGGCACATCCAGGAGATAGCGAAGCGCGACCCCGGAGAATTGAACAGAGCCATCATGGTGATCATAAACAAGGGGTCCGGAAACAGCGTGATTTTCTTGACGGACCCCAGCACGAAGGACGTTGTCATGGAGCTGAAACGATATGCGGACGCCGGCGCAAAATCGCCACTCGAATGCCTGACAGACGCGATATGGAAATAACGAAAAAGCTCGTGAACGAAACGATCCAGAAGTTTCAGCATCCCAGCCTCTCGTTTTCCGGCGGCGGCGATTCGATGGTGCTCTTAGCTTTTCTTTACACGAAGACTGAGCACCGCCCGCCCGTGATATGGGTGGACAGCCAGATGGAATACCCCGAGACAGAGCCATTTATAATTGACGTCTGCAAACGATACGGAGCCGAGCTGCATATCGCCAGATCAAAGAGGACACCCATCGAGCAATGGGAAAAACAAGGATGGCCGATGCTGGGGAAGCTCGCCGCCAGGATCTGGATGCGGCATCACAAGGGGCGCGATTTCGGAATCAAGATCGATGTATCGAGCTGCTGTAGGAATCTGAAGATTGCCCCAGGGAGAAACGCCACAAAGGAAATCGGTGGTGACCTGCAGATCACCGGGATCCGCGGCAACGAAGACGACTCGCTCCGCGGAATGAGAGCCCTCAAGGATAGCGCCGTCAAATATGTGAAAGCGGACAAACTCACGATATTTAACCCACTGACCGGATGGACCGATCTCATGATCCGTCGGTACACCAAAACCAATAACCTACCGATCCACCCCAGGAAGAAAAGCGGCGCTATCACGATCGGATGCATGTACTGCGGAGGCGGGGCACAATTCACCAATAGCGGATTCCGAATCCTGAGAAAGACCGCACCGGACCTTTGGAGAGCCCACATCGTATGCGCCGGCGCCGGCGAGATCATCCTGTCGATCAAATACGACCAACCGCTATCGATCATCAGGCCAGTCATTAAACGCATGGGCGGGATTGAGGCCCTATACGATAAACAACCTTGGCTCTTTGATTTCTTAGAGCTCCCACCCAGGCAAGGATATGACAAATAATGAAAATACAATACATACCGATTGATGATGTCCGGCCAAACCCCGAGAACCCGAGAACCATCACAGAGGAAGCCTCTGAGAAATTGACCGAATCGCTAAGGGAGTGCCCGGAACTTTTCGAGGTAAGACCATTGCTCTGCAGCGACCGCACCGGAGAGCTCATCGCCCTGGGAGGAAATCAGCGATTGCAGTCGGCACAAACCCTCGAATACACCAAAGTCCCAGTTATTATCCTGAAGGGACTCACCGAGGCCCAGGAAAAAGAAATCGTAATAAAGGACAATGGTGTATTTGGAGAATGGGACTTTAATCGCCTTTTGAAATCATGGGGGGATCTGCCGCTAGAGAAATGGGGCGTAGAGATACCGGATCCACCAAAAAGCGACAATTCCACAATAACCGAGGATGACCTCGATCCCGATGCAGCGGCCGCCCAAATAAAGGCCCCGGTCACACAACCCGGGCAGGTTTGGATATTGGGCCGGCATCGATTGATGTGCGGCGATGCCCGAAGCGCAAACGACCTCGCCACGTTGATGGGAAAAAAGGTGGCCGACCTCGTCTGGACCGATCCTCCATATGGCGTCAGCTATGGCGAGAAAGACAAGAACGGAAAGCGGATCCACAAGCCGATCAAAAACGATGAGCTCCGAGATACGGCCCTGCAGGAAATGCTATCCGGAGCATTGTCCAGGATGGCGTACCACAGCCGGCCTGGAGCCTGTTATTACATTTCCCATGCAGACACGAATACCGGTCTTCCGTGACGCCATGATCACCGCCGGCATCAAATTAAGCCAGGGGCTGGTATGGGTCAAGAGCTCCCCGGTATTATCCCGCCAAGATTACAACTGGGAGCATGAACCTATCCTCTACGGATGGAAAGAGGGCGCCGGCCATTATTTCAACCAGGACTTCACGCAAAAGACCGTATTTGACGAAACGGCGGACCTGGGTGCGATGAACAAGGCGGACCTCCTCGAATATGCCACCATTCTGCAGACAATGATCCCTACAACAGTTATGAGAGAAAAACGGCCAGTAAAAAACGATTTGCACCCCACTATGAAGCCGATCGCCCTCGTGGCCCGCATGATTCGCAATAGTACCGACCACCAGAAAGAACAGATCGTTCTTGATGGATTCGGCGGATCCGGAACAACCCTGATGGCCTGCGAGCAGACAGGCCGGACCGCACACCTGATGGAGATCGAGCCTGTATATTGCGACGTTATCAAAAACCGATGGGAGGATTTCACAGGAGAAAAGGCGGTACCCGATGTCAACACCGAAGCCGCTACCGACTAAACTCCTTGAGCTCACACAAGGAAAGCTCTATGGGAAGCAAAAGGAACGGGCAGAATTGGAACCAAAACCGCTGGCCAACATCGCACCACGAGCTCCGATAGGCATGGGCAAGAAAGAGAAGAAAGAATGGAACTTCTATAAGAAGATTCTCGAAAATTACGGGCTATACAATATGGCCTGCGCACCAACGCTGGCAATGTTATGCCATGCCGTGGTGAGATTGAAAGAATGCGCGGATACGGTCGCCGAGACCGGATTGATGATAAAAGGAAAAGACAACCTCCCTGTCGAAAATCCCTATTGGACAGCGATGTTGAAACTCGAAAAACAAATAGTTCGATACCATCAGGAGCTGGCGCTTTCAAATACAGGACTTGCAAAGATCGGATCCCTGGCACTCAAAGCGCGGAATCAAAAAAGCGAGCTCGAAGAAATGCTGGATTAAAGGATTACATCAACTATGCCATTTGACATCGCCAAAGCACAGAGAGTAAAGACCTTCATCGAATCCTTAAAGCATAGCCAGGGGCAATGGGCAGGGGAACCATTCAAACTGATGGATTGGCAATGGGAGCAAGTCGTCTCTCCGTTGTTCGGCACCATGAAGGATGACGCCACCAGGCGTTATCGGTATTGTTACCTCGAAATCCCGAAAAAGAACGGCAAGAGCCCATTCTCAGCCGCGATCGGATTATACATGCTCTGCGCGGACCAGGAGGCCTCACCAGAGGTCTATATAGCCGCCGCGGACAGAGAACAGGCCGGGTACGTCTTCAGATACGCCATGGGCAACGTTTATAGGAGCGAGGTCCTTTCTAAGCGACTGAAGGTCGTAGAATCCCGAAAACGGATCGTAAATTACAAAAACAACGGATTTATGCAGGTTCTGAGCTCGGAAGCCTTCACAAAACACGGGCTAAATCCGAGCTGTGTGATATTTGACGAATTACACGCCCAACCGAACGATGAACTATGGTCCACATTGACCAGCGGGACCGACTATGCCCGCAGGCAGCAGATCGTCCTTGCATTAACGACGGCCGGTATTTGGAATAAGGAATCCATCTGGTGGCGGACCCGGGAGAAGGCCAGGCAGATCAGCGAGGGGATCATCGAGCAAGACAATTTCCTCCCGGTACTATACCTGGCCGATCCGGAGAATTACGACGCGTCCGATGAGGCGCTATGGATAAAGCTAAACCCATCCCTGGGGCACATTTTCACACTTGATAAGATCCGCGAGAATTACCTCGAGGTGAAGAATAATCCCCTCGAATACCAGAACTTTCTACGATTTCGCTTGAACATTCCCATTAAACACCTTCGGCGATGGATGCCCATGGAGGATTGGGACAAAGGCGCCCGAACGATCAACATGGAAGCGCTCCAGGGAAAAGAATGCTATGGCGGACTGGATATGTCCACAAAGATCGATCTAGCCGCATATGTGATGCTATTCCCGCCCCAGGGCGAGCAGACCGATTATATCGTCCTTGTGCACTTCTATTGCCCAGAGGACACGATCATTCAGCGAAGCCTCCAGGACGCGGTCCATTACGATCTATGGGAGAGCGGAGGATTCCTCACATCGACACCCGGGAACGTGATCGACGAGGAGTTTATAGAAAAAGACATCCTCAAATCCAAGGACCTATATTCAATCAAGGAAATTGGCTACGACCCCTGGGGAGCCACAGCCCTCGCAAACCGCCTCTTTAATACACACGGAATCAAGATGGTCGAGGTCCGCCAGGGCACAAAATCAATGAGCGAGCCAGCAAAAGACATCCTGGTCAAAACCATGAAGGGAAACATTCAGCACGGCGGTCACCCGATCCTCAGATGGAATATGGACAATATCGTGATGCAAATCGATGCCAACGAAAACATCCGTCCGGACAAAGAGAAGGCGACCGAGCGCATCGATGGCGGTGTAGCGCTGATCAACGCATGGAATCGAATCACAAATGTCGAGGATTTGGGGCCCTCCGTCTACGATACAGGAGGGTTTCTCATCGTCGGATGAATCCGCAACCCAAACATAAACCGGTTCGACTGAGGCGCGGCAGCCCAAAGTACCAGAAGCTCCAGCAGGCAATCAAGGACCGGGACGGCCAGAGGTGCCAGACATGCGGTCGACCGACCCGCGAAGAACCGCCGCATCACGTAGTATACCTATCTGACAGCGGCGGCGACATAATCGATAACATGGCCGATGAATGCCAGTATTGCCATCACCAGATCCACCACGGAACGATCAGTAAAGTATTTATCAGGATATTCGAACATTACGGATTGAAGCATGCGCTTAAATATTTTCTTATCGGGGTTCTTTCAGAGAAGACCGGGCAACAAAGGGAGGGCGAATGAGATACCAGATCATATCAATATTGAATGCCACAAAGGAAGCGGTGCAGATCCTTGAGGCAGAGATCAACACACAGGCCGACCTGGGATTCACAATCACAGCCATCGGAAACGTGAAGGGCCGAAACGGCGACGATTACCATCTATGCTACATGGAAAAGGAGGACGATTGATGCGGAGCGAAATATCAGAACACGGCGTCAAATATTTTGTTGATCGCAAGGTGATATGCCCGGAATGCGACTCCTATACTTTCACGATCCAAAGAGTTGATAAATCAACGCGGACGGTCGATGCACGAAGAGCGGATGGAGAATACCGAATGAGCTGCAGCAAATGCGGATGCGTTTTCTGCATAACCATAGGAATTAAATAAACATAAGGAGGCAAAGATGGTGGAGCTTAAACTCGAAAACAGAACCATCACAGAGAAAGACGTATTTGTGATCGCGGAGATCGGAGCAAACCACATGGGAGATCTGGACCTATGTGAAAGCATGATCATCGAAGCCGCCAAGTGCGGTGCCGACGCGGTCAAATTGCAGAAACGGGATAACCTGGAAATGTTCACCCAGGACGCCTACAACCAGCCCTACGATAACGAACTGAGCTACGGAAAGACCTACGGCGAGCACCGGGAACATCTCGATTGGTTTGGAAGGAAAGAATATGTCCACCTGATCAGTGTAGCCCGGTGGGCCGGCATACTGTTATTTTCCACACCATTTGAGCAGAGGAGCGCCGATTTCCTCCTGAACCTGAATATGCCATTGTACAAAATCGCATCCTGCGACGTTACAAACCTACCCCTGGTCAAACACGTCGCCAGCTTCCAGAAGCCAATGATCATAAGCACCGGCGGCGCCGAGCTTTCCGAAATAGAAGCGCTGGTCGATGCGATTAATCCGATCAATCCGAACTTTGCCATTCTCCATTGCATCAGCACATACCCAAACCAGGATGACCAAATGAACGTGAACTTCCTCTGGTCGCTAGGCCTTGAAACCGGGAAATTGGTAGGATTGTCATCGCATCACCCGGGCATTTTGCCGCACCTCCTCGCCAGGGCGCGTGGAGCCTCGATATTCGAATCCCATTTTACCCTAAACAGAGGCGCTCGCGGAACGGACCACGGATTCTCCCTCGAGCCTGCAGGCCTGGCGCAATTGTGTGAAGATTTGCCAAGGGTCAAGGAGATGCTCGGATTCGGCAACAAGGCGGTATTGAAAGAAGAACGCGAGGGATTCATCAAAAAGATGGGAAAGGGGATATATCTCCTGAAGGATATGGAGGCCGGCGAAACCATCGGCCCGAACGATGTCTGCATAAAATCGCCTGCAGGCGGAATCAGCCCAGCCGAGAACGTGGCCGGCCGGATCCTCGCGGTCGACGTAAGCCACAAAGAACCCCTCGAGGAGAGGTTTCTCAGATGAAAAGGAAAGACGTAAACCCGTACCGATCTGGATATTACCTGACATTTCCATCATTTCGAGGCAAAACGCTATACGCTGACCGTGACTTTTATTGCAGGTTTCGCTCAGCTGCTGGACCAAGTCCACATGGTCGACGCCTCAATCGAGATGCAGACGCCGACCAGCAGATCACCGAAGAGATACTGTTTAAATAAACAGTACCCAAACACAGAGGAGGTATGGCATGGCAGAATTCAAAGAAGCGTTTGAAAAGACAATGGATAATGAAGGTGGATATCTTCTCCATCAGGTCGAGGGTGATACCGGTGGGATGACATATGCTGGGATTTCCCGGAATAACTGGCCGGATTGGTCGGGATGGATGATTATCGATCAAAAACAGTCAACATGGCGAGAGCTGGTGGCCCCTCTCGTTGAGGATTTCTACCGGGAGAACTTCTGGGATCAGATCCTGGGAGATGAACAGTACTATCAAGAGGTTGCTAATACGATATATGATTTCGCAGTGAACACCGGTACCCACAGGGCAGTCAGAATCGCTCAGGGACTTTGTGGAGTGACCATTGATGGCGTCCTTGGCCCCAAATCGTTGAGAGCAATCAACGGCCAAAGACGGAATTTTGTGAACCGATACACAATCGCAAAAATACGTCGGTATGCGGCCATATGCAATAAAGACAGGAAACAGTCCAAATTCCTTCTGGGGTGGATCAACCGGACACTCAAAGCGAAATAAACGCCATAATCAGATAACAGAAGAGGAGAAGGACCATGGAGAAAAAAGGCAACCAAGATCATCAAGCAAGCGAGGCCCTCGAGCATATGCAAAAACTCGAGTTGAAAGATGGGGATGTGCTCGTACTGGGAGTATCCGGAAGGCTATCAGAGAACCAAATGGATAAAATCCGCTACTCATCTGAGTTCGCGGTAAAACACCTCGGCGTCGACGTCAAGATAATGATAACCGAGGAAGGCCTCCAGGTCGGCGTATTGAGAAAAGACGATGAGGCCGCCCGCCTTAGAAAAGCGCTGGCGGACCTCGTCGGGGCAACGGGAAAGAAGGACCTCGAAGCGATGTCGAAGGTGCTATGGGAACAACCAATCCCATCCGACGAGAGAACGTGGATGATCAACGCCATCCAGATATTGATTGAGACGGAGGACCTCACATGCGAATAATCGCTTTAATCCCAGCCCGAAAGGGATCACAAAGAGTACCGGGCAAAAACATGGTCAAACTTGGGGGGATCACCCTCTTGCGCCGAGCCATCCGGACTGCCCAGGCGAGCGGCCTCTTCGAGACGGTTCTGGTATCAACCAATTGGAGTGAATGCGTCGAGGAGGCGGCGATTTCCGGGACTCCATGGATAAGCCGGCCAGATGAGATATCCCAGGACGACTCCCACGATTATCAGTGGGTCAAGCACGCACTCGATGAATACACCGGCTTTGATATATTCGTCATTCTGCGACCGACTAGCCCCTTCAGGAGGGCGGACACGATAAGGAGGGCGGTCGCGGAATTCCTCGACAGACAGCTAGCCCACAGCATGCGAGCAGTGGAGCCAACGAAACATCACCCTGGAAAATCGTGGGAGATAGAAGGAAATTTTATGTCCCAGGAGGGTATCCCTGGCGCCGGCATCAATCCCGGGATATCGAGCTTTGATCTTCCGACCCAGGCACTGACAAAAGTCTATTGCCAAAACGGCTGCATCCACGTCGCATGGACGTCCAACCTGGAGGAATTCGGAAACGTATCCGGCAATCAGATCCTCCCTTTTTTCACCCAGGGCGATGAGGGCATCGATATCAATACCCCGGAGGATCTGCAATACGCCGGGTGGCTAATGGACCAAAAACAAGGGGGAAGGCAATGAAAAAGAGAAAACGGATGATCGGGATTGTAGGCGCCGCTATTTCAAACGAAGAGCTGGCCAAGATCCAAAGCGCATATGCCACAAGGGGCATGCCCCGCCTCGAGCTATGGGGCGTCAATAACATTCACAAGGCATTCCCGGACGTCACATTTCATAAATGGTTCGAGATCCACGCCATCAAGATGGTCCGCGGCACGTTCACCCGCAGGGATTATGCCCATTACCCGCCCAACAGCGAAACCACCACCCACGACTATCTCAAGGGTCTGGATGAGCTCAACATCCCGGTATATATGCAGCGCAAGTGGACCCGGGTCAAACAGAGCCGGGTCTTTCCTCACGACAGGATTGTAGAGGAATTCGGCCATTATTTCGGATGCTCATTTGCCTGGATGATCGCCTTTGCCCTTCAGGAGAAGGTCGACGGGATCCATTTTTTCGGATGCCACCTGACCGGAAACGAGTATTTCTATCAGCGCCCGTCGACAGAGCGCATGATCGGGATCGCGGAGGGTAGGGGGGTATATATCGATATCCACGAATCGAGCCAGCTCCTGGCCAGCAATTACGAATACGCCTATGGCGAGGACTTTGACAGGATCTATCTTCTCCATGGTAGATTCGCCAGCGATATCACCCATACGCTCATATCGGCCATATCTGAGCGCATCCAACACCACAACGGCACTGAATCCCTTCCATGGGAAGCTGTCAACAGGCAAAGGGGGCCATCAAAATGACGCAATTATACTACATTGACAAAAAGGAACTCCTGTACCTCCAGGAAGACATGCCAAAGTTTGATGTGACGGCTATTGGCGACGAAAAGCCGGTCTATCAGGAATCCGGAAAGAGCGCCCTGCAGGATGCCCTAATCCTCAACGTTCTCTATATGATCCAGCAGGCCGGCAGTGGCCACCCGGGCGGATCCCTGTCCTCCCTGGGGATCATGGTCGATCTATTCTGGAACACGATGAAGGAAGGCGACGTTTTCATCAGCAGCAAAGGGCACGATGCCCCGGCCCTGTATGCGGTCATGCAGGCAAAGGGCCTGATCCCCTTTGACACCATCCACACCTTCCGCAGGCCTGGGGGACTGCCCGGGCACCCGACGATCGATGTCCCGGGTATCATATTCAACACCGGCAGCCTGGGCATGGGGATCAGCAAAGCCAATGGACTGGCAGCCGCCTGGAGGATGGCCGGCACGGAAAAAATGCTCTACCACCCCGGCACAGACGAACTGGAGCCCCGCCAAATATATGTCCTGGTCGGAGATGGCGAGCTCCAGGAAGGCCAGAACTGGGAGGCGCTCAACGATCTCGACACAGAGCACGTCCGGGTCATTGTAGATCACAACCACCACCAGCTATCGAAGGAAACCGTCCTCCCGCCATTGCCAATAGGCTGTAGTATTGTATTCACAACAAAGGGAACCGGCATATCCTTCATGAGGGACGATAACGATTATCATGCCGGCGCACTGACCGATGAGGACTATTCAAGGGCCGTTCGCGAGATCATGGAAAGACTCAAACAACTCCCCGGGTATCAGCCGCAGATATCAATGATCGACACCAAGCCATATCGAAAAAAGGAAAAGGACCCCATAATCGAGGCCTACGCAAGTAGCCTGGCGTGGGAGATTGGCTCAAACCCAAAGGTAGTCGTAATGGATGCAGACCTGGCGCCGGATTGTGGATTATTGCGATTCAAAAAGAAATTCCCTGAACGCTTTATCGAATGTGGGATCGCAGAACAGAACATGGTCAGCATGGCGACCGGTCTCGCCCAGGGGGGATTCATACCGATTGTCCACTCTTTCGCAGCATTCCTGTGCCGGCGGGCAAACGAGCAGATCTACAATGCGTGCCTCGAGCGCCGGCATATCGTCTTTGTCGGAATCATGGCCGGGATCCTCCCCGAGGGACCGGGTACAAGCCACGAGTGCAGGCAGGATATCATCCTCATGAATACGATGCCCAACATTATCGTTCTGAAGATCTTAGAGGCCAACGCTGTGCGGTCTTCTATCGACTGGGCAGTTAACGATGCCACCGGACCCGTTTATATCTCAATGCCGGCCCTACCATTGGAGGCAATCATAAGATGATGATCACAATATGGCCAGGAACTGCTCGATTATTTCCAGGACCTCATGAACGCAAAAAAGACGATGACGATATCCATCAACGGAAAGGACGTCATCCTGCAGGCAACCAATTTCTCACACGGGACACTATTCCCAGGGCCAAAGCAGGTACTGGCAGAAATCAAGCTAACCGACAGATTGTGGTGAAACCATGACAGAATTAGACGACAAGGTATTTTGTAGTTTCGGAGAATGGCTCCTGGCCGTCAAGAAAGCCAGGCAAACGGGAATCGTGGACGAGAGACTCGAGACAATCATACCGTTTCGGATGCTGCACAACACAGACCTCGAAAGGTGGAGAGCTCGAACGTTCTGGCACAAAGAGCCCGAAACCATCGCATGGATTAACACATTTGAATCCGGCGAGGTCTTCTTTGATGTTGGCGCAAACATTGGGATATATTCTTTGTACTGCGCATTCAAACATCCGGACATGATCATATATGCGTTTGAGCCGGCCGTTGCCAACTTCCAGTCCCTGCAGGAAAATATCAGCCTAAACGGATTTGAAAATGTGTTTGCACATTGCACCGCTGTAGGCGAGGTCAACGGTCCCGTGAAATTTTTCGCTCCAACGGAGAAAGCTGGCGATTCCGGAGGACAGGTATCGCGGCACGGCGAAACCATCCCAGCGATCACGCTTGATTCGTTGCCAAGCTCTCCTGACCATGTGAAGATCGATATTGACGGCCAGGAAGCCAAAGTAGTCATCGGAATGATGAAGGCCCTCCACACCGTCAAAAGTGTTCTGGTTGAGGTAACAGATTCCTCTAAAGGCGTGATCACCAGACTCATGGAGATATACGGCCTCACCAGCGACAACAAATTCAACACCATGACACCACACTCCCGCGATCGACGCAAAGTCGAGGAGATCCCCGAGGAAAATATCATTTTTACGAGGAAAGCATGATACCACCCGCAGCAAAGCCGCCGAAGATCCTCAATACCAAGGACAAGATCTGTCAGGCCTTTGAGATTGGCGATAGCACGTTCAACAAATGGGTCAAGCGAGGCCTCCCGGTCAAAATGATCGGGCGCCGCTGGTATGGCCACTACGACGACATCGAACAATGGATGCGAGATTTCATATCCAAAGACGCCTCATAGACCACCCTGTCAAGACCGTTGTTTCCTTTTTGACGCCCCTTTCACCCCCAATCGAGCCCTTTTAAGCCCCATTTGACCCAATGTAGTGATTTCCCGTGTTAATATCCCTCTAATCTGATCGATTCCGGTCCTTTGGCCTGATTACGGGATATTAATCAATTGAGATCTCCACGAAAATTCCTCTCAGATAAACGGCTCAGCCGCAGCCTGGCCTATGTTCAGCGCAACCTAAGCGATCCCAACCATTGGCTTCTCCAAACGATTAAGGATGCAGGATTGTCCGGTACCTCATCCGGACAGGTCGTCACACCGGACACAGCCATGCGCGTTTCCGCTGTGTGGGCATCAAACAAAGTCCTCTCAGAAACCATCGCGGCATTGCCCCTGGCTCTTTTCAAGCGCGAGGGAGACAACAAAGCCTTTGCCCAGGATCACAAACTGAAACACCTCTTTCGGGATCCGAACGACTACATGACCGGTTTCGAGCTCCGGGAAAACATGGTTTCAAATATCAACTTCCACGGAAACGCCTACCATCAGAAAGTGGAGCGGGCCGGACACGTGAGGCAGCTGATCCCGCTGGCACCGGCCGGCATGAAAATATCGAAGGTCAATAAGCGCCTCGTATACACACACACCGGCACGGATCCGTTAGGATCCCTATCCCAGGAGCCAAAGATCTTTCAGCCCAATAAAATATGGCACCTTAAGAATCTATCGATCTCAACAACATACAACCAGAACGCTCCCGAGGGGATCCTGGGGATCTCCCCGATCAGGGTAGGCGAGGAAGTGATCGGCATCGCCCAGGCCGCAGACAAGTACACCGGGCGATTTTTCTCCAACAATGCCAGCGTGGGTCTCCACTTGGAGGCCCCGTTAAGATTGTCGGTTGACGCAAAGGCGTTTCTCAAGGAGAGCCTTCAAGAGTTTGCCCAAATGGAGAACAAGTTCAAATCCATGATCACGGAGGAGGGGATCAAGCTACATCAACTCGGCCAGAGCAACGAGGCCTCCCAATTCCTAGAACTACAGAATTTCAGCGTTGAACAGCTAGCACGGATATTCCGCTGCCCTGCAGTACTGATTGGTCATCCGGACAAAACGATGACCTACGCCAGCGCAGAGCAGATGTTTCGATCCTATGTCATGCACACCATCGTGCCCTGGGTAGTACGCATTGAGCAATCCATGAACCAATGGTTAATTCCGGAACAAGACAGAGAAGGTTATTTCTGGGAGCACAATCTGTCCGGATTGCTACGCGGCGACACGAAAGCCAGATATGAGGCGTACTCCAAGGGGCGTCTCGGTGGGTGGTTAAACGTCGATGAGATCCGGGCTCTTGAAAACATGAACGCTCTGGCCGATGGCCAGGGGCAGATCTACCTGGAGCCCAAAAATATGGGCGAAGCCGGCGAGGACACCAAAGAGGACGATGACGGTGACGATCCAAAGGAATAGAAACGGGAAAATAGAGTACCGGACCTTTGACATCAGCCAGCTGGCCATCATCACCCGCGATGACGAACCGGATAAAATCGTCGGTCACGCCGCAGTTTTTAACAAAGTCGGCGATGGCGGTTGGTTTCTGGAAAAGATGGCCAAGGGCGCGTTCACCAACTCCATATCCAAGGATGATATCCGGGCACTCTTTAACCATGATCGCAATTTTGTACTGGGAAGGAACACCGCAGGCACCCTGGAACTAATCGAAGATAGCCAAGGCCTGCTCTCAACCATTTTGCCTCCAGACACACAGTACGCCCGGGATCTGAAAGTTTCTATTGATCGCAAAGACATCACGGGCATGTCGATCGGCTTTGAAATCATAGAAGAAATCCGGAAACAAGGTGAAGATGGAGCACCCGATCTATTCACAATCAAGGAAGCCAAACTCTGGGATATCTCACCGGTAACCTTTCCGTTCTACGAGGAAACCGATGTATCCGTAAGATCCCGCGAAGCATGGCGAGATCAAAACAACCATGCCCCCGTCGATACCAGGAACATCGATGGAAGGCGCCTGCAACTACTCAAAAGAGAATTTGAGTCAAGGAGGATCTAATGGCAGAATTCCTATCGGCAAAAGTTCGTGTGGGCACAGCAAAGAAAAACGCTAAGGTTCACGCAATCGCCAAGCTCACCGGCCGATTCTCGGCTGAAATGAAAGCGGCAATTCAGGACATCTGCGATGGCATGGGACCGCAGATCGACGCCATTCTCAACCCACCCAAACAAAAGGCATCGGATACAGGAGGTACTGACGAATGACACTTGCCGAATTGATCGCAAAACGCGAAGCCCTGCTCGACAAAATGCGCTCCCTGCTTAATCTTGCGGATGGGAAAGTCCTTGCGGATGGCACCGATGCACCGGAAGGCACCGCGTCCAGGGATCTTACCGACGAAGAAACCGTCGAGTATGACGCCTGGGACAAAGACGTCGAAAAGATGACGAAAGACATCGCCCGACGTGAAAAATTAGAGGCGGACGAAGCCCGGGCAGCTGCAGCCGGTGACAACCCCCACACCCCGGACTTCCCGAATACCAGGACACGCCAGCACTCTGCGGAATTCGAGAACCTGGAAGAATTTCTCCATTCTGTGGCCTTCAGGAGAGGCGATCCCCGCCTGCAGGATGCCTGGGTCGAGGGCGTCCTTCCCGCAACTGGCGACGCCAGAGATTCTACAATGGGAACCGGCACCGAGGGCGGATTTGCAGTACCAACGCAATTTCGTCCGGAGCTGCTCAGCGTTGATCCGGCAGAGTCGATATTTCAGCCCATGTCTACCCTGATCCCTGCAGGATCACCGCCCGATGCAGAAGTCGAGATGCCTACACTGGATCAGACCGCCAACCAGAACGTATATGGCGGCGTCGTCATGTACAAGATCGGCGAGGGGATCGCACCCAACGAGAGCAATATTCGTCTGAAAAAGCTCAGCCTGACCCCCGAAGGGCTTGGTGGTTATGTTCAGATCACAGACAAGCTGCTCAGGAATTGGTCAGCAGCCGCAGCCGTGGTTCCCACACAGCTCCGCAAGGCGCTCGCCGGCTACAAGGACACCCAGTTCTACAGCGGAAACGGAATTGCCGGACCGCTTGGCGTTATCAAAGCCCGCGCCAGGATCGATGTTGCCAGAGGCACTGCCACAACCATCGTCAAAGCGGATATCGACAATATGATGGCGCGGATGAAATGGGGTGGAAGCCTCATGTGGGTGGCCTCACAGACCTGTTTCACGCAGTTCACTGCATTGGTCGATGCCGCCAGCCGCAACATTTTCCAGTTCGACGCGTCCAAAGCGATCCCGGCCTCACTCCATGGAGCACCCCTGAGATTCCACGACAGGAGCCTCCCTCTGGGTACCAAGGGCGATCTCATTCTCGTTGATATGGCGTATTATCTCGTCAAGGAAGGATCCGGACCCTTTGTCGATATCAGCAAGAATGTCGGTGACACTTTCTTGAGCGGAATAACGACATTCAAAATCGTCGATAATATCGACGGGAAACCCTGGTTGACCGCACCGCTACCTCTCGAGGGGTCCACCGACAACACCGTCAGCCCATTTGTTGTGCTGAAGTAGAAAGGGAGGAAAATCTTATGACAGCGTATCTTGGAGAAAATATCAGAGCAGACCTCGCGATTATCGCAGATGGCGGCGCCGCAGATGCCGGCGTTAGTCTCAACAGCACACTCGGCATCAACAGCAAATGCTATAGCCTTGCGGATGTGGACAGGATTTCTGTCCTCTGCGGCGTAGGGCCATCAACCGGCGTCGCTGTGGTTTCCGGCACCTTCACGGTCGTTGTGGGTACCTATGACGCCGGGGGGGGAAGCGCACTCACGGCACTGACCGGCGCCACATTGTCACTGGGAAATACGGCCGTAAATTCATGGTCCGGTGGCGGTTTGGTTGAAATGGACATCGCCTGCATCGCAACCGCCGCAGTCACCGCGGGAGACACCTTTTCTCTCGATGGCACCACGTTGACCGCTGCAGCTGCCGGCACCGTTGCAGACAAAACGCTCAGCACCGGAAACGTTGCTTATATGAACGATCTGGTGAGCGCCCTGGCTACATTCACGACCCACATCGAGGTCGCCAATGTCGTCACGGCCAGCACGCTCACCCGGTGCTCGATCCGCCCCAGGGATTACGGATTTGCCGGATCGCAGACCTCCGGCATGGGCGTCACGGCCACAACCAATGCCACAACGGGAGAGGTTGAACTCATACCCAAAAAGTATGAGGGCCTCATCGAATTCACGGCCAACGATGTGCTGGCCACAAATTCCAGTTTCACGCATTTCGCGATCCGGCTGAACACCACCGTCACCACCACACCCATGGCGGCCATGGTGATCAGGACCGGAGGAATCAACTCAACGAACACCAAACGAGTACAACTATAGACAACGGGAGGGCACGGGCAATGGCAGTTAAAGGCAAAAAGCCGGTCAAAAAGACAGGCAAAAAGAAAACCACGGGCGAAGAAACCAAACCGGCCAAAAAGATTGCAATCGTAGGGTGCTCAGATTCCAAAGATCTGGCACCCTACGATGACACATCATGGGAAATTTGGTCCATGAACAATGCATACGCCCACGTCAAGAGGCGCAATCTTTGGTTTGAGATTCACCCCATCAAATTTGAAAACGGCAAGTATTACCGCAGGAAACTGATCAAGCCCGGCATTTTCAAATATGTAACCGATTTCAGGGGCGCGAACGTTCAGGCCTACCTCGAAGAGCTGGCCGCCCTCGACATTCCGGTCCTGATGCAGAAAAAATGGGATATCATACCAAAATCGGAAGTGTACCCATTGGAGAAGGCAACCCAAACCTTTGGCACCTATTTCACCAACAGCGTATCCTACATGATCGCATTTGCACTCATGCAGGGCGCAACCGACATCGGATGCTACGGCGTGGATATGGCCACAGGATCCGAGTATGGCCCCCAGCGCCCGTCTTGTGAGTTCTTCCTGGGCATTGCCGCCGGCATGGGCGTCAAGGTAACCGTTCCCCCCGCAGCCGATCTGCTCAAAACAAAATTCCTCTATGGCTTCCAGGAGCGCGAACAGGCCGCCTGGGAGGAAAAGATCACAGGGATCCGGACGTCGCTTGCGCAAAGGAAAGCCAAAGCGATGCAGGAGGAAGCGCTCGCCGCAAAAAAGGTACAGCAATACATCGGTGCCGAGGAATCGGTAATGGAAGTTGAGCGGATCTGGTCAAACCTTCAAACCACAACACCATGGAGGGATTAGCCATGACGGATTACCTCACAACCGGATTCTTTACTAACAGGGCGACAAAGACACATCACCAGCCAGGCGAAAGGGTTACCATGACCCAGAAAGACGCCCAGGGCTATCTTGACAGAAATCATATCGTAAAGGTGCGCACCGCAACCAAATCACCGCCTGAAACCAGGGAGAAAAAGGGGGAATAACCCATGCCGGTATTCACAACCTTTAGCACGACGACTGGCGCCGATCTGGCCGCCCTGATCACTTTCGGTGGGCATACAAGTCAGCAGACCATCGAGATCGAGCAGATAGCCCTCGCGCTCGAAGACGCCTCCACGCTGACAAACAATTTCGTCATAACACGCAAAAGCCATCGGAACGGATTTGTCGATTCCATTCTTTTAGATCAAAATATGACGACCGTGGCTGATGTCATTTATCGCCCGGAGAATGGACCCTATCAGATGAATGGCAAAGATCGCCTCACCCTCAATTGGACCGCCGACAAACGATGGTGCCTTGAGGTTTTCTACAAGTCATAAGGGGGATTGACCATGCTGAATATCAACGGAGGACCGGCCAGCGCCATGCGGTCCGTGATAGGAACCACAGGCGACACCGTAGTCGGCGAAGGCGAACAGGATACAGTGTTTCGGATGTTGCATGAGCTGGAAGACCACGCTCATCATGCTCAATTTGTCCTGCCATCTCTTGCAGCCGGAATCACAGTGGTTGGATCTGCGACATCCTGGAAGCTCGGCGCAAAAGTCAGCCTGGGATCCTCGCTCATTGCAGGACCATTTGACTATCATTTCCTGAACGTGGAAACGCTCAGCGATAATGACACACATGAATTCTGCATATTTAAGGGCGCAACGACATCCGGAGGCACAGCGATCTCGCAAAGCCGCGTCGTTAAAACGGCAAACAACGACTCGCCAGGGAGTCGGCCACTTATGACCCCTATACTGGCCGCCGGTCAAAAGACATTCGTACAAGTCGCCCAGGAGGCCAGCAACCCCAGCACATGCGTAATTTCAATTGAGTATCACACATATTGAGGATCCATGGGCCTGAGACTTATCACAGATGCAACGGTCGAGATTGTAACGCTTCCCGAGATAAAATTACATCTCGGTTTGTCGACTGAAAGCACAATTGAAGATACCCTCTTAAATTCCTTCATCAAGGCGTCCAGGAGGGCTGCAGAGCGGATCACCCACCAGGCGTTCACCCAGCAGACATGGAAGCTCACCCTCGATACGTTTCCGGCTGTCATCCGTCCGCCGAGGCCTCCCATTAGTAGCAGTGCCGGCGATGTCACGATCACATACCTGGATCCAACCAGCGGAAACAGCACAACCCTCGGTGCCACGGCCTATACCGTGGATGCAGAAACGAAACCTGCCAGGATTTATCCATCTTATAACAATTCATGGCCACGACATCGAGCTGTCCGGGCAGCGATCACCGTTCAATATTTGGCCGGCGCAACCGATGCGACGGCCGTCGATGAAGAGGTAAGGGACTGGGTCAAATTGCGCGTGGGTTCGTTTTATGAAAACAGAGAATCGAATTCGCCATCGGATCTATCTGCGGCGCCATTCATGGATGGAATGCTCGATGACCATGTCCTGATTGAGGTATTCCCATGATGGCCGGCAAGCTCCGGCATCGGGTGACCCTCCAGGAACCCGTCGAAACGCAGAACGATGTGGGGGAACCGGAGGTCCGGTGGCAGAATGTGGCCACCGCAATCAAGGCCGCGATTATTCCGATCAGGGGCAAGGAATTTTTCACCGCCAGGCAGGAATATGGCGAGGTCGATGTTCGGATCGAAATGCGGTACCGGACGGACATCTCAGTAAAGCAGAAGATAGTCCACGGTCCGGTATGCGCGTGTAATACAACCCAGACAGAGGAGTTCCTGATCGAGGTCCCTCTCGACATTAACGAGCGCCATAAAGAGCTCCATTTGATGTGCCAGAGTTTTCAGACATGACAAACGAGATTATAGATATAAAGATCACGGGACTAGAGGAGGTAGAAAGAGCCCTCCTCGAATTCCCGAAAAGGATCGCAAATAAAATCCTTCGCCAGGGTGCCGCTGCGGGCGGTCGCGTTTTAGCAAAGGCACAGAAGGCAGCTGCACCGGTGCGGGAAGTCGGCACGGCAAAGCTCATCAGCTGGTCGGTCCGGAGCAAGCGCGGACAGAGCGACTTTCGGGGTAGGGGATTTCTAAAGAAAAATATCAAGTCTCGATTCCGGAGAAAGCTCAGCGGCCGCGGCGTGAAAGTCTATGGCGTCGGCCCCACGGGAGACGCATACTATGGCTACATTGTTGAAAGAGGTCATCGCGTGGGCAAGAGAACACGCAGCGGGTCGGATACCACGCTGTCCGGAAATGTCCGGACCGTGCCGCCCTACCCGTTTTTAATACCCACGTACAATCAAATGACATTCCCGATCATCAGGGCAGTGAAAGATAAATTGAATGCCGGGATTGTCAAAGAAGGTGCAAAGCTCGGCTTTAGCACCAAGAGGTAATTCGCCCGGGTTGTCTGCCCAGCGGTGGGCCTGCCTTCCCGTCGTGCCCAAGATGGCTCGGGCGATTCAATAAAATGGAAGAAGCATTATTCAAAGTCCTCAACGATGATGCCGCGATCGATGCGATTGCCAACTCCAGGATATACCCTGTGGTTATGCCACAGGATGTAAAGATGCCGGCAATCACATACCACGAAACCGCAAACAGTCCGGTTAACACCCTGCAGGGCAAAAGCGGTCTAGAGAACCCTACCTGGGCAATCAATTGCTGGTCGACCAGCTACGATGTGGCAAAAGACCTGGCGCAAAAAGTGAAGGACGCAATGGACGCAGCCCGCACGTTTCGGGCACTCCTGATCAACGAGCTCGACGTCTATGACCCGGAGGTCAATATATACGCCAAGGCGCAAACCTATAGCTGTTGGAGCCAGGAATAATGGGAACCATTACCGTCCAGTCATTGACAACGCTCAGCCTCGCAGCCTCATATACCGCCGCGGAGCTCGCCGGCGACGAATTCACAAATGACGGACACACCCTGATTCATATCAAAAATTCCGTAGCGGCAACAAATACCATAACCTTTACC
>SDBU01003439.1_pt1 | contig 20126 bp, 12 predicted proteins | sample 2277071 | NCBI WGS metagenome assembly SDBU01 (sample SAMN10397929, study PRJNA504765) | marine sediment metagenome | isolation source: marine sediment core GS08_GC12, 126 cmbsf | place: Arctic Ocean: Gakkel Ridge, Loki's castle | collected 2008
GTACACGCCCTCCACGCGCCCGCCCATCGGCGGGAGGGAGAGGTCCCGCTTGGGGCCCAGGACCACCCGCCCGCTGTCCCGCAGGCGTTTGACCGAGTCGCGGAAGGCGTCGTAGTCGGCATCGGCCACGCCCATCCGCCGGGCAAGCTGGCGGAGCTTCAGGGGTTGGTAATCGCGTCCGGCCAGATATTTGATGATGGCTTCCAGATAGCGTTCAGGCATAATCGGCATCCTATAGCCCGACCAGGCCAACCGCCAGGAGAATTACAGCATGGACATCACGCAACTGGCCGAGCAACTCGGCAAGGCCATCAGCGACTCACCCCAGGCCGGCGCCCTGCGAGAGGCCCGCAAGAGCCTCACCGGCGAATCCGACTTGGCACAGTTGATGCGGGACTACCAATCGCAGGTGGCCAAGGTGGCCCAGCTCGAACAGGAAAACAAGCCCGTCGAAGTGGCCGACAAGCACAGCCTCCAGGAACTGCAGCAGAAACTCGTGGCCTCGGCGACGTTCAAGGCCTTCAACGAAGCCCAGGTGGAATACGCCGACCTCATGCGGCGAGTCAACCAAGCCGTCCAGCGGCAACTGGCCGACACCGAAGGCGAGTAAGCACCGCGCGGACCCTCCTGCCGCCAAGGACGTAGGATGTAGCGTGTGCAGCATTTTTCTGCTGCACACCATCGCACACCGACCACGCCGATACCTCCCGGAAGCTCGCCCCATGGCGGACACGGCCATCGAGGACGTTACCCGCCTTCGTTCCGTGTGCAGCACAAGAAACGATGCACGTCCTGCAGGGCTCTCAAGGCTGCCCGCGGTGCAGATGTTCGTGCAGCCAATGCAGGCCCGAAGGGACTCGTCCCTCGGGGCGACAGTATTCTGCGGCCCCCCTCTGTCGTCCCTCCGGGACTTGGCGCATTATGGGGACGGGTTCCGGGGGCTTACGCCCCCGGCAAAAAACTTTCGCCCCTTCGGGGCTTCCCCCCCGGCGGTCCGCTCCTGCCGACTACGTCGCCTTCCTTGCCCACCGCGTCGCCCTCGCCCCCAAAGGTCGCTAAACACGTACCTGCCGGTAGGCAGGTTCTCCTTTCAGGGGTGCCCGCGGTGCGGGTTTTCGTGCAGCCAACGCAGCGTACGGGGTGGCACCTTCAAGCGACAGGCCGCGGCAGGCGGCATGGCGCTTGTGGGTGCACGAGGGCCTACGACCCCGGGCGGCTTCGTCCCCCATCGCCACCCACAAGCGGCTCCTCGACTTCGTCGAGTTGCCCCTTGAAGGTGCCACCCGCCGTGGTGGCCCTTCGGCCCCTGTTCTCGCGCGGGGCAGATGTTACAGACCTTTTACACTCGGAATCGGCTTTCGTGCCGTCTAATGGTACGTGCGGCGGGAGGGTCCTGCCGCCTGGAACGACGGGGTGCGGCGACCGGAACACGCCGCGGCAACGGAAAGGGCCGGACGATGAAGGTAAAGCAAACATGGCACGGCGCGGGGGTCGGCAGGAAGGTGTTTGCGGCTGTCTTGGCGATGGGGATCGCGTTGGGGGGCGCCGGGGCGCCGGCGGCGGCCGCCCCGGGCGGGGATGAGGAGAACGCCCACCTGTGGAAACCGAAGGTCAAGAGCGTCTCAGTGTTCAAGAACGGGCTGGGATTCTTCATGCGCGAGGGCAAGGTGACCCTGGATAAGGGCTGGTGCGTCTCGAAGCACGTGCCGCCGGCGGCTTTCGGGACGCTGGCGATCTACTCGCACGACGAGAAGAGCACCGTCGACATCGTCGGCTCGGGCCCCGGGCAGATCGTCGAGTTCGACGGCGTGGATTCCCCCGACACCCTCGACGCCCGGCGGGAACGGCTGGGGGCCAACATGGAGCTGACACTCGAACTCAGCTACGAGCGCGACGAGAAGACGCTCACCGTCGCCGGCAAGCTGCGGTCGGTGGGCCCCAAGTACGCGATCCTCCAGGCCAAGGCCAGTAACTTCGCCGTGCCGATCGCGGCGATCACCCGGCTGCGGGTGCTCGACCTGCCCCTCCGGGTGCATCTGCAGAACACCAAGGCCGGCCAGCAGAACACCTCCCCCAACAGCGCCACGGTCGGCATGGCGTACCTGCGGAAGGGCATCACCTGGATCCCGGAGTACTCGCTGAAGATCATCGACGAGGACACGGCCGAGCTGACGCTGCGAGGCACGCTGGTGAACGAGGCGGAGGACATCATCCACTGCGACGTGAACTTCGTCGTGGGCGTGCCGCATTTCGTGCATACCGACTACATGGCCCCCATCGCCGTCGGGCAGATGATCCGCACCATCGGCGCGGCCGTGGCGCCGCAGCAGCTTCGCACGCAGATCATGAACCGGGCGGCCATCGCGAGCAACAGCATCGTCTACCGCCAGTTAGACGTGGTCACCAAGCCGCCTAAGTCCGGCTCGGGCAACCTGAAGGCGGCGACGGGTAACCTGCCGTCCCTCGCGGGCCCCGGCGGCACCGACTACACCGTCTACACCAAGAGCGACCTCACCGTCCGCCGCGGCGAGAAGGCCATCGTCACGCTGTTCAAGCGGACGATCCGCTACTCGCACATCTACCGCTGGGAGCTGCCCGGCAAACTGCGCCACCTGCTGGTGCTGCAAAACAGCACCCCCACCGCCTGGACCACCGGCCCGTGCCTGGCCGTCAGCGAGGGGCGACCGCTCAGCGAAGACCTGCTGAAGTACGTCCCCCAGGGCGGCTCGGGCGAGATCCCCGTCACCACGGCGATCAACGTGGCCAATGATATCAGTGAGACCGAGGTCGACCGGAAGCTCAAGGCCCATTCACCCCGCCATAACGTCTACTACGACCTGGTGAAGCTACGCGGCACCGTGAAGGTCCGCAACTTTGAGAAGCGGGCGATCAAGGTCGTCGTCTCACAGTCGGTGCCCGGCAAGCCCATCGAGGCGTCGGAGAAGGGCAAGATCACGATCGACACCCAGAAGCTTCGGCTGCTCGAGCGGAGAGGTCGGATCGAGTGGATCCTCGAGATCAAGCCGGGACAGACCCGGGAGGTCACCTACGTCTACGAGCGTTACGTGGGGAGTTGATCGCCAGCCGGCATGCCGGTGGCATCATGATACGATGAACGCCGATCGTGGCCGCCCCCGCACGAGCGGGGCCGGCCGCGATGGCGGCAACGGAAAGGGCTGAACGATGAAGGTAAAGAAAACATGGCACGCGGGGATCGGCCGATGGGTGCTTGTGACCGTCTTGGCGATGGGGATCGCGTTGGGGGGCGCCGGGGCGACGGCGATGGCCGCCCCGAACGGGGATGAGGAGAACCCGCACCTGTGGAAACCGAAGGTCAAGAGCGTCTCGGTGTTCAAGAACGGGCTGGGGTTCTTCATGCGAGAGGGGAAGGTGACCCTGGATAAGGGCTGGGCCGTCTCCAAGCACGTGCCCCCGGCGGCCTTCGGGACGCTGGCGATCTACTCGCACGACGAGAAGAGCACCGTCGACATCGTCGGCTCCGGGCCCGGGCAGATCGTCGAGTTCGACGGCGTGGACTCCCCCGACACCATCGACGCCCGGCGGGAACGGCTGGGGGCCAACATGGAGCTGACACTCGAACTCAGCTACGAGCGCGATGAGAGAACCCTCACCGTCGCGGGCAAGCTGCGGTCGGTGGGCCCCAAGTACGCGATCCTCCAGGCCAAGGCCAGCAACTTCGCCGTGCCGATCGCGGCGATCAAGCGGCTGCGTGTGCTCGACCTGCCCATCCGGGTGCACCTGCAGAACGCCGAGGCCGGCAAGCAGAACACCTCCCCCGCCAGCGCCACGATCGGCATGGCGTACCTGCGGAAGGGCATCACCTGGATCCCGGAGTACTCGCTGAAGATCATCGACGCCGAGACGGCGGAATTGACGCTGCGGGGCACGCTGGTGAACGAGGCCGAGGACATCATCCACTGCGACGTGAACTTCGTGGTGGGCGTGCCGCATTTCGTGCACACCGACTTCATGGCCCCCATCGCCGTCGGGCAGATGATCCGCACCATCGGCACGGCCGTGGCGCCGCCGCAGCTACGCGGCCAGTTGATGAACGGGGCGATGATCGCAAGGAGCAACGCCACCGTCTCCGCCCAGTTCAAGGTGGTCACCCCGCCCAAATCCGGCTCGGGTAAGCTGTCCGCCGCGACGGGCAACCTGCCGTCCCTCGCGGGCCCCGGCGGCACCGACTACACCGTCTACACCAAGAGCGACCTGACCGTCCGCCGCGGCGAGAAGGCCATCGTCACGCTGTTCACGCGGACGATCCGCTACTCGCACGTCTACCGCTGGGACCCGCCCGGCAAGCTCCGCCACCTGCTGGTGCTGGAGAACAGCACCCCCACCGCCTGGACCACCGGCCCGTGCCTGGCCATCAGCGAGGGGCGCCCGCTCAGCGAAGACCTGCTGAAGTACGTCCCCCAGGGCGGCTCGGGCGAGATCCCCGTCACCACGGCGATCAACGTGGCCAACGACATCAGCGAGACCGAGATCGACCGGAAACTCAAGGCCCATTCGCCCAAGGATAAGGTCCACTACGACCTGGTGAAGCTGCGCGGCACGATCAAGGTACGCAACTTCGAGAAACGGGCGATCAAGGTCGTCGTCACGCAGTCGGTGCCCGGCAAGCCCATCGAGGCGTCGGCTAAGGGCAAGATCAGGATCGACACCCAGAACCTTCGGCTGCTCGAGCGGAGAGGCCGGATCGAGTGGCTCCTCGAGATCAAGCCGGGGCAGACCCGGGAGGTCACCTATGTCTACGAGCGTTACGTGGCCAGTTGACCGCCCGCCGACACACCGGCGGCATTGTGATACGACGAACGCCAATCGTGGCCGGCCCCGCGCGAACGGGGCCGGCGGCGACGGCGGCAACGGAAAGGGATGGACGATGAATGCAAAGGACACATGGCACGCGGGGATCGGCAGATGGGTGTTTGTGACCGCCTTGGCGATGGGGATCGCATTGGGGTGGGCGGGGGCGACGGCGATGGCCGCCCCGGCCGAGGACGAGGAGAACCCGCACCTGTGGAAACCGAAGGTCAAGAGCGTCTCGGTCTTCAAGAACGGGCTGGGGTTCTTCCTGCGTGAAGGGCGGGTGGCCCTGGATAAGGGCTGGTGCGTATCCAAGCACGTGCCGCCGGCGGCCTTCGGGACGCTGGGGATCTACTCGAACGACGAGAACATCGCCGTCGACATCGTCGGCTCGGGCCCGGGGCAGATCGTCGAGTTCGACGGCGTCGACGTGCCCGACACCCTCGAGGCCCGGCGGGAACGGCTGGGGGCCAACATGGAGCTGAACCTCGAAATCGGTTACGAGCGCGACGATCGGACCCTCACCGTCGCCGGCAAGCTGCGGTCGGTGGGCCCTAAGTACGCAATCCTCCAGGCCAAGGCCAGCAACTTCGCCGTGCCGATCGCTGAGATCACCCGGCTGCGAGTGCTCGACCTGCCCATCCGCGTGCACCTGCAGAACACCAAGCCCGGCCGGGAGCGCACCTCCCCCGGCAGCGCCACGGTCGGCATGGCGTACCTGCGGAAGGGCATCACGTGGATCCCGGAGTACTCACTGAAGATCCTCGACGAGAAGACGGCCGAGCTGACGCTACGGGGCACGCTGGTCAACGAGGCGGAGGACATCATCCACTGCGACGTGAACTTCGTCGTGGGCGTGCCGCATTTCGTGCACACCGACTACATGGCCCCCATCGCCGTCGGGCAGCTCATCCGCACCATCGGCGCGGCCGTGGCGCCGCGGCCGGATGGCAGTAACAGCCAGTACGGGCTCCTGGAGATATGGTCCAACGCCCACCTCTCCGAACAGCTCGGCTACGTCACTCGGCCGCCCAATGCCGGCTCGGGCAAGCTGGGCGCCGCGACGGGCAACCTGCCGTCGCTCGCCGGGCCGGGCGGCACCGACTACACCGTCTACACCAAGACCGACCTCACCGTCCGCCGCGGCGAGAAGGCCATCGTCACGCTGTTCAAGCGGAAGATTCGCTACTCCCACATTTACCGTTGGGAGCTGCCCGGCAAGCTGCGGCACATGCTGATGCTGCACAACAGCACCCCCACCGCCTGGACCACCGGCCCGTGCCTGGCCGTCAGCGACGGGCGCCCGCTCAGCGAAGACATGCTCACGTACGTTCCCCAGGGCGGCTCGGGTGAGATCCCCGTCACCACGGCGATCAACGTGGCCAACGATATCAGCGAGACCGAGATCGACCGGAAGCTCAAGGCCCATTCACCCACCGATAAGGTCCACTACGACCTGGTGAAGCTGCGCGGCACGATCAAGGTACGCAACTTCGAGAAACGGGCGATCAAGGTCGTCGTCAAGCAACTCGTGCCCGGCAAGCCCATCGAGGCGTCCGAGAAGGGCAAGATCACCGTCAACACCAAGAAGCTGCAACTGCTGAAGCGGGAAGGGACGATCGAATGGATCCTCGATGTCAAGCCGGGTGAAACCGAGGAGGTCACCTACAAGTACGAGCGTTACGTGCAAAGCTGACTCGACACTGCAAAACGGGCGGCATTGTGATACCATGAATGCGGATCGGGCCGGGCCCACGCGGCCCGGGCCCACCGCGTTGGCCGGAGCGGAAATGAGACGACGCCCCCACATCCTGGTGATCGAGGACGACGAGGCGATCCGTCGCGGCCTGTGCGACGCGCTGACCGCGGCCGATTACACGGTCGGGCAGGCCGCCGACGGGGAGGTCGGGCGCGATCGCGCCCTGGCCGACCCGATCGACCTGCTGCTGCTGGACCTGATGCTCCCCTCCCTTCACGGGCTGGAGATCCTCCGCGAGGTTCGCCCGTGCCGCCCGACGCTGCCGATCATCATCCTCACCGCCGCGGGGGAGGAAGCCGACCGCGTCCGGGGGCTCAAACTCGGCGCCGACGACTACGTGGTCAAGCCGTTCAGCCTTCGCGAGCTGCTGGCCCGCATCGAGGCGCTGCTTCGCCGCAGCCCCACCCGCCCCACCGCGGCGTGCCGGATCGACATCCCCGGCGGGCAGGTGGATTGCCAACGCGGTGAGGTCCGCTTTGACGACGGCCGATCGTGCACGCTCGGCGAGCGAGAGGCCGAACTGCTGCGCTACCTGGCGTCGAACCCCGCCCGGGTGATCTCGCGCGACGAGCTGCTGCTGCACGTGTGGCGGACGCGCCCGGAAGGCATCGAGACCCGCACCGTGGACATGCACATCGCCCGCCTGCGAGAGAAACTCGGCAACGGGACGGGGGCTCACGAACTGCTGAAAACCGTTCGCGGCAAGGGATACATGTTCTCCCTGCCGCACCCGGACGAGACGGAGGGGAGCGACCGGTGAAACAGACCCGACGCGCCTGGCTGGCGTTCGTCATGGCGTTGGTGCTGGCCCTGGTGGCGATGGGCTACGTCAGCGCGCTCATGATCGCCCAGGGCCGCCGGCAGCGGCAGGCCCTGCAGGCCGACGAACGCGCCGGACGCACGCGGCTGGCGCTGTGGCGGCTGGATGCGGCGATGATGACCATCGTGGCCCAGGAGAGCGCCCGCCCGTTCGCCCACTACCAGCCGCAGCACACCGTGACGTATCAGCCCGAGGGGGCGCCGTTCCCGCAGACGATGCTGCTGCCCTCTCCCCTACGGGAGCGGCCGGTGCCGATGGTGCGGCTGCACTTCCGCATCGAGCAGGACGGGCGGGTACTGCTGCCCTACGACGACACGCGCCCGGTGCCGCGAGTGGGCGACCCCGCCGTGCCCGTCAAGCCCATGCTGGCCGACAAGGTGGAACTGGCCGAGCGGCTGGAGGCGATGAACGCCCGGCAGCTCATCTACGCCTTGCTGCCGAAGGCGACCGCCGCCGAGCCCCCGCCGCCCTTCCCGCCCGGGCGCGTGGCGTCGGTGAATCCCCGAAGCCACGCCGTGCGCAATGCCGAGGAGTTCCTCCGCCGCGACGCCAACAACGGCACCAACACGGTGGCCAACTTCTACCAGCAGTACGTGGCGGATATCTACACCCCGTCGCGCGACGGGGAGACCCGGGCCGTCTGGGTGAACGGGCAACTGCTGCTGGGAAGGCGGGTGATCCAGCAGGGCCGCGCCTGCGTGGCCGGGTGCTGGCTCGACTGGCCCGTGCTGGCCGAGAAACTCCGCCGCAGCATCGCCGACCTGCTCCCGGCCGCCACGCTGCACCCGATCGGCCCGGACGCCCCCGCCGACGACGCCGCCCGCCTGGCGACGCTGCCGGTCCGCCTGGCCCCGGGGGCCTTCACCCCCACCGTGGGCCTCGACGCCGGCGGCACCTACATGGCGCTGGCGGTGGCATGGGCGGGGGTTCTGCTGGCCGCCGGGGCCGTGGCGGCGGCGCTGCGGGGCGCCCTGCTGTTCAGCGAGCGGCGGGCCACCTTCGCCACCGCCGTCACGCACGAGCTGCGAACCCCGCTGACCTCCATGCGGATGTACACCGAACTGCTGGCCGGCGACGCGGTCGTCGACGACGCCAAGCGGAAGGCCTACCACGCCACGCTGCACGCCGAGACCGAACGGCTTTCCGGGCTGGTCGAGAACGTCCTTCGCTTCGCTCGAATGTCGTCGGCGTCGCCGGCGGCGGTCGAGACGATCACCATCGGCGACCTGCTGGACGAGGTGGGCGAGCCACTGGCCAAACGCGCCCGGCTGGCGGAAATGCCGCTCGAGATCCACGCCGACGACGACGCCCGGGCCGTGACCATCCACGCCGAGCGGAACGGCCTGGAGCAGATTCTGCTGAACCTCGTGGACAACGCCTGCAAGTACGCCCGCGACAACGCCGAGCCGCTCACCCTCGAGGCCGCCATCGTCGGCCGGCAAATCGAACTGCGCCTCCGCGACCGCGGCCCGGGGATCCCGCCCGGGGAGGTCAAGGCCATCTTCCGCCCGTTCTCCAAGAGCCGACGAGACGCCGCCGGCACACGCCCCGGCGTCGGCCTCGGACTCGCCATCAGCCGCCGCCTCGCCCAACAGAACCACGCCAAACTCTCCTACCGACCCAACCCCCCCGGCGGCGCCTGCTTCGTCCTCTCCCTCCCCCGGAGTTAAGAGTTACGGGGACAGATACCTTAATTATTCTGAATTAAGGTATCTGTCCCCTTAACTCGTATCTGTCCTCCCATTGCGAGAATCACCCCGCCAGCGGGCGGAGGTAGTAGCACCACAGGGCGGCCACTTCACGTGTAACATAATACGGCATGGCCTTCAGGACATAGCTTTCTTTGGCAGGCACGGTGTAGACGTCGCGCCCAGCCCGCTGGTAGGCGAGCTTCACGCGCGGCAGGTGGTAGGCATGGCTGACCGCCAGTACGCGACGACAGCCCAACTCGTCGAACATCTCGACGGTATTGTCGACCGTCGCCTCGGTGCTCACGCCGCGGGGATCCATGCGGATGGCGTCCACGGGCACGCCCAGTTCAATCGCGAAATCACGCATCGCCTCGGTCTCGTGGACGTCTCCCATGCCGGGGCCGCCCGAGACGATCAGCATCGGCGCACGCCCCTCGTGATACAGTTCGACCCCCGTCCGCATCCTGTCAGCCAACGCATCGCTGCATCGCCCGTCAGCGTAGACACCCGCACCGAAAACAACGATCCCGTCCGCATCACGACGGTAATCCGTCCGGCCGAAGAACGCCATTTGCGCCAACGTCCACAGAACCACCGTCACCGAACACACCGCGATCGCCGCAAGACCCCGCCGCTTGCGGCTTCGCGCGGGACGTAACTCAACCACCGGCGCCCCGGCCTGTGCCGACCCCACCGCTCGCACAATCCACACCAGGACGGCAGCAATGAACAGCGACAGCGGCAGGACCGTCCCCGCACGGATCCGTCCCGCATAGACGAGCGATCCGAACCGAACCGCATCTGCCCCGCACGCCAGCGCCAAGAGCCCGACGACCGCTCGAGTGGCCGCCGCCCTGCGCGCGCCCGCTCGGGGCCGATATGCCCACGCACACAGCAGCACCCCGCCGATGGCAAGCAGCGTCTGCCCGAGCCCCGCCGGCAAAGACCGCAGGTCGATCCACCACAGGTTCGCGTCGAACCCCGGCCGCACCGCCTCGCCGAGCACGTTGAGCAACGTGAACGCCCCAAGCAGCCCTGCCAGAACGCGAGGCGCCACACCGGGCGAGCCATCGCAAGTGGGTCGAGATGTCAGCAATTCACAGTCCCTTCGCATTGCACTCCCACCTTCCGTGGTCCCAGCGTGGCGGGCGCCGCCTGCGCCGCCTCAGAGTATACCCGCCCGCCGGTACCGCACAAGTGGCCTGTCGAGCAACGCGTACAGCTTGCTTGTTGGTCTCGCCGGTGAGCTACTCACGAAACAAGGGGACAGATACGCTATTCCTCATTGACAGGGCTGTTCGGGCGTGTTCTGGTCTGCGTCATGCCTCGAATCGCGCGGGATGTGGCGGCGGGTTATCCGTCCCGGCGCGCCGGGAGGACACAGCGGGGGAATCGTCGTGCGGATGTGTTCTTCCACGAGGGGGATCGGGAGACGCACCTGGCCCTGTTGATAGAGTGTAAAGGTAGATATGTACTGGACTTGCGGTCTTACTGCCTAATGAGCCACCACCTGCACTTGGTGGTGGTGCCGGGGGAGGCGGCGACATATCCCTCTGGAACCGCACGCCCATGGTCGCGGCGGCGTGTCAAGCCACGGCTCCCGTCGGGTTCTTGACATCCCTGCCCGCGAGGCCCATGATCGGCGCGCTGTCGGCAGCGCCCCTTTCGCTCGCACCGGGTGGCGCAGGACATCGGGAATCCGCCCGATGAGTTAAGGGGACAGATACCTTAATTCAGAATAATTAAGGTATCTGTCCCCGTAACTCTCGGGTTTACAGTTTGCGGCATGATGTGTATCATGCCGGCCAGTGCCTATTGTCCTGCGCGTGCAGGAATCCGAACCGGGGGCCGTATCCGCCCGGTCTTTCGAGGAAGGAGACGCCTGATGATTACTCGCATGAGAAGCACCCGTTGGTTGGTCGTTTTCGCCGTCGCCGTCGCGGCGATGGCTGTCCCGGCGGCCGCCGCGAAGCCGGCGACCGGCAAGCTGAAGGTCTTTATCCTGGCCGGCCAGTCGAACATGGAAGGCCACGCCCGGACGGGCACACTGGACTACCTTGGCGAAGACCCCAAGGACGGTAAGCTGCTGAGCAAGGTGAAGAAATCCGACGGCTCGCTGGTGACCCGCGACGACGTGTGGATATGGTACCTCGGCCGGAAGGGCAAGCTGAGCGGCGGCTTTGGCGTCAGCCCGGGTAAGAAGATAGTCGGCGCGGGCACGTTGGACGGCAAGGAAGTCCCGGCGATCGACCTGGGCCTCTCGTTCGGGCCGGAGTTGGGGTTCGGCATCGTCATGGGCGATTACTACGGGGAGCCGGTTCTGCTGATCAAGACCGCCTGGGGCGGCCACAGCCTGTACGGCAACTTCCGGCCTCCGAGTTCCGGCGGCAAGGTCGGCGCGTCCTACACGAACATGGTCAAGCATGTCAGAGAGGTCACCGGGCAGCTCAAAACACTCTTCCCGGAGTATGACGAGTCCAAGGGCTACGAAATCGCCGGGTTCGTGTGGTTCCAGGGCTTCAACGACCAGTTCGCGGAAGAGGCTCGGGCCGAATACGAGCAGAACATGGCCAACCTGATCAAGGACCTGCGGAAGGAATTCAACGTCCCCAACATGCGCGTCGTCATCGGCGCACTGGGCACCGGCGGACAGAAGGGCCCCATCGCCATCGCCCAGGAGAAGGCCGCCAAGCGCCCCGACCTCAAGGATACAGTTGCCTTCGTCGAGACCGCCCAGCACTGGGACAAGACAGCCGCAGAAATGGTCGCCAAGGGCGTCTGGCGCACCGCCAACCGCGCCAAGTTCTACCGCATCGCTTCGGAAAGGCCGTACCACTACCTTGGGAGCGGCAAGATGATGTTCCTGATGGGACACGACTTCGGCGAAGCCATGGTCGAACTGCTGAAGAAAAAGTAACGAGCCGGGCGCGCATTGGTTCGCTCAGGGCACACTTGGCGTGTCCCGCTTGTCCTGGGCGATCCAATAGCGCACGAAGTCGTTCCATACGTGTTCCGCCTTCTCCCGCGGGCCCCGCTGGTAGTAAAGACGCGTCTTGTGCAGGGCCAAGCCGGCGCGCGGCAGGAGCCGGTCGGTGGCCGAACGACCGGCCAGCACAGGATCCCGCTCCGGCGGGCACGCCCGCTGGAGTTCGTCGAGGAAGGTCGTCAGCGCTTCGCCGACGAAGTACGATACCTCCCCGGCCGCTTCGCGCCGCTGCGTGAGGGGGGCCATGTACTCGATCAGCGGATGATCGTCGGTGTTCAGCGGGTATCGGTCGAACCGCTCACGGATCGCCGAGAGATTGCCGCAGTAGAACGCCAACACGAAGCGCGGGCACATCAGCGGCAGGTCCAGCCAAAGCACCTGGTCGACGGACTTGCCCTCCACCGCCTCGGCCCACTTGGTCTCGTCACCGTCCTCTTCGACGGCGGGCAGCGGCGACCGATCCGGATGCCCCACCAGCCCCACGATCTCCTCGCCGGGAGCGGCGAAGCCGTTCCGCCACAGCGTGACTTGCGGGAACACCTCGAGCATGGACCGGGCGATAATGCCGAACTCCTCACGGGTGAGTTGGTACAGCGGCAGCCATTGCACGAACAGGCCGCCCGGGGTCAGCCGCCGCCTGACGGTCCGGAAATGCTCCACCGTGTACAAGCTGCCCGCCCCCGATCGGCAGGGGTTGAAGAGGTCCGCGTTGATCAGGTCGAACCGTTCGGCCGTGCATGCCAGGTAATGCCGCCCGTCGTCGATGACGATCTCCGAACGCGGATCGTCGAGCAGCGCGCGCAGACGGCTGGCGAAGTGCTCTCTGACCGCGGCGACCACCTCGCCCGACAATTCGCAGGTCACCACCCGCTGCACCGACAGCCAGGGGGCCAGCGCCGCGTCGGCGGTGATTCCGGTGCCCATCCCCAAAAAGTACACGCTCCGCGCCTCGGGGAGGATCGCCAGGGGGATGTACGCCTGGCTTTCCTGCGATTGGCGCGCCAGGCTGGAGCCGAGCGGATAGCGGTTATTCAGCTTGAGCGCCAGCGGGTAGTAGGCCGGCGGCGTAAACGGCACCGGGATGCGCGTCACCGCCACGGTCCCGGCGCTGCCCTCGAAGACGGCGATGAGCTCCTCCCCGTTACCCGATTCATTCACCGACGCCCTCGGCAGATCCGAAGGGTCCAGGCGATACACGCTTAGCAAAATGGCGCCGACGGCCGCGGCACGCAACGGCAGAGCCAGGCGCTTCAGGGCAAGGGGGAACGCCAACGTCGGCAGCAGATACAGCAGCGAATATATCCGCAGACTCGGCCACAGCCCCACCCAGTCCAGCATCACGAAGCCGGCCAGCAGCGAACCGGCGATGGCCCCGACGGTGTTCAGTGCCGACAGCTCCCCCATCGTCCGCCCGGCGCTTCGCACGCGGGATTCGCTCACCTTCAGCAGGTAGGGGAACACCGTCCCCAGCAAGCACGCCGGCAGGCCCATCACCAGCAGTGCGGTTCTGAACACGTCCAGAATGTACCCCCCCCACCCCGGCGAACTGCCTACGCTCGTCAGGTTGTCGGTGAGATGCATGAAGACAAACGGCGTTGTCCCGGCCGCCAACCCGGCCGCCGGCAACAGTACGAACAGCACGCTCGCCGGGCGCCACGGCAGGCGGGCCAGCAGGCTGGCGATGCCGGCCCCCACCGCCAGCGCGGCCAGGACGGTCACCAGCACGGCCGCGAAGGTGTATACCGAGTTCTGCAACACCTGGGCGAACATACGGGTCCAGAGCACCTCGAAGCCCAGCACGCCGAAGCCGGACAGGAAGCAGATCGCCCCCACCAGGCGAGGCGACAGCGCCGGCGGCCCCTGCAGCCGCGACCCCTGCAGCCGCGGCCGCGTCGCCGGGCCGGCGGGGCGGGGCGGGGCCCGCTCGGTGCGGGACAGCCACCACGCCGCGGCGGCGACGGCCAGCGTGACGGACAGGGCCGCGACGAAGGTGAGGCGGTAGCCCCACCACAGCGGCAGGTGGAACCCGGCCAGGTACGCCCCCAGCGTCGCCCCCAGCGTGTTGACGCCGTACAGCAGCGCCGCCGACCGCCCGAACCGGCGCGGGTCGCGGATGAGGTGCTCGCTCATCAGCGGCACCGTGCCGCCCATGCACAGCGCCGGCGGGAAGACCACCGCCACCGACAGGGCGAACTTGATCGCCACCGCCAACGGCCCCGACGCGGCCATGGCCTGGAAGATCAGCGGATACACCCACCGGTACAGCGGCGGCAGCAGGAAGGCCCCCATCGCCGTGACCGCGATGCCGAGTTCCAGCATGGCGTAACCCCGCAGCGGCCGACGCATGCCCGCCGCCCGGCGCCCCCACAGCAGCCCGCCGACGGCGAAGCCCAGGAAGACCGCCGCCAGCGTCGTCGCGGCCGCGTAGGCGGTGTTGCCGAAGAGCAGGCCGAGCTGCTTCATCCACAGCACCTCGTACACCAGCCCCGCCGCCCCCGACGCGAACAACAGCCACACGTTGACCCAATCCCTTCGCCCATGCATGCCGGCAGTATAGCAATTGAGGGGACAGATACCAAAACTCTGATCCGGGTCGTCCGTGAGGTGGCTGGAGTGGCTGATTGCCCGCCTGCTCCGCCCCACGAACGCCAGCCAAAGCCGAAGAAGCGGCGAAAGCGAGCATAGTTTCGGTATCTGTCCCCTCAATTATGGCTTGCGGCCGGGGGCGGCGGTGCTACAATCCGGCCACGCGGCACTGTGCCGCGTCATCGCCAACCAGCATCACAGACCATCAGGAGCATCGAGGTGAATAACATGCGACAGGCACTCTTCGCTACATTCCTGAGTCTTTTCATCGCCGGCGAGTCTTTCGCGGGCAAGGTGTTTCTCATGACGCCGGCTGATCCCGCCAAGACGTATCCGCGCTTCCACATCGGTGTGTCGGGTATCTACGCGACCATCGAGAAGGGGCTCGTGGTTACGGTGGACAGCACCGAGCCGGGCACGCCGGCGGCGGGGAAGTTCCTAAAGGGCGACATTCTCGTCAAGGTTAATGGCCGCCCGATCTCGGATCCCGAGCCGTACATCGCCTTGGGGGAGGCCCTGACCGCCGCCGAGGCCGGCGACGGGAAGCTGGTGTTCACCATCAAGCGTGGGGATAAGCAAGCGTCGGTCACCATCGCCATTCCGGTGCTGGGCGCTTACAGCAAGACCTGGCCGTTGAACTGCAAGAAGTCTGATGCGATCGTCCGCCAGGCCGCCGCGTTTCTTGCCCGACCGGAGAACCTCAAGGACCCTGGCTTCTTTGGCGGGCTGGTTCTGCTGTCCACGGGTGACGAGAAGTATCTGCCCGCCGTCAAGGCCATGGTGGATCGCAATTCGCCTGTTAAGGCGGGCACCCACACCTGGGTCAACGGATATGCGGGAATTACGATCGCCGAATACTACCTCCGGACGGGCGACAAGAGCGCCCTGCCGCGCTTGAGGGCCCTCTGTGTCGACGCGGAGGAAAGGCAGTATTACGGGGGCTGGTGCCACTGGGAAGGCCCGGTCCCCGGCTATGTCCAGGGCGGCCTGATGAATCCGGCCGGGATGCAGGTGCTGAGCAGCTTGATTCTGGCCAAGGAGTGCGGCGTCGAGGTGGATCAAGGCACTTTCGATCGGGGCTTGACGTTTGCCTATCGTTTTGCGGGACACGAGGGCGTGCCTTACGGCGATCATCGTCCGGAGGGCTGGCTCAGCGGCAACGGCAAGAACGGCATGCTGGCCGGTGCGATGTCGCTGCTGGACGGCAAGGCCTATCGGATGGCCGCGCAAATGATGAGCCTGGATATGGCCGACTCCTACAGGTGGCTTGGGGCCGGCCACGCGAGTTCCTTCGGGGATCATATCTGGCGCGGCCTGGGATCGGTGCATGTGCCGAAAGACAAGCAGGCCCACTACCGCCGGAGCATGGACAAGCTCACCTGGTACTACGACCTCTGCCGTCGTCCCAAGGGCGGTTTCGGCTTGCTCAACCTGGGTGCCGGTGTCGGCGATGGCGTGGTGTGGGGGCACGGGCTAACGCTGGCCTACACGGCGCCGCGGAAGACCCTGCGCATCACGGGCGCACCGCACACGAAATTCAGCCGGAAGGTCCAGGCGCCGGACTTGCCGTGGGGCCGGCCTCGGGATATCGAGTTCCTCCGGACCGACTATTGTGAAGGGTTCGGAAAAGAGGAGATGGAGCCGCACGAGATATATGACAAGCTGGGGGACTCGTACAACAAACCAAAAGCCAAGGCCGACAAGGCGTTCTGCGTGAAGATGATGCGACACTACAACCCGACGGCCCGGCGGCAGGCGGGTGTGGCCCTTGCCCGTTTGGGGGCCGCGGACGAGATTCTCGCGGCGCTGCAGCATAAAGATCCGCGAGTGCGGCGGGCGGCACTTGAGGCTATCACGCAGTACCGGTGCTGGTGGGGCGGCGGGAAAGCCAGTTTCCCGCCCGCGGTGGTGTCGAAGAAGTACCTGCCTGCCATTGTGAAGATCCTGAAGGATGAGGAGTCTTCCTTTTGGGAGATCGACGGGGCGCTGCTGGCCCTGGGCATGGCTGAATTGGCCGACGTGACGGCGAATCTCGATCAGGTGCGGAAGTACCTCAGACACGAAGAGTGGTGGTTGAGGGAGGCGGCGTGGAGGGCGATCGGGCCTTTGGCGAAAGACGAGAAACGGATCGAACCCGTGCTGCCGGCCCTATTCGACTGCCTCGCCAAGGAAACGCATGTCATGCCGCGCCGGGCTTACATGGGGTGCCTGCAGGGCATCCTGAAGGACGCGAAAATGAGCGGCGGTATCAAGCAGAAGGTTGTCGCCGGAATGCTGCAGGCCATGCGCGACACGGCGATTGAGCCTGGATACCTGGGTGCGATCGGGCGGAATAACAAATACGAAACCTTGCGATATTTCCTGGCGCTGGCCCCCGAGGCGGCGCCGCAAGTGCTCGACGAGTTGGAGCGACACATGGTGCGGCCGGGCTTCTTCGCCGGCTGGGGCTGGCCGGAAGCTTGGTTTATCGGCGACTCCTGGAATAACCCGGGCATCATCAAGTGCGCGGAGAAGTTGGGCAAAGCCAAGGGAGCGCCCCTCCTGGCCCGGTGCAAGCGCATCGTGGCGCGACTGGAGGAACAGAAGAAGCAGTCGCAGGGCAAAGACGTCAAGGCGGTCGAGGACGCCCGGGACAAGATGATTGCGGCCGTTACCAAGGCGATCCAGGAGTGTGAATTGAGGGGACAGATACCAAAACTCTGATCCGGGTCGTCCGTGAGGTCGCTGGAGTGGCTGATTGCCCGCCTTCTCCGCCCCGCGAACGCGGACCAAAGCCGACGAAGCGGCGAACGCGAGCATAGTTTCGGTATCTGTCCCCACAATTATGGCTTGCGGCTGGGGGCGGCGGTGCTACAATCCGGCGAGGCGTTCGATGGGAGCTGCCGGGCAGGAAAGAGGAGACGACCGGTGAAGAACACGTTCAAAGGGATTTACGCGGTATTGTGCACGCCCTTCGCGGCCGACGGAGGGCTCGACGAGCAGGCGATGCGGGGCCAGTTGCGATACCTCCTGGACGAAGGCGGCGTGCACGGCGTCATCCCCAACGGCAGCACGGGTGAGTTCGCCGCCCTCACCGACGACGAGCTGCACAGGGTCATCGACGTCACCGTCGACGAGGTGGCCGGCAAGGTGCCCGTGGTGGCCGGCACGGCGGCGGTGGCCACGGCCAAGACCATCGCCAACACCCAATACGCCAAGGATGCCGGCGCCGACGGCGCCCTGATCGTCTCGCCGTATTACTGTCATCCCGGGGTGGAGGAGCTGTACGCCCATTTCAAGGCGGTGGCCGAGGCGGTCGACCTGCCGATCATGCTGTACAACAACCCCAGCACCTCCGGGGTCGATATCCAGCCGGACCTCGTGGCCCGCATCGCCGAGTTCGACAACATCGTGTGCGTCAAGGAAAGCTCAGGCGACATGGCGCGCCTGTGCGACATCCGCCGGCGCTGCGGCGACCGGGTGGACGTGTTCTGCGGCTGCGACACGTTGACGCTGGAGATGCTCACTCTCGGCGCGGTCGGGTGGGTCTCCCCCCCGGCCAATCTCATCCCGCGTCAGTGCGTGGAGCTTTACGAGACGGTCGTGGTGGCCAAAGACACCGACAAGGCCATGGAGCTTTACTTCCGCCTGCTGCCGTTGTTCACCCTGTTCGAGTCCTCCGGCCAGTACGTCCAACTGACCAAGGCCGGCCTGGGCCTGCTCGGCCGCCCATTCGGCGTCCCCCGCAAACCCCTGCTGCCGCCATCGAAGCAGTTGCAGCAGCAGCTCAAGAGCATCCTCGATGATATCGGCGTGTAGTGTACTTCCCGCCCAACACTGACGGTGCCATGGTCACGCTTGCGTGAGGGTGCCCGATAATTCGTGCGGGCCAACGTGGCTCGCCGGTTGACCTTCATGTTAGCCACGGGCGCGAGCCCGTGGACGCTCGCGCCTCCGAACCCACGAGCCCCCGCAGGGGGCGAATCATGCCGACCGGTCCGGCCCGCATGAATCGCTGCCTCCGGCAGCTCCGTTCCGGCGGTCGCCGGTAGTCCACGGGCTCGCGCCCGTGGCTACCATGAGGTGCTTGGGCCGCACGAATTATCGGACAACGCCGCGCTTGCGTGGGCACCGCGGACGACATTCCCCCGCGAACATGCCCACGCCGGGTGCTGTGCTTCTGCTGTTTTGAAGAAACATGCGCTCACCGTCCGCCGGGGAGAGGCATGGGCCAGGCGTTCAGCGGGCCGGAAATCTGTCAACGCATGCTTCTGCGAGCAGAAGCATGGCACCCAGCTTCCGCGGGGAGAGGCATGGGGCCAGGCGTTCAGCGGGCCGGAAGTCTGTCAACGCATGCTTCTGCGAGCAGAAGCATGGCACCCAGCTTCCACCGGGGAGAGGCATGGGCCAAGCGTTCAGCGGGCCGGAAGTCTGCCAACGCATGCTTCTGCGAGCAGAAGCATGGCACCCAGCTTCCACCGGGGAGAGGCATGGGCCAGGCGTTCAGCGGGCCGGAAGTCTGCCAACGCATGCTTCTGCGAGCAGAAGCATGGCACCCAGCTTCCGCGGGGAGAGGCATGGGGCCAGGCGTTCAGCGGGCCGGAAGTCTGCCAACGCATGCTTCTGCGAGCAGAAGCATGGCACCCGGCGGCGCCGCCCTCGCGGGCGTATTGACACGAACGGGGGGATTCTGGTATCACTCGATGATCGGCCGGGCCGCGACGGGCCCGGTAAAGCGACGACCCTTCAACTTGCCCGCGCGGCAGGGAGCGGACCCATGACACAATTGAGCGGATACGCCGGTAAACAGCTCCGGGTGGCGTTGGACACGGGGGAGATCACGACCGAGGATGTGGACGCCGGGATCATCGCCAAGTACCTCGGCGGCGTGGGCTATGCCGCCAAGCTGCTGCATGACGAGTTGGACGGCGACGTCGACCCGCTCGGCCCGGCCAACAAGCTCATCTTCGCCACCGGCCCGCTGAGCCGTTACGAGGTGCCCGGCGGCGGGAGCATCGAGGTGTGCTTCAAGTCCGCCAACGGCACGTGGGGCGAGGCCCGCTGCGGCGGGAACATCGGGCCGGACCTCAAGCGGGCCGGGTTCGATTTCGTCATCATCGAAGGCCAATCGGCCAAGCCGGTGTACCTGGTGATCCGCGACGGGAAGGCCGAGCTGAAGCCCGCCGAGCGGCTGGTAGGCCTGCCGGTCTCCGAGAAGATCAAGCTCGTCGGCGAGGAGCTCCCGGAAGAGGATTCCGTAGCGGGCAAAGAGAATGTCGATGCGATCACTTGTGATTTCCTCCTGCTCGAGGACGTCCCCCTTTGCAGAAGATTGCGGGATAAAATACCAGTGTCCGCTCAGAGGTCGCGAGGATCTCCAGCCTCTGTATCCGTGCCGGCGACTGCCTGTCGTTTTACGAGAGAAAGGAAATGCTTGGAATTTTGTTTCAATGCCTTGCCGGACCACTGAAAAAG